>JACXTT010002992.1_pt1 | contig 26412 bp, 26 predicted proteins | sample 9270951 | NCBI WGS metagenome assembly JACXTT01 (sample SAMN15532306, study PRJNA645909) | rock metagenome | isolation source: weathered quartz diorite | place: Puerto Rico | collected 2017-06-21
GACGGCTTCCGGCGCACCACGCAGCTGCAACAGATCGCATCGGAAATGGGCTTGGCCAAAGGCATCTTCGTCGCCGAAGGAGACGACTGGCGCCGCCAGCGCCTGATGGTCATGGCCGGTTTCGACCCGCGCCATGTCAAACGCTACTTTGCATCGATGCAGCAGGTCAGCGCACGCCTGCTGGCGCGCTGGCGCAAGGCCGCCGCTGCCGGCACGCAGATCGACCTCCAGGCCGACCTGATGCGCTATACGGTCGACACCATCGCCGGCCTGGCGTTCGGCACCGAGGTCAATACACTGGAGTCCGATGACGACGTGATCCAGCGCCACCTCGACGTGATTTTCCCGAGCCTGTGGAAACGCCTGCTCGCCCCCATCCCCACCTGGCGCTTTGTGCACACGCCCGCCGACCGCCGGCTCGAGCGTCACATCGCCGAAGTCGACCGCGCCATTGCCGGCTTCATCGCCAAGGCGCGCGCGCGCATGGAGCAGGCCCCCGCGCTGCGCGACAGCCCTGACAATCTGCTCGAAGCGATGATCGTCGCCGCCGACCGCGACAACAGCGGCATCGACGACAGCCACGTGAAGGGCAACGTGCTGACCATGTTGCTGGCCGGCGAAGACACGACCGCCAACACCATCGCCTGGATGATGTATCTGGTTTGCGGCAATCCGGGTGTCTTCGCGCGCGCGAGAGACGAGATCCGGCAAGTGGCCGGCGACGGCGCCGCGGCGACGCCGGAGCAGTTGGGAGAACTGCCGTACATCGAAGCGTGCATTCACGAAACGATGCGCCTGAAACCAGTGGCGCCGATCATCTTCCACCAGGCCGTGCACGACACCTCGCTGGGCGACATTCGGGTGCCCGCAGGGATGACGGTCATCACCCTGATGCGCAAGGACAGCCTCGACCCGAAGCTCGTTCCGGATGCGGGCACTTTCGAGCCGGAGCGGTGGCTGGGAGGCGCCAACCCTGCCAAGCGCACTTCGATGCCATTCGGCGCGGGCGGGCGTATCTGCCCGGGCCGCTATCTGGCGATGCTCGAAATGAAGATGGCGATGGCGGTGCTGCTGTGCCACTTCGACGTCGAACGTGTGGGCACCGCCGACGGTAGTGAGGCAGACGAACACCTGGCTTTCACCATGGGGCCGGCAGGCTTGCAGATGCGGTTGCGCGAGCGCGGCGCCGATGGAGGATGAGGCCCCTGGACCACGCCGACTATCTGAACCAGACACAAGTGACGAGAAGATCGTGTTAGCTCGCTTTCATCGCTAATCGTACAAAAGTGCGCGAACGGGAAGATTTGGAATTCCAAGGCAAAAAAGTAAATGGAAAAGTGCGCGATCGGGAAGATTTTGGACAATTCGAAAAGAGCCTGGCGCTTGTATGCGCGACGCTTTCGAACCTGCTGCCATCGGGAGCGCGCAAGTGGCGTTGCCTTCTGACACGGCAGTGCGCAATTTATTTGCCAACCTCGCGGGTGATGCACCCTTTTGTTGTCAGCGCCCTGCTGGCGGTTGCTTCACCGCGTCGTAGAAGTAGCCTTGCCAAAACACTACGATGTTTCCCTTCCTTTTTAGAAACGCTTCGGTGCAGTCAAGGTCTATTACGGTGATGGTGTTCGGTAGCCCAAGATAGCCCACCCGAGCGTGATAGCCCTCCCGCATGTACTTCGCTGCATCTTCGCGGTGACGTGTCAACTCCGGCGCACGGCAAGGTTCGCCATTAAACATGACGCTATCGCGTCGCACAACCATTACCTTGCCGACCAGAGCCGCAGCTTGCTGGTCGGTCAGTGATGCTACGTCAGCTGAGTCGAGGACTTTGGTTAGCGTCCATGTGCCGAGAATGTCGGCGTCCTTCGCGGGCTTCGCATGTGCGGCATCGGCGATCAGCGCGAACATGACACTTACGACTAACAAACGGCCATAGGTACGTGAAAAGGCCATTCTTCCGCTCCTTCAATTATTTCTTGGCCACCGCTGCCGCTCTTGCTGCAGCTTGAAAAGGCGCGCTTTCCTCTGCTCGCCGCGAAATCAAACCTCGCGCCAGCACTCGTTTGCCATCTACGTGCGTCGACGTCATCGTTCGAATGACACCGGCGGCCTCAGCCGGGCGCCCAGTGTCAACAAGTGTATAGACGTTTCGAGAGCCGTGCGCCCCAGCGTTATAGGTCACGTCGAATTGGTCTTGGGGCAGCTTCTGCTTGCGCACATGGCGAATGACGCCGGCTTCAGCATCCGCCACTCTGCGCGAAAACTCGGCCTCTACGGCAGGCTCGCTGACTGTGCTTGCCAACTCTTCTTTAGTGCAGATGCCTTTGTGGGCGAGGATGCCAGCCCCCCAAGTGCAGTTGCCCTTTCCAGGGCCCATATCGTCATAGTAGTTGAATACATCCTTCTCGCGCCGGCGCATCCGGGCGCGCGCTTCAGGACTCATCTCCATTCCCGAATTTAACGAGGGCGTGGCGGCTGCGTGTACGTGCTTGGTCATTGTCATCTCCTGTCCGAGTGTCAAGACTGCCAATTTAAATCGATCCCGTCACCAGGTCGTTGCGCCGTAGCAAGTAGACACACCCGAACGGTCCCCAAAATGGCCACTGACGACCTTGGTACAAATAGCGCCGTCGCGCGTTCACTTGCAAATCGATGGAAAACTTGGGGGAAGAATTCGCGGCCGAGGCCGTGTCAGAATGGCAGACCTGCCTCCATTGTTGGGACCTGACCCCATTGTTCGAAGGAATACTAGGGGGAGAATTCGCGGCTGGGGCCGTGTCAGAATGGCAGATTTGCCCCATTGTTCCCTACCTAAATCGGAGCTAAACATGATTCGCTTTTTGAATTCGGTGTTGACAGTCTGGTTCTGGGTCTCCGGATTGGCGCTGCTGCTGGTGGCGCTCTACGCGCCGAGCGCCAGGTACCTGACCGGCCTCGTCTGGACCCCACTGGACGCGGTTTATATGTTGATGTTCGGCGGCCCGCTGATCGCGCTCAACCTATTGGTGACGAATCTGGCCCTGTTGGGCCTGTCGTCCGGCGCGCCGAAGTGGAAACGTGCGCTGGTCTGCCAGTTGGTGATATACGCGGCATTCGTGGCGCTCTGGGTGATCCTGCCGTAGTCGGCGTGTCCGCCCACCGGCTCGGCCCCTACCGACGAACTTCGCCTCCGGCATAGACGAAAAAAAGCTCCCGACGAGGGAGCTTTGTTCCAAATCTCGGCGGAGAGAGGGACCGCAGAGCTCTCCAATGAAAAAAGAGCCTGAGCTGCTCTGTCCCGCCTCTCATCCCATGCTTCACTGTATCCTTCTCCTCGCTGGCACTATGACCTTGGCCAAGGCCTGCTTTGCAACGTTAAAGGCAATAGGAATCTGTTATTCTTCTGGCAGTTATCGGCCAAAAGCAGTCCTACGCGGAGTCGCACATCGACTGGGTTGCTGATGGAGCATGAGATTCTACAAAAAGGTTCTGCCGAATCCCATTTCAATCAGGCAAAATCGGCGTAAATTTCCCTTAGGCCGTTTGAATCACGGGCCTTTCGCCGCGCTTCAATGAAACTTGCGGGTGCAATGAATTTTCGAATTTACAGAGGAAAGCGTTTTGATGATCAACGCCTTGGTAGATTGGTATCGCTCAACACCCTTGTTGTGGCGCCGGTTGATTGTCACGATCCTTGTTCCAGTCAACGAATATATTTTCGTCGTCCCGTGTCGATGGGGGCTAAACGCTGCTGCGAAAATAAACCCGAATATAGCCATCGCTTTGCTGCCAGTGCTTCTTGTTGTTGGGGTGTTAACAGCGGCAACATGCTGTCTTTTCATTATTGAGATGCTGCCCGGTGTGGTCAACAAAATTCATAACCCGACTCTGCGTACGGCCGGGTATGTGGGAATGTTAGCTTGGGTTATCGTCCCTTTTCATTTAATCAGCTAACGGGGGATGCCGTTCGCTCTAAAAAGTTATCCCATGTCAGCTACGAAAACGGTAAAATCCCGTTATCAACTTGGATGCCAGTCCGGCTAGCAAGAGCAGGTTGGGGTTGATACTGGCAGACGCCCGATTTGGGGCGACGGACAAATCCGGCGTTCGTGCCGCAGCTGCCAACTGACATAGCTCCGGTTAAACCTAAGTTATACTGCAGAACTAATAATTCGACCCAAAACCACTTGTATGCAACCACGCTTTAGCAACTTAGAACCATGTATTCTCACGGCCCTGTTCTTGGGCGTGCTCTGCTCCCCATCCTTTGCCGCTGATGCCAATAGCGAAGCTCAATGGTTTGTAAACCTCGTAAAGACGAATAACGGCAAGACCTTCTGCGCGCCACAAACCGCGACGTTCAATGAATTAGCTACCGCATTGTCGAAGTTTTCCAACGCACATCCAGAATTCCGTGATCAGCTAACGGACGTACAAACGATCCAAGGTTTGGCCGAGAGCTACCCCTGTACGGTAGTGGCGACTCCTGCGCTGGCGAATACTCCCTTGTCGGAGACTGCCGAGAGTGGCGTAAAGAACATTGCGGTCGCACCGACCGGCGAATTTGCGTCAATAGATACCAAGCCGACAATTGCAATTCTGCAAAAATTGCACGCCACCTTGGCTCATGAAAATGATGCCTTGATTAATCAGATGGTCAATAATCCGGGCGACTTTATGCCACCAGCGCTGTTTGGCCTCGCCGACTTGCTCTACAGACGAGGAGATATTGGCGACGCGATATTTTGGTTTAATGCCGCTCGGCTGCGTGGCTCGTTTGATGCTGCACTTTGCACCGACATAAGCGCTCGGTCAGCAATTCCGGCTCTAGTGCAGCAGATACCAAGAGACCTAATCAAGAAACAATTTGACGATATTCCGCAACTCAAAAATATCATCGATCGCGTCATAAAATGGGACAAGGCAACGCCCTATAACTACGACCATCGTTGGATAAGCCTTCACGGCATTAATGCAATCAATAACGGCCTCGGTAGCGCAGATCAAAATAGCCCGCTCACGGTACCTCGCGAGCGTTGGTACGACCTGGCAAAGCAGAATCGTGATCAATACAGTAAGTCTTTTTACGAAGCTATTGATGCAGTACAAAAGCAAAGGGGTACTCGGCGCAATAGCCGATGAGTACAAGCCAGGAATTGGAACCGCCAACCGTTCGAAGGCAGCTGAGATTGCTCTTAAGAGCGAGGACCACACTTTTCGCTTCGAAACACAGGTAGCGTTAGATAACATTCGTGCCAGATATTCCGAGGATGAACTTTCAGCGGCAGGGGCCCTTCTAGCTCCCCTGTCGACAGACAAGTTAAAAGCTGAGTTCTCATTGAACCATTCGGGACGGCGTCTGGCGACCAATGCGTACCCGAAGGATGCCATTGCATGCGTTCTTCTCAAGCGAGGACTGTCACCAAAACTCGGGGATATTTCCGGTCAGGTGTATATCGATCAATGGAGTGGGACGCCTACGGCGCTTCATTTTTGGCGACAGCAGCCAGCAAAGTAGCCAACGCGAACGTCCAATCGGATAAAAGCGGACGTGGCCCTACTTGCGTGTTAGTGGACCATCCGCATTTCAAAGTAGGAAATATTTCGCCGCGCAGCAACTCAACTTGGCTAACCATCAGATTTTTCCACGAACCGAGGTTCCACGACATGCGTGCACTACTAATTGGATCCGCCTTATGGATAGCGTTGGTTCACGGAAGCGAGGCGAGTCCGTGGGCCGGCCCAATCCTTACTGATCGAATCTACGCCGTTTCGACCGTCAATGTTGAAAGCGCCAAGGCTGTAGGAGTGAGTTATCCACGCCCCATTGCGGTGCTTGGAGAGAAATACACCTACATTATAGGTCTCGGCAGCGACGATATTGCTAAGCTGGCAAACATGGCTCGTGGCAAGGCTATCTTGAAGGACAAGAAGACGCTGTATATGGACGGCGGGAGGATCTCGGGCGCCATCGAGTATGAGATCATTGGCTCCTACTCAGTCACGTTTAAAGTAGATGGCGTAGCGATACGTCCAGCTGCGTTAAATGGCGTGGATTTGCAAGCTGACGCGACAATCGTCAACTTCTATAAAGGATCTGCGGCAGACCAGCCGTCTCCGCTGGTGAACGCAGCCGTGGCCGTTCTCAAGGGTCCACTTATGGCTGGAACATTCCTAATGTGGGCTGTAGTCGACCTAACTACCGTGACAATCGGAAAGTATTAACTGCGAGCTATACAAATGAATAGGAAAATGGTTCAATTGAGTGGCCTAGCGTTTCTACTCTTCGTGCTCGAAGCGACAACCTGCTGGGCATGTCGCGCTGCACCGCAAGAGCAGCTGATGAGCGCCAATGAGCAAATAATTTTGGCATCTGATATCTCAGTAGCGAGAGTTGTAAGCGCAACCCCAACGATAGATGGGAAAACAGAATACGAGTTCATTGTTCAGCGACGAATCAAGGGCGCAAATAAGTTATTTTTTGCAGTAACTGGCTCTAGCGCTCCGCAAAAAGACACCAGTTTCAACAATCATGAAAACCCAGAATTTTGGCAACGTGGTGGAGGTCGCTTGTCCATTGACACCGAGTGTGTTATCCACCCGAATTTTATTGTTGGCGACAGCTATATTGCATTCATCGGCTTACCTATTACCAAACGCAGTTTTGAAAAAATTGAGACTCCAAACGGAATGATCAACCTTCAGGATAAGTGGTTGTTATATGTGGAAACCAAACTGCATGGGCTGACGCAGAAAGAGTAACAATGAAAAATAGCGTGCGCTCAGCGATAGACAGCGTTCGAACACTTGCGGACATGCGGAATTGAAGTAAGCGCGTGGATCGCAATTTATCCGCAAGTCAGAATAAATGAAAACACTTAAAATAATTGCACTTATTGCCTGCTCCATTATTTTGGCCCCAGCCATGGCACAACTTTCCTCCTCGGCGCAAGAGGCAATGCGAGGCCGTCTCTACGGGGTGGGCGAAGGTCTGATAGCTGCGGCCGTCATGGAGGGCCATCCGGGCCGCATTGAGCACTTGGGAGGCAGTTCTGCCATAGATTCGGCAATTGAGAAACGGTACTTTGCAAGGAAGGGCGTGCAAGTAGTTGTGCTCAAGTCTGCGCGGGCCGATTTTGTGTCTCCCGTATTCGTCGAAATTACAACATCCGAAGCGCTGCGTCTTATTGATCACGATTGGCCGAAGATGAGTCGGGCTGCAATAATTAGCAACTTTGGCCCACCTATTTCTAAAACTAACAGCTCGATGCGTTACAAAGGATTGGCGGAAATATGTAGCGACTTCATCGATGTCGGGCTGAAAGACGAGAAAATGGTGTCGGTGAAATGGACTTTCTGTACCGACTAATTCGGCTCAACCAGATCTCGCCCCCTTACCCGCCAGAAACCGACGTATGGCGATGCGCTCAACTTTGACGAACAGTGCGCACAGAATCGTCTGCTCAATTTTCTCGCCGCCATCACAATTACCAATTCGCAACGATTCGGAGAGACCGCGGACATCTTGCACTGATATCATCCAAACCCTTTTCTCTGCGATGCCATGCCGGTGGATTCGTCGCGTGCACGCATCCATTTGCTCCCGCACTCGCTGGCGCGGAATATCGTCAGTCAAGCCTACAATTACGGCTCATGCATTGAGCCTTCCACCGACTTGGAATCGATTATGCGAATCTGCATCCATCCGCGCGCCGCCGCGCCGTTTCTGTTCTCGCTGCTGGCGCTCGCCGCGCCTGCCAGCGCCCGCGCCGACGAGGAACAATGGAACGCCAAATTCCAGTCCACCTACATCTGGCAGCACAAGGATGCGTTCAGCTCGCCATACACTGGTGTCAACAGCTTGGCGCCGGCGGCCGAAAAAAGTTACTCGTTCACCGCCACCGCGGCATTTGGATTCAGGCCATGGGCCGGCGCCGAACTGTACATCGATCCAGAACTTGCGCAAGGCGTTCCCCTGTCGCACCTCGCCGGCCTCGGCGGCATGACGAATGGCGAAATGGCGCGCACCTCCGGCGCCAACCCGACCTTTTACCGTGCCCGCGCCTTTCTGCGCCAAGTGTGGGGACTGGGCGGCGGCAGCACGCAGGTCGAATCGGCCGCCAACCAGCTGGCCGGCCCGGCAGACTTGCGGCGCCTGACGCTCACCGCCGGCAACCTCGCGGTCGTCGACCTGTTCGACAACAACGCCTACAGCCACGACGCCAGGACATAGTTCATGAACTGGTCGCTGATCAGCTACGGCGCTTACGATTTTGCCGCCGACTCGCGCGGCTACACCTGGGGCGCGACGATCGAATACGTCGACGGCGATTGGAGTGTGCGCGCGGGCCGCTTCGTTCAGCCGCGGGAATCGAACGGTCTGGCGCTCGATCCGAAGATTTTCCGACGCTACGGCGACCAGGTGGAATTCGAGCATCGTCACAAGGGCGGTGCGATCCGCCTGCTCGCGTTCCGAAACGTCGCCAACATGGGAGCCTACACGGACGCACTCGCGCTCGGCCCACCGCCCGCAGTGGCCGGTGTGCGCAGTCGTCATGCGAAAGTCGGCGTCGGCGCCAGCGTCGAACAGGCATTGACGGCGCAGGCCGGCGTGTTTGCTCGCGCCAGCTGGGCAGACGGCAAGACCGAGACCTACGCCTTCGCCGAAATTGACCGTTCGATGTCCGCCGGCGCGCTGGTCAAAGGCGCGGGTTGGTCGCGCCCCGCCGACACCGCCGGCGTCGCGCTGGCGCGCAACGGGCTGTCGGCGCCGCACATCGCTTATCTGGCTGCCGGTGGCGCCGGCTTCTTCCTCGGCGATGGTCGAATCACTTATCGGCCCGAGGTGGTGGGCGAATGCTTCTACAACCTGGCACTGCGCGACGGCGCCCACTTCGGCTTCAACCTGCAGCGCATCGCAAACCCCGCGTATAACCGCGACCGCGGCCCGGTCACCGTGGTCTCCGTGCGGCTGCACGCCGATTTCTGAACGTGCCGATGAGCGAACGCAAGCAATTCTTCCCGCGCCAGGTCGTCGAAGCGGGCGGCAACCGGTGGGACTGGGCGCTGCTGCCGATCGTGCTGGCGACCCTGGTCCTGCTGGCTTACGGCGCGGCGCAAATGGCGCATCCCTATCGCTTGGGCCAGCCAATGACCCTGTCGCTCGATCCGGCCCAGCTGCCGTACTATCTGCTGCGCACGACGCTGCGTATGTTTCTGGCGCTGGGCGCCTCGGTAATATTTAGCTGCGTGTTCGCCACGCTGGCCACCAAATACCGCGCGGCCGAAAAGGTGCTCGTGCCGCTGCTCGACATCCTGCAGTCAATCCCCATCCTCGGCTTCCTGTCGATCACTGTGACCGGCTTCATCGCCCTCTTCCCTGGCAATCTGCTGGGCGTCGAATGCGCGGCAATTTTCGCCATCTTCACCTCGCAGGCATGGAACATGGCATTTAGCGCCTACCAAGGCTTTCGCACCGTACCGGGCGAATTGGTCGAGGCGGCGACCGTCTATCAGCTGTCTTCCTGGCAGCGCTTCTGGCGCCTGGAACTCCCGTACGCCATCCCCGGCCTGCTATGGAACATGATGATGTCGATGTCGGGCGGCTGGTTCTTTGTCGTCGCCGCCGAAGCGATCTCGGTCGCCAACCAGAGCATCAAGCTGCCCGGTATCGGGTCGTACATCGCCCTGGCCATCGAGCAGCGCAACCTGCATGCGATCGGCTGGGCCATCGGCGCCATGCTGGTGGGGGTGCTGATGTACGACCAATTCTTTTTCCGCCCTCTGCTCGCATGGGCCGACAAGTTCCGTTTCGAGGAGACCGGCAGCGAAACCGCCCAGCAATCGTGGCTGCTGACGTGGCTGCGCCGCACCGAACGGACCAAGGCGCTCGGCGCGCGCTGCATCGCGCTGCTAGAACGCTCGCTGGGGGTGTTTCGGCTGCGCCACGACGGCACTTCGGTGCGCGCCCAGGTCAGCGCCGGCACAACCGTGTCGGAGCGCACGTGGGACGCTATTGTCGCCGCGCTTGCCTTCTACGCGCTATGGACGCTGGTGCACTTCGTCCAGAGCGAAGTGGGCTGGGCCGAAGTCGGCCGCGTGCTCCTGCTCGGCTTTTACACCTTGTGCCGCGTGCTGCTGCTTCTGCTGCTGGCCGCCATGGTCTGGGTACCGGCCGGCGTCTGGATCGGCCTTAACCCGCGCCTCGCCCAGCGGGTGCAGGCGCTCGCGCAGTTCTTCGCCGCTTTTCCGGCCAATTTGATGTTCCCGGTAGCGGTGGTCGGCATTGTCCATTTCAAGCTCAAGCCGGACATCTGGCTGTCGCCACTGATGATCCTGGGTACCCAGTGGTACCTGCTGTTCAACGTCATCGCGGGCGCATCGACGATCCCGACCGAACTGCGCTATGCGAGCCGCAATTTCGGCCTGTCCGGATGGCTAAAGTGGCGGCGCTACCTGCTGCCGGCGATCTTCCCGAGCTTCGTCACCGGCGCAATCACCGCTACTGGCGGCTCGTGGAACGCGAGCATCGTCGCCGAATACGTCACCTGGGGCGACACTACGCTGCAGGCGCACGGCATCGGCAGCTATATCGCCGACATGACTGCGAAGGGAGACTTCCCCGCATCGCGCTCGGCATCGCCATCATGTGCATTTACGTGATGGCGCTGAACCATTTTGTCTGGCGCCGCCTGTATCAGATGGCGGAAAACCGCCTGCATTTTTAGGAACTTCCGATGTCCGCTCCCATCCTTGAACTGAAAGACGTCGGCAAGGCGTTCCGCGCCGCTGACGGATCCGCGCGCAATGTCCTCGAAGGCGTCGACTTCACGTTGCACGAAGGCGAGATCGTCGCCCTGCTCGGCCAGTCCGGTTCCGGCAAGTCGACCATGCTGCGCATCCTCGCCGGCCTGATCCGCGCCGACCACGGCCAAGTGCTGTACCGCGGCATGCCGCTGGGCGGCGCCGCGCGCGGCATCCGCATGGTATTCCAGTCGTTCGCACTGTTTCCCTGGCTAACGGTGCAGAAGAACGTCGAACTGGGGCTGGAAGCGCAAGGCGTGCCGGCGGCCGAGCGCGCGCGCCGGTCCGACAAGGTGATCGAACTGATCGGTCTGTCCGGGTTCGAGGGCGCTTTGCCGCGGGAACTGTCCGGTGGCATGCGCCAGCGGGTCGGCATCGCACGCGCGCTGGTGATGGAGCCCGAGGTGCTGTTGATGGACGAGGCCTTTTCCGCGCTCGACGTGATGACCGGCGAACGCCTGCGCGAGGAAATTCTCGACCTGTGGCAGTCCGGCACGATCCCTACCAAGGCGATGCTGGTTGTCTCGCACAATATCGAGGAAGCGGTCATGATGGCCGACCGAGTGCTGGTCTTCTCCAGCAACCCTGGCCGCGTGCGCGCCGAATTACCGATTGCGCTGGCACGTCCCCGTTCGGTCGAATCGGCGGAGGTGCGGCTGCTGATCGACGAGGTGTACGGCCTGATGACGGCGGGAAGCGCACGCCCCGGCCGGACGGCGGAAAAGGAAGTGAAGCTGCAGCTGGGCGACCGGCTTCCCGAAGCGGACAGCGCCCGCATCGAAGCGGTACTCGAATTGTTATTGGACGAGCCGTTCCGCGGCAGCGCCGACCTGCCGCAACTGGCCGAAGAGTCTGACCTGACCGACCGCGAACTGCTGGAAGTGTCGATCGCATTGGCTTTCCTGGGCTTTGCCAGCCTGGCCAACGGCGACATCGGCATCACCGCGCTGGGTGAACAATTCGTCGCGGCCGACCATGCGCAGCGCCAGGCGATCTTTGGCAAGCAGCTGCTGGAACACGTGCCGCTGGTGGCCTACATCTGCCACGGACTCGAACAGGACCCCTCGGGCGACCTGCCGAAAGAACTGTTCCTGCGCTTGCTACGCTTCACGCTCAACGCTGAAGAAGCGGAAAGCGCCCTGCGCGTGGCAATTGAATGGGGGCGCTATGCCAACCTGTTCGAATACACCTTCCACACGGGGACCATCCAGCTGCCCCGTCCCGACATGGTCGGCGACGCCTGATGCATGCCTGCGGGCCGGATAGGCCCCGCCGGCGTATCGTAAATTCGAACGCATCGGTTAGCCGCCGTGCGCAAAGCTTGGATAATCGGTCATGCCGCCATCCACCAGCACCGTCGTCCCCGTCACGTACGAGCCGAGATCGGACACCAGCACCGCCGCCATCTTGGCAATCTCCCCAACCTGCCCCATGCGGTTCAACGGGATCTTCTCCAGCAGGTCCGGCAAGCCGGCTGCGTCGCTCCACACCTCCTGGTTGATCGCAGTCTGGATCGCGCCGGGCGCCAGCGCCAGCACCCGCACGCCGAATGGCGCCGCCTCCTGCGCCAGCGTCTTGGTCAGCATCGACAGCCCCGCCTTGCTGGATGTGTAGGCGCTGTAGCCGGTCCAGGCAATGGTCTCGTGCACCGACGTGATATTGAGGATGACGCCGGCGCGCCGAGCGGTCATGCGCTTGAGCGCCGCCTGCGCACAGTAAAAGGAGCCGAACAGGTTGACCTCGACCACCTTGCGCCAGCTGGCCGGATCGGCGTCCCATCCCAGCGCGCTGTGGCCATCGATGCCAGCGCAGTTGATCAGGATGTCGGGCGATCCCCACTCGCTGTCGGCGCGTTCGAACATCGCCTGCACCTGGCCCGGATCGGACACGTCGGCTTCGATCGCGGTCGCGCTGCCGCCGGCGGCGCGGATCGCATCGACCGTTTGCGTCACCGCCTCCGGATTGCCAAAATAATTTGCGACAACATGGGCGCCGCAGCGGGCCAGCGCCAGCGCAATGCCCTGGCCGATGCCCGTTGCCGCGCCGGTGACAAGCGCTACTTTTCCTGTGAGTTCGATTTGCATTGTTATTGAGCCTTGTCTGGAGTGACGGCGGCATCGAGCCAGCCGCCGGTGAAGCCGGCCCGGCGCAGGCCGGCCTGAATGTAGGGACAGTGGCGCATCAGGTTCCACACGAACCCGGTGCGGTAGTTCTCGATCATCACGATGGTCGGGCCTTCGTTGATGCCGAAATGGTAGGGCGAAACCCAGCCCGCCTTGTGCTGGCGCTCGCCCTCGAGATGGTAGGTCGGCGAGAACGATGCCTTGAAACCGTAAGGATTCACTTCGTGCAGGCGCATTCGCCAGAATGCCTCGATCGTCGGCAGCACCACCTCCGGCGCGAACGGCAGGCTGGCCACGACCGCCCAAGGCGCCAGCGTGCCGTCATCGGGGCCGTAGGGCACGCCGCGCGCGACGTAATCGAAGAAGATGCGCTGGACGCCCTTGACCTTCTTGCCGACGTAGCCAGGTCCGTCGCTGGCGGTGACGCCCCAGCAGAATTCGCCGTACTGCTCGAAATTGAATGGATTGCGGATCGCATACTGCTGCTGCACCAGTGTCGCGCGCCGGCTGTTTTCGAAGTAATCGATGCCCCGCTCCTGCATGAAGCTGTCCTGCACGCCGCGCAGGTCGAGCCAGACGTGCGACATCTGATGGATGAACAGCGGCCCGGCATAAAGGTAATCGATATCGTAGATCGACTTCCATTCATAGCTGGCCAGCCAGGCGGCGTAACTGTCCGGTTCGACCGGCAGAGTCGGCGAGCCGAGCGCCAGGATATACAGGATCAGCGCCTCGTCGTACCCTTCCCAGTGATACGGCAGGAAACCGGTTTCCGGCTTCCAGCCGTGGCAGATCAAGGGCGAACCGGCAAGCATCCATTGCCAGTCGACGCGGCGGTAGAGCAGATCGGCCAGGCTGCGGATGGTGGCCTCGTGTTCGTTGTCGGCGTCGAAGAACGCCGCCGCCGCGAGCACGCCGGCCATCAGCAGCGCTGTATCGATGCTCGACAGCTCGCAATCCCAGGCACGCTTGCCCGTCTCCATGTCGAGGAAATGATAGTAAAAGCCCTTGAAGCCGCTGGCGCCGGGCGACTCGCTTTGCTCGCTCTGCGCGAAGAACTGCAGCGTCGTCAGGGTGCGCCTGGCCGCGTGCTCGCGCGACATCAGGCCGCGCTTGACGCCAATCGGATACACCGTCAGCGCCATGCCGACCGCGGCGATGCTGGCCGGCCAGTCGTCGGCCGACTTGTCCTTCACCAGACCGTTGCGCAGGTTGGTCTCCTTGACAAAATAGTCGAAGGAATCGCGCTGCAGGCTGGTCAGGAATTGGTCCTGGCTCCCTCCATCGATCATGCGTTCTCCCAGTCTACCCGCAGGAAAGCGAGCGCCTGCGCCGGAATCCCGAACTCGATCCGCAGCGCGTCGCCATCCTGCACGAACCCCACCGCCGTGCGTGGCGGAACCGATACCGCCACCAGTTCCGCGACCTGAGCCTTGGCAAGATACTCGGGCCGGCCCATTTGCTCCCACTGCCTGGCCGGGTTGCAGTTTTCCTCATCGATACGTTCGATCCAGACGGCGCGCACCCGCCGCGCGGCGCAGCCGTACAGCGTGAGGGCCACGGTCTCGTCGGCGATCGGATGGCGCGGCATCGCCTGATTGATACACAATATATTGCATCCGGCCGCGTCGGCGCCCTGTTCGCCTACCCACAGCACAACGGTCGGATGCTCTTGCGCGACCGGATGATGTCGATCCCCCAGCCGCCGCAGCATCTGGAAGGCGCGGTAGATCGGCTTGGGGATGCCATGCAGGTTCATCAGGCCAAAGCCGCCGTGAAACGGCAGGCTGGGAAAATAGTTTTCCTCGAATATGTCGGTAAAGGTCCAGTAACTGTAAGCGTCCACGACATCGTCCACGCTCATCAGGATGCGCACCGCGAGCGCCGCCGCCCACGCATGATCGTGCAGTGGGTCGCGTGGATTCGACGTGACGTTCCACTCGGTGTAGAGCAGCGGCCGGCCCTGCCCCTGTTCGCGCGCGGCCAGAGCGCGAACGCGCATCACGTCGAGCGGCGCATGCTCGAGTTGGGTGACCGTATCGGCACCAATTTCACCGAAGGCGTCGGTCGGATAGAAATGCGTGCTGATGAAATCGACAGGCAGCTGGTTCACTGCGCAATAGCCGAGAAACTCCTCGATCCAGGCGTTCTGCGCGGTGGCGGGACCGCCGACGCGCAAGCGCGGATCGACCGCCTTGATCGAATTGGCGGAACTGGCATACAACTTGAAATAGCCTTCCTGTCCGCCGGTCCAGAACGCCTCCAGGTTCGGTTCGTTCCATACCTCGAAATACCATTGGGCCACCTCGTCGATGCCGTAGCGATCGACCCAGTGCGCCACCAGCCGGCGCACCAGTTCGCCCCACTGCGCATAGTCCTTCGGCGGCGTGATGTTGGCCTTGTAATGAAACACGATGTTCCCGCCCGACGACAGCGTGGCGGGCATGAAGGACAGTTCGACGATCGGCCGCATCCCGATCGACAGCAAAAAGTCGAAAATCTGGTCGGTGTTGAAGAACGAATACAGGAACTTCTCATCCTGGCAAATCAGGGTGCCCATGTCGTCGCAGAGGATGCCGTGGAAACGCACGTAACGGAAATCCAGATCCTGCCTGGCCTGGCGCAGTTGCGCCTGCCAATCGGCGCGCAGCGCGGTGGGTGCATGGCAACTGCCGACGCTGGTCTGCCAGGGATGGCGCAGCGGAATCGCCGCTTCTGCGAGGTCACACATTATTTGAATCGACATTGAGCGCCCGTGAAATGGAATGGCGCGACTGTATCGAGGCCGATGCTGCCAAACGGTACGCTAGCGAACAGTCCGGTAAAGTGCCGCGTTGGATTACCTATTCGTAATCACCGGCCCATCCCCATGACACCATGCACTTGTTACCATTTCGTCCAATCATATTTGCATGAAGGACACCGTGCACACACTTCATCGCTTTGCAAAGAGCCGGCCCAGGCTGCTCATCGCGTTCGCGCTCGGAGCCGCCGCAGGCGTCCTGCTGCCGCCGCACTGGCGCCTGGTGACGCGGCTATTGGGAGGCTGGAACGTCACAATCTGGTCCTACCTGGTTCTGATGGGCTGGCTGATGCCGCGCGCAAGTCATGCGCGCGTGCGGCGCATGGCGGAACAGGAGGACAACAGTGCCAAGGTCGTGTTGGCGATCATCTCCATCCTGGCCGTCGCCAGCATCGCCGCAATCGTTCTCGAGCTGACCGGCGTGCATGATTTGCCGTTCTCGCGCCGCGTCGGTCATTACATCTTTACCGGGGCAACGGTGTTTGGCTCTTGGTGCATGGTGGCGGTAATCTTCACCTTTCACTACGCCCATCTGTTCTATCGGGCAGATCCGGCCCGGCGCCCGTTGCGGTTCGCCGACGACGAGCAGGCGCCCGACTACTGGGACTTCCTGTACTTTTCGTTCACTATCGCGGTCGCCGCGCAGACCTCCGATGTGAGCATCATGAGTCGGAGCGCACGTAAGACCGTGCTGACGCAGTCCTTCCTCAGCTTCGTCTTCAACACCGCTATCCTCGGCCTCTCAATCAACATCGCCGCGGGGATCGTCGGAGGCTAGCGGCCCAATGCGGTTCATTACGAATTTGTAATTGCGGCAGAACCGCGGGCGAAATCACGTAGTGCATAATTTAGTACTCTCAACTTAATTTCGGAACCGCATACCATGCCATTGTCGAACACGATCAAGCGCGCACTACCGATGCTGCTGGCATGGGGGGCGTTCTGCCACGGCGCCGCCGCCGCGGAAGGCGAATACCGCCTCGCGGAAAAGACGGTACTGCCCGGCGCGGTGCGATGGGACTACCTGTCGATGGACGCAGCGTCCCATCATCTGTACCTGACCCGCGGCGACCATGTCGATGTATTCGATACGGCGGACAAACGCGTCGTCTCCACCATTTCCAATACCGCTGGCGTGCATGGCGTGGCCATCGCCAGCGATCAGGACCGCGGCTACACCAGCAATGGCGGCACCAACTCGGTGACCGTGTTCGCCTTGTCATCTTCGGCACCGCTTGCTACGGTATCGGTTGGAGGCAAACCGGATTCGATTGTCTATGACCCGAAAAGCCGACGCGTCTTCGTCGCCAATGGCGCGGACAAGAGCCTGAGCGTCATTGACGCGAGCACAAATAAAGTCGTCGCGACCGTGATCCTGCCAGGCGTCCCGGAGACGGCGGTAGTTGACGCCAAGGGGCTGCTGTTCATCGCTATCGAAGACAAGAACGCGATCGCTGTCATCGACACGGAAACCTTGCGCATCGTTCGCCGGATCGATGTATCGTCAGTCTGCGACGAGCCGGCCGGCCTGGCGATCGATATGGCTTCCGACCGGCTTTTCGCCGGCTGCCACAACCAAAAAATGGCAATCGTCGACGGCCTGACCGGCAAGATTCTCGCGGCGCCGGCGATCGGGCGCGGCAACGACGCGACGGCCTATGACCCCGAGCGCGGTTTGGCTTTTGCGTCGAATGGTGAAGGCACGCTCACTATCGTCGATGCGCATGCGCCATATGCGATCCTGCAAACCGTCGCCACCATGCCGCGCGCACGCACCATGGCGCTCGATCCCCGCACCCATGCGATTTATCTCGCGGCGGCCCAGATTGACGACACGCCGGCGCAGCAGGTCCAGGGTCAGCAGCCCAGGGCAAAACTGAAGCTCGACACGTTCACGGTACTCACCGTTTCGCCGCGCTGAATACCAGCTTCACGTCCCGGACGGTTTCGCTTGTCTGGCTATGCAAAACTCGACTCGCGCATCCGCACCCGCAGGTGTTCGGTCACGCCCACCGCGTTGGCGATGATGGTTAGCGGTGGACGGCGCGGGACGACACGAAATAGCAGGTGACAACCACATATTCAACGAGCGCTGTGGTTTAGCCACGCACGTAGTTCGACGCGAAATATTCTATGCGCTGATCGGGACGCGCCGTCAACGCTCGCTCGGTCAATCACTGTCTCACGCCGCACTGGGTGAGAAGCGCGCGCGCGACGTCGTCCCCCGAAGTCCCTTTGCACGGCGAGCGGTGCATCGATCTGTGCGGCGTTTCACGACCTTGCGTGGACTGAGTCTGCTCATCACGCTCTCCAGGAGGTCGAAAATAATAGCCAACGATATGCCAGATTCTCTTGCCGTCATCAAAATTACGATATCGCAACGATTCGGAGAGCAGGCAGACATCTTGTACTGCTATCATCCGGCGCCTTGCCTCGCGGTGCCGTGCGGCGCTTGACGGTACCCACATGCAATGTCGCGTGGTCGACCTGTTGCACAGACCTGAGGCGCGACGATCGAGTACCTCGAAGCGAATCGAGTTTGCGCAGCGGCCGCGTTGTCCAACAGAGTGACACGAAATGGCCTCGATCCGAGGACCAATCCGAGCGACGCTACGAGGGCAGTGAAATCCGCCGGCATGAGCGGCGAGAATATTCGAGCTTGCCGCGCCAGGCCGCCATTGGTCGTTCGGTCAGGCTGAGTCTCGGCTCCCGGCCGTTCGCATGCTCGCGTTTACTAAGCTTCATCGCACTCAGCTGCAGGAGAGAGTTTTGCCTATCGCATCATCGATCAAAATTGCCGGAATTACTCTGTTCACTATGTCCATCGCCGGCTGCACTTTGAATTTTCGCTTGCCTCCTTCCGAACCAATTCGATTGACCGTATTCCAAAGCGGGCATGAAAGAGAGGATCGGAGCCTTGCCGCAGCGGATCCGGTGCGGGCGATCGCAAATCGCTGGCTCGCGGCCAACCCGGATGGTTGGAGCTATGCCTTCGCGACTCGCGATCCACGCCTCTACATGCGAGGCAAGAATTTCTACATGAACGTCTCGGAGACGGAGGTCTCGGTTAAATATTGCCGAGGAATGTTCAGTTGCCATTTCTGGGTCAAAAAAGATGACCGGCTCTTCGTCGAGATGAGCACCGAATTGAAACGTCCCGGCTAAGACAAGCTGAAGGTTTCGCCCCGGACTTGTTCGACTTCCCATCAGGAGTGTGCAGGCAGCGACGATGGCGCGCGTCGGGCGTCCGGCATTGTGCGAGCGACTGCCGCTGTCGACAATCGGCCACCCACGCCGTGCACCATGGCGCCGGGTTGGATGACGCAAATGCAAGACGCGCCGTCGCGCGTCGGGACTGGCGTGAATTCAGCGCTTCAATTGGAACGAGGCCATCAATGAGCGGGCCGCGATTAAGTGTCATTACAAAGACGCAATCTCGCCTCCACATGATGGAAGGCTCCGTCTGCTACCATTTCATCTTACGCAATCCTCACCGGGCCTACCGGTCCGTTTGCTGAGTTGCTCTGCTTTCCCTGGAATTCATGAACCTCCGCAACCTGTTTTCCCTGCCGCTCTTCCGGCATCGAAACGCCAATTTGAAGGATCGCTTCAAGCTCGTGCTGGGCGCCCTGGTTTTCCCGGCCCAGACCTTTCGTTGGCGCGCCTTCGTGGCAGACGATCCTTCCGTGTCCAAGATGGCGCGACGGTATCCGCGCGTCCTGCACAAGATCTACCGCCCTTATCTCTCGCGTCATCTATGCTGCGCCGACCGGGTCGACCTGATGATCGCCCACTATATGCATCTCGCCCGCTTCGGCCTTTCGGCGCTGGTGACGCGCGCCGCGGCACGTCCGGTCAAGCTTGCGACATTCGAAGGCAAGCACGGCGCTCCCTTCGAGTTGCGACTGTCCGCCGCCAATGTCGGCCACCGCGAGGGCGAACTAACGTTGCAGCTGTTCGCCGACAAGACGTTCGTCTATGCGGTGAGCTTCACCTTGTGCGCAGCAGGGGGACTTGCGTGGATTCAGCTGGGCGCCCTTCAAGGTATGCGGGGCGACGACGGCGCTCACACGATTAAGGACGTGACCAAAGCACTCCACGGCTATCGGCCGAAACAATGGATGGTAGCGCTGGTGCGCGACCTGGGCGAATACTTCGGCTGCAGCACCCTGCGCATGGTGAGCAACCGCAACCGCGTGACAATTAATTGGCGGCGCGGTCGCCGCATCGCCTCCGACTATGACGCGATGTGGCACGAATTACGGGCTGAACGCCGTGCGGACGGCGACTACGAGCTCCCATGCGCGGCTGCCGGAAGCGAGATCCCGGCCGACGTGGCATCGAACAAGCGTGCGCAAGCGCGACGGCGCGTTTTGCTGTTGGCCAATGTATGCCTGCAATTGCGCGCGGGCTTCGACAGCCACGTCAGAACCAGGATGCACTCGTTCGGTCGATTGCCGTCGGCGGCGCCAGCACCGAGCGAGATCGAGATGCGCGCCGCCGCGTAGCTGCCCCACCGATACCCACCGTCACGCCGCCACCACGATCATGCCGTTCATTCCCTCATGACCGCTTCCGCAAAAATTATCGCATAGGAAGGTGAACCTTCCGGGCAGGTCAGGACTCAGGCGCATGCGCACCGGCTGCCCAATCACCAGGTCGGTTCGCATTCTCCATTCTGGAATGCTGAACCCGTGAACAAAGTCGAGCGCGGTCAACTCAAGAACGACCGCTTCGCCTACCTTCATTTCGATCAGATCGGGTGCGAATCGAAATTTTCGCGCCTCGATTTTGATTACTCTCCCCTCCTCCGCCAGGGCGGGACGCATGGCGCCGGCAACCATCAACGCTGCAACCCATGTCAGCGGGACATCAATCAAAAAGCGCCGTCTCGATGCTTGCATGATTTATCCTTTTCCAATCGGGTACTCGGTCATTTGGTAGGCAGCCGGCTTCGCCAGCGCGTCGACTTCGCGGAACCCGAGCCCCTTGTTGGGCATGGCCGGATCCCACGGCAATGGCGTGCGCCTTTCCTGCGAACCAGGCGCTGGCAATGGAAAGATCAGCGATTTGGCCGAATGGTGCGCGATGTGCCCAGTCATATGGTGGTTCTCCTGGTGAATGTGACCGTAGAACACTGTCACGTTCGGATAAGGCATCAACAAGGCAATCGCCTGGGCGCCATCGCGAGTGGCCCAATCCCACTTCGGTTCCAGGTCGAACAGCGGGCGATGGGTCAGGACGACGATACGGGCCTCTGGGTGCTGGGCCGCCAGGTCGGACTTCAGCCACGCCAGCTGCGATTCTCCCACCCGCGCGCCCGGGTCAGACACATTGTCGAGGGCGATAAAGTGCACGCCCTTGTGATCGAAGCTGTAATGCGTGGCCCCGAACAACTCCTGGAAAGCGGCGCCCCGGTCGAGCGAAGCATCGTGTTCGCCAGGCAGAAAATGGATCTGCTTGACGTTCAGCTCCGAAACGATTTCCTTGAACTGTGCCATGCGGCTGCGGCGCTCCGCAGGATCGTCCGTAGTGTGCGTCAGGTCGCCGGTAAAGACGATAAAGTCGGGACGCACTTCGAGCCCGTTGACCCGCGCCACGGCCCTGCTCAACGTGTGCTCGGAGTCGGGATTGGCAGGTCCTTTGTAGCCCCAGTGCGAATCGGAAAGCTGGACGAAAAAAAAGTCGTCGCTGCCGGACGCGGCGGAGGCGTGAAACAACCCCGACATGAAGACGGCACCCCCGCCGATGGCGCCCAATTTCAGAAAATTCCTTCGATCGATCATGATGTGCTCCGCGCCTGTCATTAGGCTTAGTACAATAATTGAGGCCGCTTCCATGCCATAATTGCTGCGGGCACGCTTGGCGGATCTATCAGTCAAAACTCGAATTCGGGCGCAAATATTCCCGTAGTCTCGATTTTTTTCTAACGTTTCAGGAATAAGCGCACGCCGCGCCGAGTCTCCATTGACGGGGCCACTACGATGGGTACGTTCATTGGCGAAGACGACAACGACGCGCAGTCGCGTTTCGAGGCGATTGCCATGCCGCACCTGAACGCCGCGTACAACTTGGCACGCTGGCTGACGCGCAACGAGCACGATGCCGAGGACCTGGTGCAGAGCGCCTATCTTCGAGCGTTCCGCTTCGCCTCCAGCTTTCACGGCGGCGACGCGCGCGCGTGGTTGCTTACCATCGTGCGCAACACTTACTACACGACGCTGCGCGACGGCCGCGCCCAACGCAATGCAGTGAGCTTCGATGAGGACCTGCACACCGACGCCGCTGGGCCATCGGCCGACACCGACCCCGCCCGTATCGTCGCCAGCCGCAGCGCGGCGCTCACTGTCAACGAGGCGCTGGAGCAATTGCCCACGGCATTTCGCGAGATACTGGTGATGAAAGAATTGGATGACCTCACGTACAAGCAGATCGCTCAGGTGGCCGATATACCGATCGGCACCGTGATGTCGCGCCTTGCGCGAGCGCGCAAGATGCTTCTCGACTGTTTGCAGCACGGCGCGGTAGGGGATTGAGATGGAATGCAAGCATTCGCGGGAATGGATGTCGGCGTATCTGGATGAAGAGCTGGACGCGTCGACGCAGGTTCAGGTCGAAATCCATCTGGCTGGCTGTACAAAGTGTGCGCAGACGCTGGCGCAGTTGCAGTCCCTTCAGATCGGGATTTCAGGGCAAACCACACGCTACACTGCGCCCGAAGGCTTGCGCAATCGAATCAGCGCAGCGATCAGGGTACACCGCCAGGGCCGCACCGCGCACACCACCACGCCGTGGCGGTGGAACTGGGTCAACGTGGGCGCGGCCGGTCTGGCCGGCACGGCACTAGTCCTGATAGTTGCGTGGAACCTGTCCTTACCTTCGCGCGGCGATTTGCTTGCGCAGGAAGCCGTCGCAAGCCACATCCGCTCACTGATGCCGAATCACTTGGCCGATGTCATGTCCTCCGACCAGCACACCGTCAAACCGTGGTTCACCGGCAAGCTCGATTTTTCGCCGCCGGTGTTCGATCTTGCGCTGCAGGGATTTCCTTTGATCGGCGGTCGCCTCGATTACCTGGACCAGCGGCCGGTAGCGTCGATTGTCTACCAGCACCGCAAACACGTTCTCAACCTGTATGTGTGGCCTGTGAACGAGCCCGACATGGCGACGCAGGCAAGCAGCCGGCAGGGATTTCATATCCTGCGCTGGCGCCAGGGCGGAATGCAGTTCTTCGCGGTGTCTGACTTGAACACGCAGGAGATAGGCGAATTCTCCAGCGCACTGCGCGCTCGGCAAGGCGCGTCGGCGGGGAAAGAAGTCTCCGCGCAAGAGCGCTGATTTTTGCAGCGGCGTCCATGTCGCCGCACGATAGCTGAAATTCGAAACGACGCAACAATGACATGCCGTGGCGCAGCCATCCGAACCGGCCACACTTCGTTGTTGAGGTGAAGTGCACAATCCACCTATAGCGGTTCGATCCGGCGCATCCATGCGTAGCGGCCCGTCACTGGCGGACCGCTGCGCATCGCGGAACGCTTACTTGCCAATCTGTTTGCTAACGGCGTTTTCCTGCTGATTCAGCACCTTTTGTTCGAGCTTCGTAATGTGGCCGCCGTTCTGGCTGGCCATCGCCCGCTCCTCTCGGCGAATCTCACGGTCCTCCTTGCGCAATCCGGCCGCCTGGGCCTTGGTTAGTTCGCCTTCCTTCACTTCCGCGCGGATCCGCTTGTTCTGGTTTGCCAAGCGATCGTTCACCTGGTCGCGCCGAGGATGATGCTTCTCCCATTTGGTGTCGGCGGCGAAAGCACTTCCCCCGACGCTCGCGATGACCGCGAGCAGAGTGGACATTACAAAAGCTTTATTGACACGATGTGCGTTTTTCATGTTGAGTCTCCGGATTGTTCAGTTGATTGGATAGTCGGTGTGACAAGCTATCAACGCTGGCCAGCCCGGCCTAGCCGACAGGGAATTTGTATCAATCGTAAGGAGTTGCAACTGGGAAACTTGATGGCCCCCATCTGTTTGCCGTTTCCGGCCCGGAAGCGGCTGGGCCCGAGTATTCTGACGAGTACTTAGCCTTTAGTGCACTTCGATCGACGGCCGACTTGGCATAGAACGCTGAGTCTGCCAGGTCCGGTTTGGGTCGGAAGCTGCCTATCGGACGCGTTGGCTGACAGGCCGATATCGCTGCATTTCGGTCATCGTGGAGACCGTTGCGGAGCGAATGATCGATTGTGCGGGAAAGGGAAACGGTTCCCTACCCCGAGCCTTTGTCTTGCTCGTGTTCGAGGGCCGGCGCTTGTGTGAACACCTTGTGGCGAGTCGGATGTGTTTCAGATGATCCGCTCAAGTTCTCAAGCGGACCTCCACCTGGCGACATTTGCTTTCATGACGTTCGCAACCTCCTCGGCATGTCGCAGTATTTCAATACGCAGTGCTTCGATCAGGTTCGCTCCTCCAAATCGCGTGATCGAAATGCCGGCATTCGCAGCCCGGGCAAGCTGATTCAAATTGCGCCCGATCGCGGCCAGGTGCAAATTCGAACGCGCCAGCGATTCCAATTCTAACTGGCCCAGTTGTGGTGTAGCCCGCAACCTTGCGTTGACCAAAGCGACGATCCACCGTGAAAGGGAAAAACCCTCGCGGCTCGCAATTTTGCGAACCGCGGCGACCTCTCCTTTCGTGAGTCTGAGTTCGACACGCACTTTCTTCGATCTAGGCCCATCGACCACCGCCTGGTCCGGCTGGCCGCTAGCGCTTGTGAGCTTCGCCACAATCTGTCGAAACGCGGCGCTAGGCGTGACGCCGTGTCCCTTGCAATAGTCCAACCAAGCCTGCTTGTAGTTCTGCAGGTCGATGTTGATGCGGTTAGGACGCTGCGTTGAATTCATGATGGTCTCGCGATGGGCGAAGTGAACGATGCGTCCATCATGGAAAAACGCGCGTGGAGCACGTTGACCGGCGAACGCCTATCCTGCATTAGTGGCGACTCGCCGTTTTTCTTTAAAATTTAAAGTGCCTGCAGTCAAACCGTCACCCCAACACCAAAAGCAGGACCAGCAAACGCTAACGCGCGCGCGATGCTTTCGTCGGGCCACGGAGTTGGCCGCAAGCGGCCAAGCCCTACCGGCCCGGCTCCTACCGCCGAACTTCGCCTTCGGCGAAGACCGCGACATCGCGCTCGATTGCACTTTCACTTCGCATGCCGTGAGCCGTCTTCAAGAACTGGAGCTCAGATCAGACGACGACCGTGATTTTCGACATGCAGTAATCCGCCCAAACCTGCATCAGGAGGATCCGCTTATCGATTAAATCGCCACGCCGGTACGCGGCCTCCACCCGATCAGGGAGGCTATGCGCGAGCGCATGCTCGCAGACCTCGCGAGGGAACGAATTGCCCGCAGCTTCGGCGGACCAGTCTCGGAAAGTCGATCGAAAGCCATGGACAGTGATGTCTCCTCGCCCCATACGTCGAAGCACACCGGTCAAACTCATGTCCGATAGTTGTGCGTTGCGACTCTTGCCCGAAAAGACTGTCTCGCCTTCGTGAGGCAAATCACGAAGAAGCGCGACGGCCGCCGTAGACAAAGGTACGCGATGCTCCTTGCCTGCCTTCATGCGTGCGGCTGGGATCGTCCACAGTTTCGCTTCGAGATCGATCTCCGACCAGGCGGCGCCGCGAACTTCGCCCGACCGGCAAGCAGTGAGAATCGCGAACTGGGTGGCGCGCGCGGCGATGCCCTCACGATTTACCAGTTGCGCCATGAACTCGGGGAGCTCGGGCCAAGGCAACGCCGGCCGGTTCTGCACTGGGGCGATCTTTCTAGGTTGTGCGAGCAGATTCTCAAGATGTCCTCTCCACCTAGCCGGATTTTCGCCCTGCCGATACTTGCTGACTGCCGCCCAATCGAGAATGCTCTCGATCCTGCCGCGCAGCCGCGTGGCGGTTTCGGTCTTGGTGCTCCAAAGCGGTTGCAGAACCTTCACCACGAGTTCAGTGTCGACCTCGCCCACGGGAGCCGCGCCGAACACTGGCGATGCATACGTGGCGATTGTCGCTTCCCATTGGGCAGCGTGCTTCTCGCTCTTCCACGCGCCGCGATGCGACTTGATGTACGCCGCGGCGCACTGGTCGAACGTTTTCGAGCGCGCAAGGCTAAGCGACTCTTTGGTCCGGGATGCTGTGCGCGCAACGATCGGGTCTTGACCTTCGACCAGCAGCCGGCGGCACTGGAGCGCCTTCTCCCGCGCCATTGCCAGGCTGATCGTGTGCACTGCCCCCAATCCCATCTCGCGGCGCTTCTTGTCGAGCGCGAACCGGAACACCCAACTTTTCGTACCGGCTTTGGAAATACGCAACAACAAGCCGCCGCCATCGCCGTAGTATCCGGGCGAGCTCAGCTTGTTGACCGATATGGCGGAGAGTTTGTTGATGCTGCGGGCCATGATCGCCGTCCCATGTTCTGTCCCATCACCGATGATGGGATTCTGGCGAACAGTGTAGGACGCCGGCGAACGACCTTTTTTGATTTTTCCCTATGAAGAGGCGAAAAAAAAGCTCCCGGCGGGGAGCTTCTTTTCGTATGCTTGGCGGAGAGAGGGGGATTCGAACCCCCGATAGGCTATGAACCTATACACGCTTTCCAGGCGTGCGACTTCAACCACTCATCCACCTCTCCTGGTGCTTCGCTTTCACGAAGCCGCAAA
>JACXTT010002993.1_pt1 | contig 26402 bp, 14 predicted proteins | sample 9270951 | NCBI WGS metagenome assembly JACXTT01 (sample SAMN15532306, study PRJNA645909) | rock metagenome | isolation source: weathered quartz diorite | place: Puerto Rico | collected 2017-06-21
GGACGCCCGCCGAGGCGCGCGGGCCGAAGCGGGGCATCCGGGTTGAAGGCGCACCCCAGCCTGAAGCGCGGGTGAGTCAACGTGTTGATGTTGCACGCGGTGGGCGCCATCCCCAGCTCGGCGAGGTAACCGCTCTTCGCTCGCTCCAACGCCCGCCAGTCGATGTCCCCGTTGAGGGTCGCCTCGAACACGCTCTGATGGATCTCGATGGCGTCGATGCCCGCCGCCTTGCTGCGGCGGCACTGCGCCTCAAAGTCGCTGCGGAAGCTTCCATCGTCCGAGTGATAGCCGACCGGCGCGAAGCGATCATAGAAGTCCCCCGCCGACCAGTGGCCGACGCTCATGCGGATGTCGAGCGCGTGGAGCAGCTCGCGCGCGGCGTTGCGATCGAGCGGTCCCTTGAGGGAGGACGCGAACGCGATCTGATCGGTGGTGAAGCGTGACATCGGGTCTCCTCGAAGGTGTTGCGTCAGGTCTCGTCGAGCGCCGCACCAAGCGCCGCCAGCCCGCCTTCCAGCCTCTCGCGACTGCAACCGAAGGCGATGCGGATGTGGGCAGGCGCATCGAAGAACGCCCCCGGCACTACGGCGGTCTCCCGCTCGCGCTGGAGGCGTTCGGCGAATGGGCGCGTGTCGGTCATCCCGCGCACGCGGGGAAACGCGACCGTGCCCCCGAGAGGCCGCACCCACTCCAGCTCCTCGCGCTGCTCGACGAACGCCGCCAACCGCTCCAGGTTCGGCGCGAGAATCCCGCAAGCGCGCGCCTCGAGCCGGGCGATGTGTTGGAACGCGAAAGCGGCCAGGCGGTCCGCGGGGAATGCGGCATTGCCATCGACGACGTCCCGCACGCGGCGCACCGCCTCGGCGGTCCGAGGTGCAGCGATCACCCAGCCCGCGCGCAAGCCGCCCAGGCCGTAGGCTTTCGTGAGACTGCTGGTGGAGATGAGCGCATCGCCGAGCGTCGCTGCCGGCGGAGGCCGGTCGCGGTACACTGCATCGCGGTACACCTCGTCCACGAGCACGTGCGCACGCGATCCCTCGGCGATCCGCCCAAGCTTAGCGAGGACGTCCGGCGCGATCACCGCGCCACTCGGGTTGTGCGGGCTCGTGACGACGATCAGCCGCGTAGCCGGCGTGAGCGCGCGCCGTACGCGCTCGGGGTCGACCGCCCACTGCTCCTCGAACAGCCGGTCGAAGTGCAGGACGCGCGCGCCGAGCAGTCGCAGTGCGCCGCGCAGCGGGTCGTACGCCGGGCGCTCGACCAGCACGTCGTCGCCCGGCCGCACCAGTGCGGCAAACGCCAGGAAGTTCGCGCCCGACGTACCGCCGCCAGTGGCGACGTGCTCGGGCGTCGTGCCGTAGCGTGCGGCGATCGCCTCGACCAGTGGCGCATAGCCGTCCAGGTTGGGCCCGTTCAGCTCGACTAGCTCGCGCGCGCCGGGCAGGTCCTCCAGAGTGCAGCCGGCCAGATTGCTGCCGGCCAGATCGTAGCGCGCGGCCGGGCGCCGCTTCGCCCAGACCATATAGGGCGCCCAAACGTCGGCCGTCCCGCGCCCTGGCAACGTCATGGCCCCGTCACGGCCGGGCTCACTGCGTCGCTCCGCACCTTCCGCCTCCAGAGCAGGTACGCGGGGATACCGGTGGCGAGCAATCCCGCGCCCAGCGCGGAGCGCACCGGATTGGACCACACCACACCGATGACGACGAACGCTGCGGCCAGAACGAACAGCGCTGGCAGCACCGGATAGCCGGGCGCCGCGTACGCAGCCGCGGGCCGTGCACCGACGGGGTGACGTCGCCGGAAGACGAAGAGGGCGGCGCCGGCCAGCCCGAAGAACACCCAGTCCGCGAACACCAGGAAATCGACCAGCTCGGCGTAGGAGCCGGTCAGCACGAGCAGGATGCCCCACGCGGACTGCGCCGCGATCGCGAGCGCGGGCGTGCGGAACCGCGGGTGCAGCGTGGCCATGCGCCGGAAGAAGACGCCGTCGGCGGCCATCGCCCAATACACGCGCGTCGGCGCGAGCACGGTGAGGTTCAGGAAGCCGAAGGTCGAAATCGCGATCGCGAGGGAGATCGCCCGGTCGCCGCCCCCCGCGAGGATGCGGCCGGCGGTATCGGCGGCGGGCGTGGTCGTGGCGGCGAGGCCAGCAGGTCCGAGCGCCCGCAGGTACACGACGTTCACGAGCACGTAAATAGACACGACGACGATGGTGCCGGCGATCATCGCGCGCGGCAGGTTGCGCACGGGGTCCCGAATCTCCTCCGCCACCCAGGTGGCGCTCTGCCAGCCGCCGTACGCGAACATGATGGGTACGAGCGCCGCGCCGAAGGCGAGGGCCGGCGTTGAGAGGGGGAACGGAGGAGGTGAGGCCGGCTCCGGCAGAAACGCGCCGCCCGCGATCAGCGCCGCAAGCGCTGCCACCTTCAGGACGACGAACACGTTCAGCAGGCGGCTGCCGGGCTTCACGCCGACGTAATTGACGGCGGACACGACGACGATTGCGGCGACGGCCAGCGGGAGTGGAGGCGCGGTCGAGCCGACGAGGCGCAGCGCGTAGTGCGCGAACGTGAGCGCGACTGCGGCGGTCGCGCCGCTCTGCACCATCAGCAGCATCGCCCAGCCGTAGAGGAAGCCGACCACCGGGTGGTAGGCGCGGCGCAGGAACACGTACGGCCCACCGGCCTGCGGGAAGAGCGAGCCCAGCTCCGCGAACGCGAACGCGCCCGCGATGGCGATGGCACCTCCCGCCGCCCACGCGGCCAGCACCAGCGCGCTCGAGCCCACGCGCTGCGCCACGATGTAGGGATTGATGAAGATGCCGGCGCCGACGATCCCGCCGATGACGACCATCGTGGCATCGAAGGTGCCGAGCGCGCGGCAGAACCCGGCCCCCGTCCCTTGCTCAGCCACGGAAGTACAGGTACGCCGCGGGGATCAGGAGCAACACGACGCTCGAGTGGGCGACGTCCATCCGGTTCCAGCTGGCGCGCGACGCGGCGCGGTGCTCCGCGGTGACCGTGGCGTAGGTGAGGCCCGAGATCCGCTCCTGGTCCGGCGGCTCGGTGAGGTAGCTGACGCCGATCATCACCAGAACCGTCACCAGGAAAATGAAGAGGCTGTAGTACTGGAAGTAGACGTTGTTCACGATCCAGTAGAACGAGCCGGGCGCATAGCCCTGCGCGAAGCCCGCAAGGCCGAGGCTCACGGGCGTGTCGACCGCCAGGCGGAACAGACCGAGCAGGAAGCCCACGACCAACGCTGCGAGACACCCTTTCGCGTTCAGCCGTTTCATGAACACGCCCAGGAAGAACACGGTGAAGATGGGTGGCGCGAGATACGCCTGGACGCCTTGCAGGTACTCGTAGAGGCCGCGCGCGCCCTGGATCACGGGGATCCAGAGCAGGCCGATCATGACCATGACGGATGTCGCGACGCGGCCGGTCCACACGAGCTGGTGCTGCGACACCCCCGGCCGGAGCTTCTGGTACAGGTCCATCGTGAACAGGGTCGACGCCGCGTTGAAGACGCCGGCGAGCGAGCTCATCAGCGCGGCCAAGAGCCCCGCGACCACGACGCCGCGCACGCCCGTGGGGAGCACGGTCGCGACGAGCAGCGGGAAGGCGCCCTGGGCAGCGGATCGGTCCACCGCTCCGCCGGGACCGAGCAGGGAGCCGAGACCGCCGACGGCCCCCGTCTTGGCGAGGGCCACGGCGATCATGCCCGGCACGATGAAGATGAAGACCGGCAGCAGCTTCAGATACGAGGCGAAGATGCTGCCGCGCCGCGCCTGCCGCTCGTCGCGCGCGCCGAGCGCGCGCTGCACGATGTACTGGTCGGTGGTCCAGTACCACAGGCCGATGATCGGGGCGCAGAACAGCATCCCCAGCCACGGGTAGTTGCCGTTGAAGTACCACGCGATCCGGCCCGGCTCCCTGATCGGCGCCCACGTGCCTTCCACCCCGACCGGGATCAACGGCTTCCACAGGTTGAACAGATCCGGGTCGAGCGCGGCGCGGAGCTGGCCCCAGCCGCCGAGCTTCGCGAGACCGAACCCGGTGAGGAGCGCGGAACCGAGGACCAGGATGCCCGTCTGCAGCGCTTCCGTATACGCCACCGCCCGCATGCCGCCCGCCACCGTGTACAGGCCGGTCAGTAGCACGACCGCCACGCTCCCGACCCAGAAGCTGTTCAGCGTGGACGTGCCGATGGTGACGTGCACCTCGGGCAGCAGCGTGGCGAAGACGACGCCCCCCGCGAAGATGCCCACCGCGATCTTGGTCAGGACGTAGGCGACGAGCGAAATGATCGAGAGCACCCAGCGCGCCGTGGCGGAGAAGCGTCGCTCCAGGAACTCCGGCATGGTGTAGACCAGCGAGCGCATGTAGAACGGCACGAACACCCAGCCGAGCACAAGCAGGCACCAGGCGTGCAGCTCGTAGTGGGCCAGGGCCACGCCGCTCGTCGCACCCGACCCCGCGAGCCCCACCAGGTGCTCCGAGCCGATGTTCGAGGCGAAGATCGACGCGCCCACGATGAGCCAGCCGAGGTTGCGGTCGGCCAGGAAGTACTCGTCCGGGGTGTCCCCGTGCCGGCGGAAGAAGACCCAGCCGGCGAAGCCGAGGATCAGGCCGAGGTAGCCGACGATGATCAGCCAGTCGAGCGCGGTCATTAGGAAGTCGCGAGCTGCGTCCCGATCGGCAGCGTCCGGATCCGCTTTCCGCAAGCCGCGAAGATGGCGTTGCAGAGCGCGGGCACCACCGGCGGCAGCGCGGGCTCACCGAGTCCCGTCGTCGGATTGTCTGTGAGCCGGAAGTGGACTTCCACGTCCGACGCCTGCGACATGCGGAGCAATGGGTATTCGTGGAAGTTGCTCTGCACCACTCGGCCGCGGTCGATCGTGATCTCCTGACCGAGGGCCTGACCGACCCCATCGAGCACCGCGCCCTGCACCTGATTCTCGGCGCCGCTCAGGTTGACGATCTGCGCTCCGATGTCACCCACGACCCAGATCTTGTTCAGCTTGAGCGCGCCCGCGGCGCTCACGCTCACCTCGACCACCTCCGCGAAATACCCGCCATGGCTCGCGTAGAACGCGACGCCCATCCCGGTCCCGGGCGGGGGCCGTCGCTTCCCCCAGTCCGACACATCCCGCACCTGCGTGAGCACACCGCGCATGCGCTCGGCGTCGTCACCGAGCAGCTCGAGCCGGAACTCCAGGGGATCCCGGCCCGCCGCGTGCGCCAGCTCGTCGACGAACGAGTGAACGACGAACGCGAGCGCGTTGCTGCCGGGAGCGCGTAGCGCGCCGGTCGGAATGTCGTGCGAGAAGCTGGACGTCTCGAGCAGCACGTTGGGTACCGAGCGGCCGGGGAAATCACCGGCGGCGGGCGACCCCATCACCGCATGCTCGCGCCAGGCGATCAGCTTCCCGTTGGCGTCGATCGCCCCCTTCAGGTAGTGGAAGCCGGCGGCCCGGTAGAAGTCGTGCCGCATGTCGTCTTCCCGCGACCACAGCAGCTTGACCGGCGCGCGCGCGAGCTTGGAGATCGCGAGGGCCTCGGCGACGTACTCGTTGCTGAGCCGCCGGCCGAACGCGCCCCCAGTGCGCGTCAGGTGAATCGTGACGCTGCCGATGTCGACTCCCGCAACTCTGGCGGCGACGTCCCGGCCCGCCTCCGGCTGCTGGGTGGGAGCCCAGACCTCCACGGTGCCGCCGCGGACGTGGGCCGTACAGTTCTGCGGTTCGAGCGTCGCATGCGAGAGGAATGGGTAGAAGTATTCGGCCGTGAGCACCTTCGCCGCGCTCGCGAACGCCGCGTCCACGTCTCCTACTTTGCGAACGGTCCGCTCCGCGGGCTGCCTTGCCAATTCCGCGGCCCTGGCGGCAAACCCGGCGCTGGTCTGCTGCGCAACGGGGCCTTCGTCCCACCGTACCTCGAGCTTGGTGCGAGCCGATTGTGCCGCCCACCAGGAGTCAGCGACGATGGCGACGCCTCCGGCCAGAACGCGAATGTCACTCATCGGCTCGACGATGCAGGCTGCGCGAACCCCGGGAAGACTCTTGATCTGATCGAGATTCGCGCTCACCGGCGTGCCGCCGAACACCGGGCACTTCTCGTACACGGCGTACAGTATTCCCGGCACCGTGACGTCGATCCCGAAGAGCGGCTTGCCCGTGACGATCGCGGGGTTATCGACGCCGCCTACACGCGTGCCGATGATCTTGAAGTCCTTCGGGTCTTTCAGCTTCACGGACCGCACATCGGGCGGCGTCAGCGTCGACGCGCGGCGGACGAGTCGACCATAGGCCAGGCGTCGTCCGCTGGCCTGGTGGTAGACCGTCCCGGAGCCCGTCGTGCACTCCGATTCGGGAACTCCCCAGGTCGCGGCCGCGGCGGCGACCAGCATCTGCCGGGCGGCGGCGCCGACCCGCCGCAGCGCGTCGTAGTTCCCCGGAATGGCGGTGCTTCCGCCCGCTCCCTGGTGTCCGAACTTCGACCGGTCCACCGGGGCCTGCTCCACCCTGACCCGCTTCCAGTCGACGTCCAGCTCTTCGGCGATCAGCATGGGGAGCGAGGTCTTCACCCCTGCCCGATCTCGGGGTTCTTCGAGAGGCATCGTCACCGCGCCATCCGGCGTGATCCGGATGAACGCGTTCGGCGTGAACGGGCCGGCCGGCTTGGCGGCGTCGACGACGCTCGCGGCGCCGGGGGATGGGAAGTAACAGGACAGGAGCATCCCGCCACCGGCAAGACCCGCAACGCGAAGGAAGGAGCGACGGTCAACGGTCGCACTATCCACGGCGGCCTCCTTGCGCGAGCGCTGCGGCCCTATGAATCGCCTTCCGGATCCGCGGGTACGCGGCGCACCGGCACAGATGACCGCTCATCGCGGCATCGATGTCCGCGTCGGTCGGCTGTGGCGTTCGCGCGAGCAGCGCGGCCGCAGCCATGATCTGACCGGCCTGGCAATACCCGCACTGCGGTGCGTCGAGCTCGACCCAGGCCTGCTGCGCGGGATGTGACCCGTCGCGTGACAGGCCGTCGATTGTGCTGATCTCGGCTCCCTGCACCGCGGAGGCGGCGGTCATGCACGAACGGGTCGGAGTGCCATCGAGGTGGACCGTGCACGCGCCACATTGCCCGATCCCGCAGCCGTACTTCGCGCCCTTGAGATCGAGGACGTCGCGCAACACCCAGAGCAGGGGCATGTCGGACGGAACTTCCACGGTGATGGATCGCCCGTTGACCCGGAGTCTGGTTTTCATGGCTGAGCTCCTTCGCGGGTCCTCACCTCCTGGCCCCCCGATGTTCGACCTTCGTTCCCCCTCTCCGGAACGGAGAGGGGGTCAGGGGGTGAGGACCCGGAACCGAAACACTGTGCGCGTGCTGTACTCCTCGCCGGGACGCAGGATCGTCGAGGGGAAGGACGGCCGGTTCGGCGAGTCGGGATAGTGCTGCGCCTCGAGACAGAAGCCGGAGCGGTGCCTGTACACGTGCCCGGCCTTTCCGGTGATCGTGCCATCGAGAAAGTTGCCGGAGTAGAACTGGAGCCCCGGCTCCGTCGTATACACGTCGAGCGTGCGTCCGCTCTTGGGCTCGGTGACGCGCGCCGAGTGCTCGAGCCCAGGACCTGATCGCGCGAGCACGAAGTTGTGATCGTAGCCCCGCCCCTTCTTGAGCTGCGGATCGTCCCGATCGATGCGCGCGCCGATGGCGGTCGGCGTCCGGAAGTCGAACGGTGTGCGCGCGACGGGCGCGATGGTGCCCGTCGGGATCAGCGTCGAGTCGACCGGCGTGTACGCGTCGGCGTTGATCGTCAGCTCGTGCCCGAGAATGTCCCCGCTCCCGTCGCCTGCGAGGTTGAAGTAGGTGTGTTGTGTGAGGTTGACGGGCGTCGCCCGGTCGGTCTCGGCGACGTAGTCGACGATCAGCTCATTGGCGTCGGTCAGCGTATAGGTCACCGTCGCGCGCAACGTGCCGGGGTAACCCTCCTCGCCGTCGGGACTCGTGTAGCGGAACACCACGCCCACGGTGCTGTCGGTCTCAAGCGGCTCGCCGCTCCAGACCACTTTGTCGAAGCCGCGGGCGCCGCCGTGCAGGTGGTTCGGTCCGTCATTGGTCGCGAGCCGGTAGGTCTTGCCGTCGAGTGTGAACCGGCCTTGCGCAATGCGGTTCCCGTAGCGGCCGATGATCGCGCCGAAGTAGGGCGAGCCGCGGACGTAGCCGGCCAGACTGTCGAAGCCGAGCACGATGTCGGCGAAGCGGCCGCTCCAGTCAGGGGTCCTGAGCGACACGATGACGCCGCCGTAGGTGATGGCCCGCAGCTCGAGGCCGTGCGCGTTTTTGAGGGTGAACAGCTCGACCGGCTCGCCCGCGGGCGTGCGCCCGAACGGCGCGCGGGTGACGCTGCGCCTCATGTGTCCCGCGTCCTGTCCGCACGCCAGCCAGGCCAGGAGCGCCGCGGCGACGTACGCCGGCCTACCGCTTCGGCACGACACGCGCGGCAAACTCATCGAGCACGAGGGTCTTGTGCTTCCCGTTCGTGTCCAGCGCGAACACGCCAACGACGAGATCCGAATGGCCGTCGAGGAACGCGGGTGGCGCTGGCGCGCCGTTGCCGTCTTGCCGTCCGTTCGGCGACCGATCCGCGCCGTTGACCAGCACACGCCAGATGCCCGCCGTGCGGCTGATCTCCACGGTCATGGTGTCGCCCACGTCGGGCCCCGAGAAATTCGGACCGGAGTCGTCGCGACCGTTGGTGTTAACGGCGAAGCCCTTGTTGAAGCGCTTCTCGCCCGGCGGAGCGTAGCGCTCGAGGTTGATGAAGCCCGCGCGGACGAGCGACGTCGTCGAGGTGCCGACGAACACGCCGAGCTGGTCCGGCAGATCGAGCACCGAGTTGTCCGGGATCTCGATAAAGCGGGCGCTCACCGAGAAGTCTTCGCTGCCCGTGAAGCCGAGCGAAGCGAGCTTGACTCCGATGGCTTCGAGATCCGGCATGTTGACCTGGCGGTTCACGTCGGCCGTCGTCGTGGTCAGCGTGAGCCGGGCGCGCACCGTGTCCAGGTGCAGGTTGACGTCGTTTGGCCGCAGATTGCCACCGGCGCCGGGAAGCCGCGTGGTGAAGCCGGTGCCGCGCCCGCTCGAATCCTTGATCGTGCCGGCGGACGACCTGAAGTCGAGCCGCAACTCCTTCCCGGGCCGCGCCGGAGCGGTGCTGCCGCCCCGGGTGCGTGCCTCCGCGAGCGTAGGCTTCGGCGACAGCTCGAGCATGATGACGGACTTGGGCGGTAGGTCGATCGTGAGCGTCCGGCCGGAGAGTTTCGCCCCGGTGAAGGGAGCCGTGGTCACAGCGTTCGGTTGCTCGAACGTGTTGTGTGCGTTCATCGTGCCGGCCGTCAGGATCCGACCCGACACGCCCGCGACCTCCATGCCCTGCACGTCGGTACTGACCGTGCGCGGCCGGTTCGGGTCGAGGTTCGCCAGGGTCAGGTGCACTCTGCCCTGCTTGTCGCGCGATGCCGCGGCGCTGACCGCCGGAATCCCTTGCCCTTCGAACTCGTATGGTCCCGCATCCAGCGTCATCGGTAAGAGCGTCGCGTCCTGATGCACGCTGTAGAGGTCGAAGACGTGATAGGTCGGGGTGAGGATCATCTGGTCGCCGCGCGTCAGGATCATCGCCTGCAGCACGTTCACCGCCTGCGCGATGTTGGCCATGCGGACGCGGTCCGCATGCCGCGCGAAGATGTTGAGCGAGACCGCCGCGACCAGCGCATCACGCAGCGTGTTCTGCTGGTAGAGGAACCCCGGATTCGTGCCCGGCTCGACGTTGTGCCACATCCCCCATTCGCCGACGATCAGCCAGACCCGCTTCTCGGGGTCGGAGCGATCCATGATCTCGGCGTGCTTCACGAGGATCGATTCCGTGCGCACCGCGCCCTGGAGGGCGGCGAACCACTCGCGCTCCCCGAACTCGGTGGCCGAGCCGTGCGACCAGATGTAGTGGTGCCAATCGAGGCCGTCGATGAAGCGGCCGGCCTCCCGCATGACCACGTCGGTCCAGTCGTAGTTGTCCGCGATCGGACCAGTCGCGATGCGGAAGGGGGCCGCGCCGTCGTACGGGCGCAGGAACGTGACGTACTGTCGGTACAGGCTCGCGTAATAGTCCGGCCGCATGTTGCCGCCGCACCCCCAACTCTCGTTGCCGACGCCCCAGAGCCGGACGTTCCACGGTTGCTCGCGGCCGTTAGCACGCCGCAGGTCCGCCATCGGGCTCTTGCCCGGGAAGTTCACGTACTCCCACCACTGCGCCATTTCCTGCACGCTGCCGCTGCCGACGTTCCCCACGATGAACGGCTCGGCGCCCAGCCGGTCCATCAGTTCGAGGTACTCGTGCGTGCCGAAGCTGTTGTCTTCGGTCACGCCGCCCCACACGGTGTTCACGATCGTGGGGCGCGCCTCACGCGCGCCGATGCCGTCTCTCCAGTGGTAGTAGTCGGCGAAGCAGCCGCCGGGCCAGCGTACGTTCGGCACCTTGATCCTGCGGAGGGCCTCGATGACATCGTCGCGCAGGCGCCACTGACCGCTCGCGTCCTTGCGCCAGAAGCCGTCGTAGATGTCGCGCCCCAAGTGCTCGGCGAACTGCCCGTAGATGTGGCGGCTGATGGTGTAGCGGCCCTGGTCGGCGCGCACGACCAGGCGGGCCTGCCCCTGGGCGATGGCCGACGCCGCATGGCCGCCGACGAGCAGCAGCACGATGGCAATGGACTTCATGGTTGTCCCCGTTTGTGTAAGCGCTTACATTATCTTAAGACGCTCCAGCCCCACATTACCCCTATGCCGCGGCAGCGCAGGAAGGCAGTCCTCGAAGACGTGGCCCGGAGGGCACGGGTCTCGACGGCCACGGTGTCACGGGCGCTCAACGAGACCGGCCCGGTGGCCGCCAAGACCCGGCAATGCGTCCTCAAGGCCGTCGCCCGACTGGGCTATACGCCCAACCTCAATGCGCGGGCCCTTGCCGCTCAGGACTCGGGGACGCTCGGCGTCGTCGTCTCGAACCTCGATAACCCGTTCTTTCTGGACGTGTACCGAGGGCTGGAGGCAGAGGCACGTCGGGTGGGGCGAGAGGTCTTACTGGCCAGCACCGGCTACGATCCGAGTCGTCTCGTTGCCGCCGTCAACCTCATGCTCGGGCGCCGCGTCTCGGGGATCGCCGCGATCGTCTCCGAGATGGCCCCGGCGGTCCAGGCACGGCTCGAGCAGAGTGGCCTGCCCGTCGTCCTCTACGACGTCGGCAGGACCGCGCACAACGTCAAGAATCTGCGCGTCGACTACGCGGTCGGGATGCGGGACATCGTCCAGTTACTCCATGGTCTGGGACATCGGCGGTTCGCCTTTGTGGGTCACCATGCAGAGCTCGCGCCGCTGTCCGTGCGGCAGGAGGTGTTCGTGGCCACGATGCAGCAGTACGGCCGCGACGTGCAGCACCGCGTGATCACGGAGGCGGATTCCCTGGAGGGTGGTTACCGCGCGGCGCTCCGTCTGCTCGGTGCCGACCCGCCGCTCACCGCCATCGTCTGCGTCAACGATGTGATCGCCGCGGGCGTGCTGCGCGCGCTGCGCGAGCGCCGGCTGCGCGTGCCCGAGGACGTATCGGTTACGGGCTTCGACAACGTCACGCTGGCGCAATACGTGGCGCCGCCGCTCACAACGTTGGACATCCCCCGCGCGGAGATCGGCCGGCTGGCGGTCGACTGGTTGGTGCATGGTGCCCCGCGCACTGGGGTCGGAACGCCGGCCCGCGATTTGGTCATTACGCCAACGCTCATTGTTCGGGAGTCAACGGGGCCTGCACCGATAACGCAACAGTAGCGGGCCAGCGGAGCTGGTGGCCGCGGCTACGGATCTTGTGTGCGTTTGCAGGAATCAGGTGCAGGTTAGGCGACGTATTCGCGCCCAGGCGCCGTGATATTACTGATGGGGCCACGTGGGCTCGCCTTTTTTCATCTGGTCGAGGTGTTTGCGCGTCGATTCATAGTACCATGAACGAGGATCGGTGAGCGCCAGCGCCTTCTCCTGCCATGCGATCGCCTCATCGACGCGACCCCTTGTAAAGCAGGTTGGCGTAGGTATCTAGGTGGTTGGGATCTGGCTTGTCGCCCTGCCGCTGCACCACTCGCTCCATCCATGCGATCGCCTGCGGCAGTTTCTCTAGATCGTCGCTGCGCTGAGACAGCGCTCATGCCTCGCCGTTCAGGTACCGCTACCGCTGCGCCCTTCGCCATGGCGACGCTACGCTCGGCGGACTCAACGCCGTATTTCTCGGCGATGACCTGGGCAATCGCCTCCCTATCCGGAAGTGCCTCGTCCGGTTTGAGGCGCGGCGTGATCTCCTCCTGGCTGATAACGCGGTGGATCAAACTTTCCGCAAGACGTCACCCGGGGAACCGCTTCCACCGAATAGCTTCCGGGCGGGATCACCACCAGGCTATCCTTCCGGCTTGGTGCAGACCGCGAACCGGCTATCCGCGGCGAACCCGCAGGAAAACGCACGTACCCCGTGGCGGCTCCCGTCTCCAGCCGCCGTCCGTCGCCTGGATGACCAGCTTCTCGGCCCGTCCCTGCGCGCTCGGGAACCCGCCGGTCCGAATGCCGTAGAGCGCATATCGCCCGTCAGGACTCAGCGCCGCGCCCTCGTCAACAGACGGCCAGTTGTTGTAGACACTCGCATCGACGGACGGCTTCTGCGCCGTGGCAGGAGCTGCGCTGACGCTGACTAACAACAGAAGCAGGTGTTTGCGCATATGCGTTTCAGGGTTGCATGTTGACGCGGATGTGCCACTGGAGTCCAGGGTTGCTCACGATTTCACCATTGTTTCAAAGCGCCTGCACCAGAGTGACATCCATTATCTTTTCAGCGGCATCGCCTTCGGCATCTTCTCGAAGGCTTCTTGGGTCTGCCAACCCATCCTCGGCAGGCGCCGGAAGTTTGGCCATAGCTGGGTCATGCTTTCGTCATCGTACACCACACCATTCGCGACGACGTACTTGATGTTCACCGTGTTCTCGATGTCCTGCAGCGGGTTGCCATGGAGAACAATGAAGTCAGCAAACTTCCCCACCTCGAGCGAACCCAGCGAATGATCGCCCCCGATCTTCCGTGCGCCATTGATTGTTGCCGCGCGTAGGACGTCCATCGCGGAGACCCCTCCACGATTGATCAGCCACATCTCCCAATGGATGCGGATGCCCGGAGGATCGTGGGCTCCGATGGAAACGAGTCCGCCGGCATCAATAATGCGGGCAACCGCGCGGGCTGCGCGGCCGGTCCGATGCCGTGCAAGGGGCAGCTCCGCGGGTGGAGCGACGAAATAGAACGGTCCTATCGCGCCGCGCTGGCTCGCCTCTCGTTCTCTCACCGCCCATCGGGAGAAGCGAAACGTCTTCGCCGTGTCACCTGGATGGTCGAGCGCCGTCTCCGTGTACATCACGGCCGCTGCGGCACCGTAATTCGAAGTGGCCTGGTTCGTGGATATGTTGGCCGTGACGTTTACGCCGCTTGCGGCAATAAACTCGGTCACGTCCTTGAAGAACGGCGTGATCATGTAAAGATGCTCCCACCCCGTGTACCCGTCGGCAACGAGCGTGAGCGTTCGCTGGAGCCCTGAAGTGTGAGCCGTAACTCCCATCCCTCTTTCCGCGGCTGCTTTCAAAAGAGCGCGGCGTTGGAGTCGGGACGGCTGCAGGTACTCCTTCATCACGGACACTCCCAGAGCATCCATATAGAAGGCAACCTGCCCTGCGGACTCCTCGTCCATGATGGTGCCATTGGCGTCCGCCGAGAGGCCGCGTCCTGCGTAGAAGTGGCGGATGCGGGGGAGATCTTCGGTCTCGCCGATCTCTCTTGTTTCCGCCTCCGCTTCGGTCCACCTCGTCTGCGGGTTGTAGGCCGTGGTCACGCCGTACGAAAGGAGGTCGATCATGTTGGGATCGACGAAGCGCGGAAACCAGCGGATCGACCCGACGGCGTGCTGATGCACGTCAATCAGCCCGGGGATGATGGTAAGGCCAGTCCCGTCGATTACGGTCGCCCCGTCCGGGATGGGCACGCGGGCATCTTCACCAATGGCCGCGATGCGCCCATCCTGCGTCACGAGCGTTCCGCGTTCGATGACCTGTTCGCGCCCCCGCGCCCCCGCCATCGTGATGAGGCGGGCTCCTCGAATCACCAGGGTGCCGGATGGCCGGAACCGTGGCAGGGAGAGCCGTACAGCGTGAAAGCTGCTCTGTGTCTCTCCCGTCGTATCGACCTTGGCGATCGTGGGGCCGAGAGCGACGATCGCTGTCCCTGAATCCTGCCAGGCGGCGGAAGTAATGGGGGTATCGCTGATCCTCCGCGCCCCCGGATCGCTCAGCGAGATCGTATCTGGGGGCTCGCCAGGCCTCGGGATCGCGACCAGATAGGCGTACCCCCGGGACAACACAGGACCGAAGATCGCGTGGCGGGCGCCGGGAGAGATCGCCACGACTAACGCCCCGCTCCGGATCGTGAGATGCTCCTGGCGGTCCGTGCCGTCTAGCTTGATCGACGCGATGGTCGTGTTGCCGGGATTGAGTTGATCGCCGCCGCAGTTTGCAAAATAGATGCGGCCGTCTGTTGTCACGCGAACGTCAAAGCGCGTGTTCATATCCCTCGCTGCGCAGCCGCCGATTCCCAGCTCCGCAGGGACGGGGACAGGAACCGAACCCGCAGTGTCGATCGCGAGCAGACTCTTTACGCCATACTCTCCTTTGCCCGGGCCCCTCGTGAGGATGCGGTCGCCCTCGGGGAACCACGCGGGCGGCTCGTAATCGTCGAGCTCGGTCGTGAGCGCCGTAGGAGAAGAGGGTTGATGCGCAGTGCGAGCTTCAGCGAGACGCACGAGCATGATATTTCCGCGACGGTTCGGCTGCCCAGGTACTCCCTGGAGCGCGTCGGCATAGGCAAGGTAAACGACGGATGACCCGTCGGGAGAGAGCACCGGATAGGTTTCGAAATCGTCACTCGTCGTGAGACGTGTGATCGTGCCCGTCGTGAGATCTTCGACCCACAGCTTGCCGACTGCGCCGAACACCAGCCTTCGGCCATCGCGCGTGATTACGGGGCCGCGGATCCCCCGGATCCGGATCGTATCATCGAATGCTAGGTGTCGGGGTTGGATGGCCGGGATGATCGCCCTCGACACCTTTGCGCGGAAAGGAATGAGTGAGGGTATGCCGCCGTCCAGCCGTACCCGCCAAATCTTCCCGTTGACCGTCAGGATGATCGCGCTATCCCCCGGCGTAAACGCGAAGTTCGGGCGGACCGGCTCGTCATCCAGTCCGCGGTAGGGATCATCTCCGTCGGTGAGCGAGAGCAGCGGTCGATCTTCGGTGCCGTCTAGTCGCCGTGCGCGGAGCACCGTTCGTCCGTCCGGAGTGTAACGGATGTAGCCGAGCCATCTCCCCGTCCTGGACACGATTGGATTGTATTCATGCGCTCCGGTTGTCGAATCGGTGAGAACCTTTCGACCTCCCGTCTCCCGGTCGATCTGAACCACAGGTCCCCACCTTCGTTCCAACGCGTTCTCACCCACGTACGCATATTTGCGATCCGGGGAGAGGCTAGCCGTGAACGTGATACCGCGAGCATTGCGGATCGTATCCAGCGTCCCCCGAGCAACGCGAATGACTTTGGGAACGGAGCGTTCACCACCCACTCCGGCTATTATCTCTTGCCCATCGTGCGACCAGATCGGCGCCGAGATCCTCTGCGAATCCGCGGACACCAACAGGGTGGCGTTATCGCCCCGGCGGTCCACGGTCCAAAGAGCATCGATCCCTGCGTGCCGGTCGCTGATGAAAAGGATTCGGTTCCCGTCAGGTGAATAGCGAGGCGCGGTGTCCCAGCTTGGTCCCGTGACGAGTGACCGCGCCTCACCGCCCTCAATGGGGAGCGTGTAGATGTCCCCGAGCAGGTCAAAGGCGATCTCCCGGCCATCAGGGGACACGTCGATGTTCATCGCTGTCCCCTCGTCTGTCGCGAACTCGATACTGCGGATGCCTCCGGGATGGATCCCGGAAGGTTCGTTGCGGGCGGCACCACATCCGAACGACGTGAGGGCCACTGTTGCTGCGGCTACGACGGCGAGACGGGACTCAACGCATGGTCGACCTTGCTCGGGGAATCGACGCATCAAGAGCCCTTCATCCCGCCCGCCGCGATACCGCATGGGGTCGACTCGCTGATACAAGGGGATCACGGTTGCGTTCGCTTCAAGATGGCGTTCACGTCCGCACGCGCCTGCGCGAGGTGTGCCCGTGTGACGGCGTCGACCGCATTCCCCGCCGCCGCAAGGTCTCGCTGCAGCGTCTTCAGATCAGCTGCGAGTAACGCCGATACGTCGGGCGCCACCCGCCTCATGGGGGCGGCGGCGTCCGGTGCCGCCAGCTCGTCCTTGACGATATCGAGATACGCCGTCTGCAGACGGCGCCGGAACACGCCAATCCTAACCGATCTGGCCTGCAGCTCGCTCCAGACGCCCTGCCGCACATCGGCGAGGTAGCGGGTTGCCAGGTACAGGTCATCCAACGGTCCCGCTGTGGCTTCGAACTCCACAAGCCGGTTGATCCGCTTCTCGTCCAGCATGCTCTTCAAGATGTCTGCCTGCTTGCCGCTCAGCTTCGCGATCGCAACGCCCGGCGACCCTATTCGCGAGACGATCTCCCGATCTATCAGGAACGTCGGCGGCTGCAAGGCGGCGTCGAGCAGGAACCGAACGGCCTCCCGCTGCCGTGCCCCGCTCACCGGCCAGTACATCGGTCCCGGCTGGCTGCCGTACTTCTGGCGGCTTTCCACGCCACCGATGATCCGGACGACGTGGCTGAGCTCCCACCACCACTGCTCGACCACGCTGTCGTACAGCTCGACGAGCTCGCTGTTGTCTTCCGTCGGCTTGGTAGCGGCCGGCAAGAGCATGGGTACGAGCCGCCTGAGGTTTCTAAGGCCGAGCGTGCTCGCCCGGACCGCATCGGCATCACCGACGGCTTCGACATTGTCGAACGGATCGTCGGTGTCGTCTGGCGAAAGTAGGTCCGGGTTCGTGGAGGTGCGCAGCCACGGCGTGGCATCCTGCTCGCGCGCCCAGGCGTCCAGCGTTGACCGCTCCTCATCCGGGGTGTTTGCACCGGGAATCAGCCGGTAGCCCCACCGCACGGCCCAGATGTCGTAGGGGCCGATCTTGGGCACGAGGTCCTCCGGCGCGATGCTGTCTTCAGGCTGGGCGACATAGTTGAGGCGAGAGTAGTCCATCAGCGAGGGCGTGTGCCCCATGCGTCGAACGAAAGCCCGGTTCCGAAGTGAATCCAGCGGGTACGTGGCGCTTGCTTTGACGTTATGCAGCAACCCGATCGAGTGCCCCACCTCGTGCGCCACGATATACTCGATCAGCCGGCCCAGGAGGGAGTCCGGCAGTGGGAGCGTCCTTGCGCGGGGATCGAGCGGAGCCGCCTGCGTCCAGTACCAATTCGACACCCTGACCAAGACATTGTGGTTCATCACAAGGCCAGCGCTAATGAGCTCCCCCGAGCGTGGATCGGGGTACTGCCGTCCGCCGGCGCCCGAGCTGGTTGCCGGCTGCCAGCGCACCACGGAATAGCGCGCGTCCTCGGGAGACCAGTTGGGATCGTCCGCGGGCAGTGGCGCCGCTCGCGCGATGATCCCGTCCTTGAAGCCGGCTGCCTCGAAAGCCAACTGCCAGCTCTCGACGCCCCGTCGCACCCACGGCACGAGCCAAGTCGGCACCTCGCGAGCAAGGAAAAAGGTGATCGGTTTCTTGGGATAGCAGAGATCCCCTGCCCGCCGCTCCGAGCACTCGAGGCGAAAGCGAGTGATGTACTTGCGCGTCTCCGCGCGATGGTGGGAACGGCTGAAGTCCACCGTGGACACCGAAGCGTAGCCGACGCGCTTATCGGCCAGGCGCGGCGTTATCGGCACGTCAGGAAGCTTGAGCATCGACCAGTGGATGAGGAATGTCCCGCCGTTCTCACCAATCGTCGTGACCGTGGCTTCGACCTCTATGTTCTCGGGGAACGCCGAGACCTTCTCTAGGAATGTGCGCGCCGGGTCGACGCTGCCGTCGAAGAACTGCGGGGGTGGCGTGGTGAAGAGCCCCGTCACGTCGACGACCGCCCCCGAATCGGGGCCGACGGTCTCCACGTCCAACGCAGCGATGATGAGCGGCTCGGTGGCCGCTGTGACCCCCTGAAAAACGGCGTCGTTGGAGTCGGCGCGGATCGTGTAATCGGGTTCACGTATCAGGACCCGGTTGTCACGCCGCTCCCAACGAATGAGACGCGTCATAGCAGCACCCTGCCCACCAAAGCCGGCGCCATGTGAGGCGCGACTCTTAGTGATCATGAGCAGCATGTCTTTGCCGAGGGCGCCGGGCGGGATCTCGAACAGCAGTCGGTCGCCGACACGGTGCACCTTGAAGAGGCCAGCATCGGAGGTCGCGGCGCCATTCACAACCTGATCGTACGGCTTGGTGTTAACCCCAGCCGGTGCGCGGGGAGGACCGGCCGGAAGACTTGGGCGTGCGGAATCCGGCCGCTCGGCACCCTCCGCGCCAGCCGGCTGGGGTGCTGGAGCGATGGCCGGCTTGCCTTGGTGACATGCGGCCACTGCCGCGAGCATCCCCACCAATACGTATCGCCTGTGAACCGAACAGCGATAAAGCATCCCTTGCCTCCGCGGCTGATGGTGGCTCGTTGGCCGCGACGATGTACCCTCGGAGCGGCGGGGTAGATAAGTGCCAGGGCATCCGCCGCGACCGGCGTGTGGGTAGCGCATCGCGACTGTCGGTCCCTTACTAGTGGCGCGCGGTAGGCTCAGGCCTCGGCCACACGTTGTCCATCGGGTCCCGATCAGGAAAGCGCCGCGCAGGATCGAGCGTGACTTGCTCGATACGGCGCCCGCCGAAGTCGAGTTCGGCCACGAACGTGCGGCGCCCGCTGAACCAGACGTCGACCGGATAGGTCACCACGGCGGTAACGCTGTCGGGCAGGGTGCTGTTTGGCATCCGCCTAATCGGAGGACCTTGGCGCGCGAGCTTTACCCTCAGTACCACCGGGGAGGGCATCTGGCCATCCTGGCGCACGGTGACGAACGTCCGGCGATCGCGCGTGATCACCTGTTGGATCGAGCCGTCGACCGACTCCGTGGTGAACAGCCAGTAGTACCAGAACCACCCGAAGTCTTGCCCCAGGGTGCGATTCATGAAGAAGGCGAAATCCCAGGGCGATGGATGCCTGAAGCGCCAGGCCTTTGCGTACTCGCTCAAGGCGTACAACACGGCGGAATCGCCCACGATGCCACCGAGCATGGAAAGCATCTGCGGCGCCTTGCCGTACGCCTGGAACAAGTACCCGGGCCCGGCATAGTTGGCGTTCCACATCAGCGGGGCCTCGCGCTCGTCGCCGCTCCTCTGGCCGTACGCCAGGCCCAGACTGTCCAGCCCGGGCCGCTGGCCTTCCGCCGCCGCCTCCGAGAGCATGTTCATGTACACGGTGAGCCCTTCGTCCATGAACGCGTACCAAGTCTCATTGGAGCCGACCGTCATCGGCCACCACTGATGGCCGATCTCGTGGTCGGCTGCAAAGACACTCGACATGACCAACATTGGGTACTCCATGCCACCCTCCGGCCCCTCGACCATAGTGAGCTGCAGATAGGCGTAGGGCATCAGGATCCGGGAGTAGAACTCGACCGCATGCCGGCTGACCGCGCCCGCACGGGCATAGTCCTGGGCATGACCCGGGAGGTACAGGACATGGATGGGTATCGCCCCCTTGCCGGGGATCGTCGCACGTGTCGCGTCCCAGACATAACGGCTCGAGGTGGCCCACGCGAAGTCCGTCACCGTGTCGGCGACGAAGTGCCACACGAGGCGGTCGCCTGCGACGGTCGCCTGGCCGGGGCCGACCTCGCTGGCACTTACGATGCTGCGCACCGAATCGGACTCGAGCACGCGGGTGAGCCGCTCGCGGGCTGTTGGGGTGAGCACCGCCTCGGGGTTCTGAAGCGCCCCGGTGGCGCCCACGAGCCAACCGGCCGGCACGTCGAGCCGCACGTCGAAGCGGCCATAGTTGTTGTAGAACTCGGCCCCCCCGAGATAGTGCTCGCGGTCCCAACCCCGGAGATCATCGAACACAGCCACGCGGGGGTACCACTGGGCCACCTGGTACAGCGTGTCGTCCCAGCGGCCCATGCGGCCTGGGCTCTCGCGCGGGATGCGGAAGTGCCACTCCACGTCCAGAGTTCCCCTCCCTCCCGGAGCGATGGCAACAGGTAGCTGGATCGCGACCACGGTGGCCCTGAGGTACAAGGTCGCGAGATCGAGCGGCTGCCCGTTAGCGGCGAGCCCGGTGACTTGCATGCCATCGGTCGGTTCGGGAACCGATACCGCTCGCGGCACATCGGGCCGAAGGAGGTTCTGATCGAGCCGCAGCACAATCTCGGAGAGTGCGGAGTCGCCCCGGTTGTGAATCACAACGCGCTCGCGCCCGGTGATCGTCGAGCTCGTTGGGTCGAGTTGGGCCTCGATCGAGTACTCGGTCCAGAGCTGCCAGTACTTCGGTCCCGGTGTGCCACTCGAATCGCGTGTCTGAGCAGCCATGGCCCGCCGGATGGTCTTCGTAAGCGGGAGATCGCGCCGGACCGCCCGCTCGGGCGGCAGGCCCGCCGGTGGACGGGAATTTGCCTTGGATGGCGTCTGCGCCACGCCCGACACGTGGGCAACGTCGAGGCTAGCCGCCAACAGCAACGTCATGAGCGTCCGCGAGATCACCGGAGCCCCCAAAGCCTGCCAGCTCCGACCATTTCCCAACGACGCTGACATCAAGCGGTCGCTTCTGGACGACGGCATCCGAAGTAGAGGCGCGGCCAGGACACAGCAGACCAAGGCGGTGGAGGGGCTGTCAGGAGCCATCACCAGGTGGTGCAGCCTGGGGTCTCCGGCGTCGTTCCTCCTCCGCCCCGCCCAAATGGAATACTCGTCCCCGTCCCGTAGGTACCGCCGAGCCGGTAGCTGCCTGTCGGGAAGACGCTCTCCCGAGCGCGGTTGTAGTGCCGGATAAGCCGGCGCAGGTCGCCCAGCCGGGTGCCCGTGGCGAAGAGCCAGAAGGCCCGCTCGCGGAACGTGAGGTCCACGCGCGCGTCGGGCGTGCCGGGGTCCGTGGTGTCGGGCAGCGGCGGCGTTATCGCAGTCTGGCGCAGCTTGTTGAGCTTCGCCAGCCACGTGGTGACATCGCCGGCCTGGAGCGCCGCTTCGGCCTCGATGAGGCGCGCCTCGACTCCGCTCGCCAGCACGATGGGCGTGCCGATGGTGGGATACTTAGCGATACCATACAGTACCGTCCCATCTGCGGCGGTGCCTAGCGAGACGGTGTGCACTCGGGGGTCATTGGCAGAGACGAAGTCGAGCCCGGTCCCGCCCTCCCGATCGGCGACGCTGCGCCAATTGCCCCAACCTGCGAACAAGGAGGTGTACGCGAGGTCATTGGGCTGGTAGGGACTGAACGTGCTGTTATACTCGGCGCCATAGACATAATCGTCGGGCACGTCGGCCGCAGCGCCCGCCGCCTCAGCGAAGCGCCCCAGCTGGAGCAGCGTCCGCGCCCGCCCCACGCGCGCAAAGTTGAGGACCCGTGCACTATCGGCCGCCTTGCTCACGGCCGCCTCGAAGTCGGCGAGCGCGTGCTCAAGGGCCTGCTCGGTCGAGAGCGGCGAGCCATACACGATCGTGAAGTTCACCACGTCGTGCAGCGGGAAGCCGGGGCAGAAGTCCTCGGCCATGCGCAACGTGGCAAACGCCCGCACCGCGAGCATCTCGCCCACGTGGGCTTCACGGGAGCCGGGTAGCGCATACGCCTCAAGCTTTTCCATGGCCACGCGCGTCAGCCGGGCCCGCAACCCTTGCCACTCCTGGTAGCGTGGATTGAACGTAAAGAGCTCTTCGTAAAGCGCGCTTTCGCGGCGGTCGAGGAGATTGTCCTCGTCTGTCAATGGATCGGTGAACGGCGACACCTCGGACAGGAACTCGTCGGCCACCACACCGCTGAACCAGGCCTCATCGTCCGCCACGTTGTACAGACTGCGGAGCGCGGCCCGCCGCAGCAGCTCGGCCCCCTCCGCATTGTTCACCTCGGCTTCCCTGAAGGCCGTCGGATCGCTCACGTCGAGCGCATTGCAAGCCGCGATGCCGCTTGCGACGAGGAGCAGGAGCAGTCGAGTAGCTGCCCGCCGGCTGCAATCGCACAGCGTCGTCCACGTCATGGCGAAGCTCCTTGAGCCGCAGGGTCTCAAAAGCCGAGATCGAGGCGGAGCGAGAACACGCGGCCCTGGGGGATGCCGACCGCCGTGCCCCCTGCCAGGCTACCGCCGCCGAAGCCGCTGGAGCGCCCGAGGGCAGCGCTCTCCGGGTCGGGGCCGCTGAAGTGTGTCCAGAGCGCGAGGTTGCGCGCGGAGAGTACCAGTATCGCCGACCGGAGTCGGAGCGCCCGCGTCAGGGAAGCCGGCAAATCCAGGGCGGCGCTCGCCTCTCGGAAGCGGGTGAAGTCACCGGCCTCCACCGGCGGATCAAGCAGCCGCGCCTGTTCCGCGAGCGGGGTGCTCGGGTCCACATGCCCCCGACAGTTCTGCGGGCAGCGTAAGGCATTGACCTGCGTGAAGCCGGCCTTGTGCTCCAGCGTCGCTGAGAGGCGGAGCCGCCGCTCGAAAAGGCCAAGCACCGTGGTGAGCGTCTGGGTCCGCGGCGGCGTGCTCTGGCCGAGGTAGACGGCCGTGTCCGTCCACTGGACCTCCTCCCCGGTCAGGATACCATCGCCGTTCAGGTCGGCGTAGCTGACGATGACGCGCCCGAAACGGCTGCCCAGGGGATAGCCCTGCTTCCACCCGCCCTCAAGACCGAAGCCGAAGAGCTCGCCGCCGATCCCCCCGCCGAGGTCCACGAGCTCCGTCGTATGCGAGCTATGCAGGAAAGTCAGGTCCCAGCTTACGAGTCGCGTGTCCAGCACCCTCGCCGTGAGCTGTGCCTCAAATCCTCGCTGCTTGGTGAGCCCCACGTTCGCGCCGATGGAAGCGAGCCCGGGCTGCAGCGCGTTCCACGTCAGCTGATCCACTGTGCGGCGCCGAAACCAAGTGCTTTCCAGCCGCAGCCGGCTCGCGAGCGCGGCGACATCGAAGCCGAACTCATGCTCTCGCACCCGCTCGGGACGGATCGCCGGGTTGCCCACACCCTCGAGCTCGACCACGCTCACCGTTTGGCCGTTGAGAAACATCTGGCCCGGACTAAAGACGGGCTTCGCCCATGCTGGGTCTGGCTGCTGGCCAGAGGCCCCGAACGCGTAGCGCAGCCGCAGCTCATCGAGCCCGGGGACCCGCGGCAGGAACGGCTCCTCGGAGAGCAGCCAGGAAGCACTGACCTTCGGGTAGGTGGCGGCATCGTAGTCGCGTCCGAACGTGCTCGCGCCGTCCACGCGGAGGGCGCCGGTCAGGAAGAGCCGGTCGTTGAGCCCGAGCATCCCCTCGATGTAGCTCCCGAGCACCACCGTCTCCTGGTATCTCTGGAGGGCAAGACGATTCACCGCCGTCTGGACGGACGTTCCGCCGGACGGCAGGTCCATGCCGTAGCCCACAAGGGAACTGTAGAGCGTCCGGGTATAATTCACACCGACTGTGGTGCGGGCGCTCAGGCGGCCGCGCCGAGCCGTGGCCGCGGCGTCAACGGTGGCCGACGTGGCGACCTGCCGTGCGCGGGTATCCTCCACCGCACCGGTGCTGGCATCGGGATCGTTCGGCGCATCGCCGCGGCGTGCGAGGCTGTAATGGTTGCTGGTGAGCAGATCCAGGCCGACCGTGGCGCGCGTCGTGAGCCAGGACCGCGGTCGCCAATGGCCGCTCACATTCCCGAGGAAGCGCTCAGTCCCCTCCGTCACGGTCCGCGCAAACCGCTCGGCGGGATTGAAGCGCGCGGTATACGGACCCGTTGGGTTCGTCTGGAACGCCCCGACGTACGGGCTTTGGAATTCGGTAAACGCGAGCGTCCGGGTGTCCCCCTTGACGTACGCGGCGCTGATGAGCACGTCCGCCCGCTCACCGACTGCCTTCACGTTGCTGCGAAGATTGAGCTTGGTGAGCGTATTCGGCTCGCGCCATTCCTCGGGCAGCTCCGGGAGTCCGCGCTGCTGCTGGAGCTGCTCCGCCAGCGCGCGCGGCATTTGAATCGGTCCGGTGGCATCCTCGAAGTCACCGGAGAAGTAGTAGCGCAGGTCCTCTCGGCCACCCGCGACGTTGACTCCGTACTCGTAGCTTGGCTTGCTGGCAAAGAGCGTGAGTTTCGGATCGTTGAGTGGATTGGGGAGCACCGTGATGCTGTCCTGGCGGGTGCACGAACCGAACGCCAGGCTCGAGAGGGTGCAGCTGGTGGTGGGATTGTTCGGCACACCGTCCACCGTGCCCCATCCCCAATAGATATCGGGGTAATGCTGTTTCGGAATCGTGGTCATGGTGCCCTTCGCGTAGACGTTCCAGCGGGCCGGCCCCGGTACGCCACGCTTGGTCGTAATCACAAGGACGCCATTCACCGCGTCCGTCCCGTAGACCGTCGCGGCCGAAGGCCCCTTGACCACCTCGATCGTCTCGATGTCGTTGGGGTTGATGTCGTTCAGCGGATTCGATGGTTCCACGTCGGCAGGGCCAATGAACTGTGGTCGCAGCGCAGTGGTATAGCGGACTCCGTCAATGACCACGATCGGCTCGTTGTCGCGGAGAATCGAGTTCGGCCCGCGGATGCGCACCGTGGTCTGGCCGCCCACCGTCCCCTGGGCTTGGAACACTTGCAGCCCCGGCACTCGGGCGGTGAGCAGCTCGCTCAGGCTCGAGACCGGCGCCACCTTCACCAACGAGTCGGCGTTGATGCGACCCACGACATGCCCCAGCTCGAGCAGGCGCTGCTCCCCCGTTGCCGTCACTACCACCTCGTTGAGCGTCGACGGCACTGCCTGCAGCGCGAAGTCCGCCGCCAGCTCCTCGCCCTGAACGACCGTGACCGCCCTACTCGCGCGCGCGTACCCGATCCGCCGCGCCGACAGCGTGTAGCTTCCCGCAGCCACGTCGGCGAAGCGGTAGCTGCCCTCCGTGTCGGTCCGCATCGCCCAGCGCGTCCCCTCGATCGACACGAGCGCGCCTTGCACCCCGCGGCCCGTCAGGGAGTCCGCCACCCGACCCGCGACAGACCCGCCCTGTGCTCCTCGGACCAAGACTTGTTTCCCGCTCAGCGACACGTACGCCTCGAGCCCCGTCCCCTCGAGCACCGCGATCAGCGCGTCCACGACAGCGATCTCTCCGACTTCGAGCGTCACACGCACCTTTGCAGCGAGCACGTCGTCGCCATAGGCGATTCTTACGCCTCCGCGCCTGCCGATCTGATCGAGTGCCTCGCTGATGCGAGCATCGGTGAGCTTCAAGGCGATGACGCGCTTGAGCGGCGCCACACTACTGCCGCGCACGGGCACCCACCCCCCTTGCGTAACCATCGAAAGCGCGGTCGGAGCCGCGGCGTCGGGCGTCTGAGTGTGCGCGGGAGCTGGGAGCAACAGCGCGCCCGCCGCGGCGATCGCGGCGACCAGCTTGGTGGTCATCTGACTGCTCCGGGCAGAGTGGCGAGCGTGTCGGGATAGAACGTCACGCGCCGGCCGTCGCGCTCGTAGCGCGCATGCACCAGCAGCGCCACGGCGTTCAACGCCTGCGTGAGAGATTCGTCACGGAGCGTGAGCGTGAGACGCCGGTCGCCGAGGGCTCGTTCGGCGAGCGCGATATCGAGATCGTACCAGCGTGCCAAGTCGGGAATTGCGTCTCTCAGGCTGGTGCGGTCGAACGCGAGCTGGCCTTTGATCCAGCCGAGGTAGCGGTCCACGTCGACGCCGTTCGTGACCGCCACCGCGCCCGTCGAGTCTACCCGTGCGAGATCGCCTCGACCGAGAACGGGGCCGGTGGAGTCGCGCCCGCCAGCCGCGTGCAACGCCACCTTACCCTCGGCGACCACAACGTGCACTACGCGGTCACCCGCGTACGCCCGCACGCCGAACCGCGTCCCCACGTCCCGCGCGATCGCGTTCCGTGCCTCCACTGCGAAGGGCTTCGTCGCGTCGTGAGCGACGTCGAAGTAGGCTTGACCGTCGAGGAACAGGCTTCGAGTAGCTCCACCGTAGTTGGCCGGGACGCGGAGCTTGCTGTCCGTCCCCAGCGACACGCGCGTGCCGTCGGGAAGCCGCAGCTCGGCGCGTTGCGCGCGCGCGGTGGCGTACTCCCGCATCGCCAAG
>JACXTT010002994.1_pt1 | contig 26398 bp, 18 predicted proteins | sample 9270951 | NCBI WGS metagenome assembly JACXTT01 (sample SAMN15532306, study PRJNA645909) | rock metagenome | isolation source: weathered quartz diorite | place: Puerto Rico | collected 2017-06-21
AAATTGGGGAGCATCGACCGGGACGTGGTGAAATTGGAGGGCAGTTACGTGCAAACCGCACTTGCCAGATTCGACCACCGGGACGCCAAACGAGGCGGATGCCCGTTGACCAGAATCTACCGTACATGAGAATATGCTCAACGTATGGGCAGTTGCCGGAAAAAATCGCTGCGGCTGATCCGGTTGACTAATTCTTTATCCGCGGTTGCTGCGCCGCGCCGGAATGGAACCCACGGAGAACGCCATGGCCGCTGACACGCTTGAAGCCAAAGCCCACGAACTGATCGGCCAATTGAACCCCGGCAAGCTGGCCGCCGTGGTCCACCTGCTGGAAGTCATGGTCCACGATGACGAAGAGGACGAGGAGGTTAGCGCCGAGGAAGAAGCCGCCGTTGCCCGCTCCAAGGAGTGGTTCAAGCACAACGAGGGGATTCCAATTGAGCAAGTGGTCGTCGACCTCGGCTTCACAATGGACCAGATCCGCAGCAACGCAGGCAAGGACTCAGCGGCTTGAAGCGGATCACCTTTTCCGAGGAAGCCAAAGCCGACTTACGCGCTATCCCGCAACACATCGCTATGAACATGCTCATAGCGATTCACCGTCTGGCTGATACTGGCGGCGGACGCGTAAAGGAGCTCAAGGGCAAGGATGGCGAGAAGCGGCTGCGCGTCGGCGATCACCGGGTCCGCTTCACCGGGGAGCACCCCACACCATCCGCATTCACGCCGTCAAGAACCGCAAGGACGCATATCGCTGAGAAGCGCAAGGAATCCTTTGCAGTGTGCCGGTAGCGGGCTCCTCGACGAGCTGAGAAACGTTGGGGGGAACTAGCCAAGGGCGACCTCACCGCCGAACTGGCGGCTCGGCAAGACCTTTGGCAGGCCGGAACCCACAATGATCTGACATAATTTGGGAAGTGACTTTTCCGTCCATTCGGCCCAGCGCGGCCAGCACCGCAATGCTGGCGCTGTTGAGCCTGGCGCCTGCGTCGTTCGCCGCGGACGCGGCCAACCTAGAGATCGAGCGTGGCTTCGCCCAGACAGTGCGGCCGTTCGTGGCGGCGTATTGCTTGGCGTGCCATAGCGGACCAACCGCGGCGGCCCAGTTTGACCTGCGACAGTATGCGTCGGTGGCCGACGCGGCGCGCGATCACTCCCGTTGGGCGCTGGTGGCCGAAAAGCTAGAAGCGATGGAAATGCCTCCCAAGGCCATGAAGCAGCCTCCGGCCGAGGAGCGCAAGCAGGTGATCGACTGGGTTCACGCCATGCGCTCGGAAGAAGCGCGGAAAAATGCCGGCGACCCCGGTCTAGTCCTGGTCCGCCGCCTGAGCAACTCCGAGTACAACTACTCCATCCGCGATCTGACCGGCGTCGACATCCGGCCCACGCGCGAATTTCCCGTCGATCCGTCCAATCCGGCGGGCTTCGACAATTCGGGCGAGTCGCTTTCCATGTCGCCGGCGCTGCTGAACAAGTATCTGCAGGCGGCGCGGCAGGTGTCGAGCCACCTGGTTCTGAAGCCCGTGGGTCTCGATTTCGCTGCGCATCCGATGCTGGCCGAATCCGACCGCGAAAAGTATACGATCCAGCGCATCGTCGACTTCTACGACCGCCAGCCGACCGACTATGCGGCTTACTTCCTGGCTGCCTGGCGCTACAAGCACCGGGCCTCCGCCGGGAAGCCGGACGCGACGCTCGAAGACTTCGCGCGCGAGGCGAAGATCAGTGCGAAGTACCTGCCGCTGGTGTGGGGAATTCTCGAAGAAGGCAGCGAAGACGTGGGGCCGGTGGCCCGCCTGCGCACCATGTGGCGGATGCTGCCGGGGCCTGAGCGCGACCAGACGGAACTGGTCCGCGAAGCCTGCGCCAAAATGCGCGATTACGTGGTGAAGATCCGCAAGCTGACGGCAAAGCAATTCCGCAGTCCCCGCGTGCAAGGACTCGCTGGCACGTCGCAGCCGCTAATGAACTGGAAGCTGCGGGCGTACGCGGCGAACCGCCTGGTGTTCGATCCCACGGCGCTGCAAGTAGAGGGCGAGCCGCCGATGGAACTGCCAGTGCTGCCAAAGGCGCGCGGCGTACCCACCGAAGACGAAGTGGCGCTCCGCAACGCCGCGCTGGCTGTGCGGGCGCGCTTCGGCGATCCCGATCTGCTGGTTCCCGCCGGACAGCGTCCGCGCTATGAAGCGTCCTTCTCTCGATTCGCGTCCGTGTTTCCGGACGCCTTTTATATTCGCGAGCGCGGCCGCTACTATCCGGACGATTCCGAAGACAAGGGGCGGCTGCTGAGCGCGGGCTTCCACAACGTGATGGGGTACTTCCGCGACGACACGCCGCTGATGGATTTGATTTTGGATGACGCGGGGAGGAAAGAGCTGGACATGCTGTGGCTGGAGTTCGACACCATCGCCGACTTCACGACGCGGACCTACATCCAGTTCTACTTCAACCAGAGCGGCGAGATTGAGGGGCGCGGGCGGGAGTCCGGAAGCGTGCGGCCCTCCGATGTGGAGGTTACGTCGGCGAAGACGATCTTCGGCATCCGGGATGTCTACTTGAGCAAGGCGGAAACCGGTGTCGAGCGGGTGAAAAACTACCAGAACCAGGAAGAAGGGCCCCCAAACAGCGTCGACGCACCCTCCGACGCCGTGGCCAAGGACGCCATCCGCGAACACTTCGCGCGCGTTAACGCGCAGATCCGCAAGGTGGAGAAAGCCAGGCTGGACGCCGAGCCGACGCACCTGGAGGCGCTGCTGCGTTTTGCTTCGCGGGCTTACCGGCGACCGCTGACGCAGACCGAGCGGGACGATCTTCTGACCTACTACCGGTCGCTTCGCGAAAAGAGCGCGCTGAGCCACGAGGATGCCATGCGCGATATGATCGTGCTGGTGTTGATGGCGCCGGATTTCTGCTACCGCGTGGATCTGGTGGAGCCAGGCGCGCGAAAACCGGAGGCGTCGCCGGTGTCGCGCAGGAAATCCTCGCGAGTTCAGCCGGTGACCGCGAAGGCGCCTGCGGAGAAAGCGCGTCCGCTTTCCGATTACGCGCTGGCCAGCCGTTTGAGCTACTTCCTGTGGGCCAGCCTGCCGGACGAAGAACTGCTGGCGCGCGCGGCCGCGGGAGATTTGCACCAGCCGGATGTCGTGGTGGCGCAGGCGCGGCGCATGCTGAAGGACAAGCGGTCGCTGTCGCTGGCCACGGAGTTCGCCGGCAACTGGCTCGGCTTCCGGCGATTCGAGGATCTGAACAGCGTGGACCGCGGCCGATTCCCCGCGTTTACCAACGAGCTGCGGCAGGCGATGTTTGAGGAGCCGGTGCGGTTTATCGACGACGCCATCCGGAACGACCGGTCTATGCTTGACCTTTTATACGGCAAGCACACCTTCGTGAATAAGGTGCTGGCGCAGCATTACGGCATGACGGAAGTGCCGATTAAGGACAGCGAGTGGGTACGCGTGGAAGATGCCTCGCCGTTCGGCAGAGGCGGAGTGCTTCCCATGGCGGCGTTCCTGACGCAGAACTCGCCGGGGCTGCGTACCAGCCCCGTGAAGCGTGGGTACTGGGTGGCGAAGCAGCTTCTGGGCGAATTGATTCCGCCTCCTCCGCCAACGGTGCCGGAGCTGCCGTCGGACGAATCCAAAATGGAACGGCCTCTGCGGCAGATGCTGGCAAAGCATCGCGAGAATCCAGCCTGCGCCGGATGCCATTCGCGCTTTGATGGATTCGGTCTGGCCTTCGAGGGCTACGGACCCGTTGGCGAACAGCGAAAAAAGGATCTGGCCGGCCGGCCGGTGGACACGACCGCGGAATTTCCCGGCGGCGGCCAGGGGACGGGTGTCGCTGGCCTGGCCGAATTCATCCGGTCGCGGCGCGAGAACGACTACGTCAATAACCTTTGCAGAAAAGTTCTGGCCTATTCCTTCGGACGGGGTCTGCAGCTCTCGGACGAGCCGCTGCTGGAGCAGATGCGGAGCGCGTTCGTATCGGGCGGACACCGCTTCTCGACCCTGATAGAATCGATTATCGTCAGCCCGCAGTTTCTGAACCAACGCAATCCGGAACTACGGGCTCGTAACATAAGAGCAATGAACGGAGATTAGGCATGCTGATTCGCTCGCAACATTCCAAGGCTCGCATGTCGCGGCGCGCGGTGCTGCGCGGCGCGGGAGTGACGGTGGCGCTTCCGTGGCTGGAGTCGCTCCAGGCCGCGGTGACTCCGCCCAAGCGTTTCGCCGTGTTCTTCATGGGCACCGGTGTGAATGAAGATCACTGGTCGGCGAAGGGATCGGGCGAGGCGATGGAGCTCAGCAAATCTCTGCAGCCGCTGGCTCCGTTGAAGAAGAAGATCAACGTGATCGACGGCTTGTTCATGAAGCCGCTGACGGGGCAGGGCATTCACCCGGCGCAGACGGGGAGCCTGCTCTCGGGCGCAACCATCCAACGCGGTCCGATTCTGCGGGCGGGCAAAACGCTGGACCAGGTGATCGCGGATCACATCGGACAGGACACGGCGCAGCCGAGCATGGTGCTGGCCTGCGAGCAGCCGCTCACCGGGTATCACGAGACAAACTTCTCGATGGCCTACAGCTCTCACATTTCCTGGGCCAGCGCGGATTCGCCTGTGCCGACGGAAGTGTATCCGTCGCTAGCCTTCGACAACCTGTTCGAGAATCGCGGCCTGCTGCGCAACGCCAGCATTCTGGACCGGGTGCGCGGCCGCGCAGAGTCTCTGAGTCAGAAGGTGAGCGCCAGCGACAAGGCGAAGATCGACGAGTACCTGACTTCGGTTCGCGAGGTGGAGAGGCGAGTCGAACGGATGCGCGCCGACAAATTGAAAGCCGACGACGACGCCAAGGGGAAGAGCCGTCCGGCGTGGACGTTGGAGCGTCCGGCGAATGGATTACCGGAGGACCTGCGCGAGCACGCCAGGCTGATGGGCGACATCATCGCTATCGGTTTCCAGACCGATCGTACGCGCGTGGCCTCGATGATTCTGGCCAATGACGTTTCAGCGCAGATCTATCCGTTCCTGCAGGTGACCGACGGGCATCATGCGGCGTCGCACTATAATCTGTCGGACGCCTATGAGCGGATTACGCGGTTCCATTTGAGCCAGCTTGCATATCTGGCGACCAAGCTGGACGCGATGCCGGAGGGCAACGGGACGGTGCTGGACAACTCCTGCCTGATGTTCCTCTCGAACATGTGGTCCGGCCGCAAGCATGACAATACGCGCGTGCCGCTGGTGCTGGCGGGCGGTCTGGGCGGGACGCTGCAAACGGGCCGCGCGCTCGATTACCTCACTGCCGGCGACGACAACCGGAAGCTTTGCAGCCTGTACCTTTCCATCATGGACCGCATGGGCGTGAAGATGGAGCGGTTCGGGGACGCAGAGACGCGGTTGGAGCGGCTGTAAAACCTTACCCGACACAGGCCGGAACGCCTGTATCACATTGCACGATGCGAAAACTGTTCTTAGCGGGCTGCCTGCTGAGCGCCGCGCAAGCGGCTGACTTGTCGAAGGCCGTAATTGTCAGCCCGAATCCGGGCTCTAAGCCGGTGCAGGTGCTGCGGGAGGAGATTCTCAAGCGCACTTGGCTGGAACTGCCGGTCCAGTCGAACGCGGGTCTGGGTGACCCGGCGTTTGTGGTCGAAGCGCCTCGCAATTCCGGCCCAAGGGATGGCTATCGCATCCGTACCGAGGGCAGCCGTGTCACCGTGACGGGCAACGACGCCCGCGGAGTGCTCTTCGGCGTCGGACACTTATTGCGCAGCCTCGAAATGCGCCGCCAGCGGCTGGAGTTGCTGCTGCCGCTGAATGTTGAAACCGGGCCTGCCACCGCGCTGCGCGGACACCAGCTCGGCTACCGTCCGAAGACCAATTCTTACGACGGCTGGTCGCTCGCGCAGTGGGACCAATACATCCGCGATCTGGCGATCTTCGGGGCCAACGCGATCGAGCTGATTCCGCCTCGCTCCGACGATGACGACGACAGCCCGCACTTCCCGGCGTCGAAGGTGGACACGATGGTGGGCATGTCGCGTATCGCAGATTCCTACGGACTGGACGTTTGGATCTGGTATCCGGCCATGGACCCGGACTACTCCGACGCGGCTACGGTGGAATTTGCGCTGAAGGAGTGGGCCGAAGTGTTCCGCAAACTGCCGCGCATCGACGCCGTGTTCGTTCCCGGGGGAGATCCGGGTCACACGCGGCCCAAATATCTGTTCGCGCTGCTGGAAAAACAGGCCGCCAGCCTGCGCCGTTTTCATCCCAAAGCCCAGATGTGGATGGCGCCGCAGGGATTCACCGGCGAATGGTTCGACGAGTTTACCGCGATCATGAAGGCCGAGCCGAAGTGGCTGGACGGCGTCGTTTACGGGCCGCAGGTGCGGGTCACCCTCGATAAGCTTCGCGAAGTAGTGCCACGTCGCTATCCGATCCGCAATTATCCCGACATCACTCACTCGCTGCGCGCCGAGCTGCCGGTGCCGGATTGGGACTACGCGCTGGCCGCGACGCTGGAGCGCGAGCCGATCAATCCCCGCCCGCGCGACGAAGCGCACATTTTCCGCCTGCAGAATCCGCCGACGATCGGGTTCTTGACGTATTCGGAAGGCTGCAACGACGACGTGAACAAGTTCGTGTGGAGCGCGCTGGGGTGGAAGCCGGATGCGGACGTGGAGAGCGTGCTGCGCGAGTTCAGCCGGTACTTCATCGGCCCGGACGCGGCTGAGGATTTCGCTCGCGGCTTGCTGGCTCTGGAAGAGAACTGGCGCGGGCCGCTGGCGTCGAACACCGGCGTGGACCGAACACTGGCGCTGTTCCAGCGGCTGGAGCGTACGGCGTCGCCGCCGATGCTGGCCAACTGGCGGTTCCAGCAGGCGCTCTACCGGGCGTATTACGACGCGTACGAGCGGTCGCGGCTGCTGGCCGAAAACGCCGCAGAGCAGCGAGGCCTGGCGCTGCTGCGCGCCGGGCAGTTGGACGCCGCGCAGCGGGCCTTCGATCAGCCCGTGGACGCCGCCCCCGACCTGCGTAGCCGCGTATTCGCGCTGGCCGAAGCCCTTTTCCAGAGCATTCGGATGCAGCTCAGCGCGCCGAAGTACGCGGCGCAGGTCGGGCGCGGCAACAACCTCGACACGCTCGATGCGCGCATCTGTAACCGGCCGTGGCTGTCGGCGCAAGTAAGCCGGATACGGGCGCTGGGCGCCGGAAAGCAGTCAGCCGCCGTCCTGGAATTGCTGGAGCGAGAGGACCCGGGCGCAGGCGGATTCTACGACGATCTGGGCGATCCGCGGCGTCGGCCGCACCTGGACTTGGGGGTACAGTTCGCCCGGGATCCATACTACTTGCAGTCACCTCGAATCGGTTTTCGGGCATATGCCGACGGTCCGATTCAGTGGTCGCGATTCGCCGAGACGCATTTCGAAACGCCGCTTCGCATGAATTATTCCGGGCTCGACCCCCGGGCTCGGTACCGCGTGCGCGTGGTGATGTCGGGCGAGAACGGGGCCGGCGACCGCAAAGCGCGCATCAAGCTGGTCGCCAACGGAAAGTACGTAGTTCACGACTACATGGAGAAGCCCATGCCGATCCGCCCGGTGGAGTTCGACGTTCCGGCGGAGGCGACCGCGGGAGGAACGCTGACGCTGGAATGGTTCAACCCCGAAGGCGCAGGCGGCGCCGGGCGCGGTTGCCAATTTTCCGAGGTCTGGCTGCTCAAGGTCAGATGACGACGCTCGCCTGGCTTCTGCTGGCCGCGCAGGCGGCGCAGAATCCGTCGCCGATGGTCGAGCACGCGCGCAGTCATCAGCGCGTGGAGCAGGTCGAAATCGCCGGCGAGCGCCGCAATTTGTCTCTTGGGCGTTTGCTCGCCGGGCGCGCCGGCGGTCCTCTTCTGATCCATTTTCACGGCGCGGCATGGCTGGCAGAAGTAAGCGCCCGCAAGTGGCGCAAGGATGCCTCGGTTCTGGCCGTGGAGATCGGAGTGGGTTCCGGCGTTTATTCGCGAGCGTTCTCCGATCCGGCGCGCTTCGGACAATTGCTCGACGAAGCAGGCGGCCGGTTCTCGCCGGTGGTGGTCTCCGGATTCAGCGCGGGCTACGGAGCGGTGCGCGAGATCCTGCGCAACCGCGAGAACTGGCGCGGATCGACGCAGTGGTGCTCGCCGACGCCATGCACGCCAGCTACGATCCGGAAGGCAAGCCCGGCAAGGTCGATCCGGAAGGCATCGCGCCGTTTGTGGAATTCGCCCGGGAGGTGGTGGCCGGGCGCAAGCGTTTCGTGATTGCGCACTCCGAGGTGTATCCCGGGACATATGCGAGCACCACGGAATGCGCGGACGCGCTGGCAGAGGCCCTCGGCCTCAAGCCCAGGGCGTTGCTCAAATGGGGTCCGCTGGGAATGCAGCAGGTGAGTGAAGTGCGCGCCGGACGTCTGCGCATTCTGGGCTTCGCGGGAAACTCCGCGCCGGATCACACGGATCATTTCCATGCGCTGGGGAGCTGGCTGAGGCTGGTGAAATAGAGACAGCTATTTCTTCCCAATGCAATACAAAAACTGCGTCGTCCGCAGGAAAATCTGGCCGTCTGAAATCGCCGGAGAGCTGAGCGTATAGTCGTCGAGCATGTTCTCGGCCAGCACTTCGAACTTCGGTCCGGACTTGATAACTGTGGTCAGCCCGTCCTCGTTGGTGATGTAGATTTTGCCGTCGGCCAGCACGGGCGAGGATGAATATGTTGCCGGCTTCAGGCGCTGCGCGCCGTACACTTCCTGGCCGGTCTTCGCGTCCAGGACCCAGACGATTCCGCGATCATTCACGGTGTAAAAGTACTTGCCGTCCACCACCGGCGTCGGCACGTCCGGACCGTTTTCGAAACTCCACAGCCGGTGCGTTTGCGTGACGTCGCCTCTGCCCCCTCCGCGGTACACCAGCAGCGGACGCACCCGCGTGGGAGCGTAGACCATATCCCCCAGCACCACCGGCGACGCCACTACGCGGTACGCTGGGTCGTTCTGTGGGTTGAAGCCTGTTCCACGCCAAAGTTCCTTGCCAGTGGATAGATCGTGCCCGGTGATCACGTCGCCGCCGGTGATGATCAGCTCCTTCTTCCCGGCGGCGGTGAGAAGCGCGGGCGTGGTGTAGGAGTCGGGGGATTCGTGGATAGCCTGGGTCGGACGCTCCACGCGCCACACCGTGCGGCCGGTTGTTTTGTCGATGCGCAGTACATACGACGGGTCCTTGGTGTGCATCCCGTGGAGCACTTCGATGTAGAGCGCATCCTCGTAGAGCAGCGGCGAGTTCGAATAGCCATGATTGTGGCCGAACCGGCCGTAGTCCTTCTGCATGTCGCGCGCCCAAAGCTCCTTGCCGTCGAAATCAAAACTCTTCAGCACGCCGTTTCCGTTGATGACCCAGATCGTGGTTCCGTCGGTGACCGGCGAATTATTGGAGCTGTTGCCTTTGCGGTATTTGTGATTGCCGGTACCGGTAGCGCGCTTCCACAGCACGTTCCCCTGCTTGCGGTCCACGCACCAGAGCTGAAGATTGTCGCCCTCGGCGACGTGCAGAAACACCTTCTGGCCCCAGATAATCGGCGTCGATCCGGAGAGGCTCGGCAGCGGCAGCTTCCAGGCGACGTTGTCCGTCGTCGACCATTTGACCGGCAGGTTGGTCTCGCCGCTGATGCCGTCCAGACGCGGGCCGCGCCATTGCGGCCAGTTCTCAGCGGAGGCTACTGCGGCGGAGATCGCCAGGAGCAGAAGGATGGGGCCCATGGATCAAAATTGTAACCCATGGGCGGCCGATCACGGCTCAGCCTCGTAGTGAAAGTGCTCGGCGTACTTGACTCCGTACTGCTTGCCGGTCATCTCGGCCCGGTCGCGCTCGTAGACCTCGGCCATTTTCAAGTAGAACTCGACGCCCGTCCGCTCCATCTCCGGCATCTTGTAGCCTGCGATCGCGAGCTGATCCCGCAGTTTGTTCGCGGTGGATTGCATCATCGTGCGATGGCCCTGGATGAGCCGGATCTTCTTCGCCAGGTCGGTTTCGGAGAGCTCGAAGAAGCGATTCAGGTCGCTCGGACCTCGGGCGAAGTAGTAACGTTCGCGAACCGTGTGCGGCTTCAGGCCCGCGGCGAAATGCTCGGGGTGAAAGTGGACGTTCCCCGCGGCCCAGGCTGCTTCGGCGGCGCAGCGAGCCACTCGCTGGTGGTCCGGATTGCGCTCGTAGAGCGACCACGGATCGTAGGCGAAAATCACGTCTGGCTTCAGCGTGCGAAAAGCCAGAATCAGGCGGCCGCGCAGTTCCGTGTGCGGGAACGACTCCATCTCGTCATTCTTGAGGTTGAGATTCAGCACCTCGGCGATGCCCGCCATCTGCGCGACGCCGCGAAGTTCTTCAGCGTTACGATCGATCGTCTGCCCGGTGGTCAGGCCGAGCCCGTGGTAATCCTTCTCGTCGTTCGAGACGTTGATGATCACCGCGCGGTAGCCGGCGGCAAGAAACTGAAGCAGCGCGCCGCCGGCGAAGCTAGAAAAGTCGTCGGCGTGCGGCTGGACAATGGCGACCAGCTTGCCGCGTCCGCCGGCGGGCTTCGCCGGCTGAACGGCGCCCGTCGGGCCTGCCCAGGGTTTGCCGCTCTTGAGCTGCTCGGTATACCACTCGACATAAGGCGCCTGCAATCCGCTGCCGGGCGTGACATGGAACTCTTCCGTCGCCTTGCTCGTGTCGCCGAGCCGGCGCGGCCGGTACGCGGTAAAAGTGGGGAGCGCGCCCAGCGAGGCGCGTTTCTTCTTCAGGGCGGAGGAGATGTCGAGCGTCCGGTTGACGTAACGCTGTCCTGCCGACCAGTAATAGCGCAGCGGGACGCTGTACGGCCGCAAGCCGGCGCGTTGCAGCTCGGGATGAAATTTGTCGTTGCCGGAAGTCCAGGCGGCGTCTTCCACCGCGCGGCCGACCTTCTCATGATCAAAATTGTCGTCGTAGCGGGTCCAAGGGTCGCACGTCATCAACGCGTCGGGCCGGATGGCGCGAAACAACACCGTGAAGCGCGCCCGCATCTCGGTTTCCGCGGCCGACTGCAACTCGCCGTCCTTGTAATTCAGGTGGATCACTTCTCTGATTCCCAGGATGCGCGCGGCGGCCTCCGCCTCACTCCGCGTCCGCAGACGGGTCTCCTCGGTGGAGAACGACACCGAGTGCTTCTCGTCGTTCGTGACACGGACCAGCGTTACGTCCCAACCCTCCGACGCCATTCGGGCGATAGTCCCGCCGGCGTACACGGCGAAATCGTCGCCGTGCGGCGAGATGACCAGCAGGCTCTTCCCGGCCAGCAGCGCCGGAAGACACAGCAGGGCGAGCACTCTCACGGCTTGCGCTCCACGGGGACCACTGGGAACGCTTTGTAGCGGTCGGCGCTGCCGGTGCCGATGGAATCGACGTAGTGGAACAGCTCGGCGTATTTCATCTGGTGTAGTGCGCCGAGCTTTTGCGCGGCGTCGCGGATCTCGGTGACCGAGCCTTCGTCACGAATCATGCCGCGATGCGCGCGCACCGCCCGCATCTTGCGCTCCATCGTCGCCGAAACGTCCACCACTTTGTTGACCTCGTGCGGACCGCGCGCCCAGAGATAAAGCTCATTGACGTAATGCGGCTCCAGGCCCGCGCGGATCTGCTCCGGATGGAAGCGGTCGATCTGCGCCATCCAGCAGGCGTGAACCGCGGCTCGGGCAGTCTTGATGTGGTCGGGATTTTCCTCGTATGCCGCCCAGGGGTCGAAGGTCAGCACGGTGTCCGGCTTAAGCTTCCGGATCAGCAAGATTAGCTTCTCCATCAGTTCGGTGCCGGACATGGGGTCCATCTCGTCGTTCTTCACATTCAGGGAGAAGACCTGCTTGATGCCGAGGATGCGCGCGGCATCGAAAATCTCTCGCCCGTTGCGGGCGCTGTTTTCGGCCGGCGGCGCGATGCCGTCCTTTTCGTCGTCGGTCACGCGGATGACGTAGCCGTTGTAGCCCTCGTCGATCAGTTTGGCGATGGTGCCGCCGGCGAAAATCGAAAAATCGTCGGCGTGCGCCGTCACTGCGAACAGTACCTTGCCGGCAAACGGCCGGCTCTGGCCGCACAGCGAAAGGGCGGTTCCGAGAACGGCGCAACTCAAAATAGTGCTACGTGTCATACAACTCCTGGGCGGTGCGAAAGGTGTTGGCGTGAGCCTGCGCGGTGTGGTCGATCGGCTCGGAATAGCCGCCTCCGAGTGTGATCACGAGGGGAATTCCCCTGCGGAGTACGCTTTCGAGGACCAGCCGGTCTCGGCGGCGAAGCCCGTCGTGGGTCAGCGCCAGGCGGCCCAGCCGGTCCGTCTCCAGGCCGTCCACGCCGGACTGATAGAAGACCACTTCCGGCCGGAATTCGAACACGCGCGGGAGCACTGCCTCGACAGCCGCCAGGTATTCGCCGTCGCCCGCGCCGTCGGGGAGGTCGATGTCGATCGTGGACTGCTGCTTGCGGAAAGGAAAATTGTTGCGGCCGTGGACGGAGAGCGTCAGCACGTCCGGATCGCCTGAAAACATCGCCGCCGTGCCGTCGCCCTGGTGCACATCCAGATCGACGACGGCCGCGCGCCGGATGCGGGAGGCATTCCTTAGAGACGCAATCGCGATGGCGATGTCGTTGAACACGCAGAAGCCGGCGCCTTCCGAGTAAAAAGCGTGATGCGTCCCGCCGGCCAGGTTCCCGCCGAAGCCGCGCTCCATCGCGTCCGCGGCCGAGGCCAGCGTTCCGCCAACTGAAGCCAGCGTACGTCGAACCAGCCCTTCCGACCACGGAAATCCGATGCGGCGCATAATGGACGGCGCGACCGTCCCCGCGACAAAATCGCGAACATACGCCGGATCGTGCGCCAGAGCGATAGTTTCCGTGTCGGCGCACGCCGCCTGTACGAATTCGAAGCGCCCATTCGCCGCTGACAAACAATCCCGCACCATGCGGTACTTCCGCATAGGAAACTTGTGGCCCTCGGGGAGGGGGATCGCGTAGTGGTCGCAGTAATAAAGGCGCACGTCAGCGCTTGGTCAGGTCGCGGATGCGGATGTCCTTAAACTCCATGTTGCCCGCGCCGCCCGAATGGAGCTGCAACGCGACGTACCCGTCGAACGACTTCGGCGCGGGATCGGTGAAATCCAGAACCACCACGCCGTTCAGCCGCGCCACGTAGCGATTGCCTTCCACCTTCAGCAAGTAATCGTTCCAGTCGTTATAGTGCAGCACGGTTTCCAGTTCCGGCGCGGGCCAGGCGATCCAGCCTCGGCCGTCGCCATAGATGCCTCCCGTGTGGTGGTTCAGCGTCTGGTCGATCTCGAATTGCAGGCCCTGCGAGACGTCCGCCGTGCCGGGCTTGAAGTCGACGTGGAAGAAGACGCCGCTGTTGCCGTCGGCGATGCTTTTGAAGCGCAGGGAAAGGTGGAAATCCTTGTACTGTTTTTCCGTGCGCAGGTAACCGTAGCCCTTGGTGATTCCCTGGCCGTGAATGACGCCATTTTCCACTTCCCACTTTTCGTTGCCGACTTTCACCCAGCCGGAAAGGTCCTTCCCGTCGAACAGGGAGATCCATCCCGTCTCGGGCTCCTTGACGCGCTGGGCGCACAGGGCAGTGGTGATCAAAAGGAGAATGGGGAGCTTTCGCATCTCCTCAATCTAACAGGTGGCGCGGAGATTGGACAATATCCGCGCTGCGTCTAAAACTCCAGCCGGAAGACCACCATTGTTTCCGTCACCGCGCCGAGGCCCGAAAATCCCCCTTGCTGCGAGGTGATCTTGCCGAAGGTCTGCGGATTGCGGAAGTCCACCACCGACGACGGCGGAGTAAAGAACGGATACTTGAACGGCTCCGTAAGATCGACGCGCAGCATCCCCTTGATACGTTCGGTAATGGGAATGGTCTTTGACAGCGCGAACTGGTGCCACAGCATCCCAGGCCCGTTCACGATGTTCCGTCCCGCTTGTCCCGCCGTGTACGAAGGCGGAATTGCAAAAGCGTTGATGTCGGCCCAAGGCAGGGCGCATGCGACGATAAACCGGCAGGGTCCTTTCCTGTCCCATTGCAGCTTGATGTCGTCGTAGGTTTTCCCGGGCGCCATGTTCGGACGCTGAGCGCCGGGCAGGAAAACGTTGGTCGCCCCGCCGGCGAGGCCGCCGTTCTGGGTGAAGGTAATAGGGGCTCCTGTTTCGGCGCTCTGGATGGCGGACAACTGCCAGTTTCCCAGAACCTTGGTCACGATACGGTTGCTATTGTTCAGGAACTTTTTCCCCTTCCCGAACGGAAGGTCCCAAATCGCGTAGGTGATCCAGCGGTGGGCGACATCGTAATTGGAACGGCCCTTCTCGAGCCTGCGGTTATAGAACGTAATTCCGCTGGCGGTGCTGTCGTCGCTGGCTTCGTCGATCGACTTGCTCCAGGTGTAGAACGTCGTGAAAGTAAATCCCGACGACATCCGCTTCTCCAGCTTCACAGTGCCGGAATGGAAGCTGCTGTGTCCGAAATTGCTGTAGAGAAATATGTTGCCGAACTGAGGATACGGTTTGTAGCTCTGAGCCGCCCGCCGGATAGTTTCGAGCTGCGCCGGATCTTTGGAGACATCGAGCGGAATCGCGTTGATATCCCAGCGATTCAACAACCCAACCCCCGACGAGCCCTGATAGTTCACTTCCAACAGGTAGTTGACTCCCAATTGGCGCTGCACGCCGGCGTTCCAGTTCATCACGTACGGAGAGCGCATGGCCGGGTCGAAATAGGACGCAGTCCGCCCCGCATAGTTCGTCCCGATAAATGGAGCCGACCCGTCCGGCCGGATGTTGAATTTGACGGCCGGCGGCCCCTGTGACAGCTTAAACGCGATGTCCGGATTTCCCGGAGGCGGTTGGATGGAAGCTGTAGCCAGGTATTCTTCAAAGTTCTCCCGAAGGCCGTTCGTCCACAGATCGAGTGTGTTTACGGCGAAGCCGCCGCGGAACACCCAGTTCGGCCGGAAGTTGTAGGCCATGCCCACTCGCGGCTGGAAGTTGTTCGTATCACGGCTGGCCAGGGCGCCGGTTGGATGCAGCAACGCTCCCTTCAGGCCCGTCAGCGGGTCCGTCGCGGTCGGGTCGAAACGGCTTTGCTGCCCGTACTTGGTTTGATACGGGCTTTCCGTCTGCCAGCGGATTCCCAGGTTGAGCGTGAGATTTCTGGTTACTTTCCAGTCGTCCTGAAAGTAGAGAGCGTTGCTCCACCATACCGGCAGCCATGTGGCCAGCGCCTTGGTAAAGTCCGCCCTGACCACCGCGCCCAGCAGGAACGACGCGAACGGATTTCCGGTATTCGGCGTCAAAGGAAGCTCCGTGCCGCCCAACTGGTAGGTTCCCCCGGGCCGCTGCTCCAAATGAGAGTTGATTCTCGTTCGCAGAATCTCATAGCCGGTCTTGAACGTGTGCCGGCCGCGAATCAGGGAGAAGTTGTCCTGCAAGCTGACGGCTTCGTTCACATCCACCGTCTCGCCTTCCGGGAACCGGAAATAGAACTGGGTGGCGCTTGCGATGTTGGTCTGGAAGATAGGCATGGTTTCGGACCCCACGTTCGGGATGCCGAATTTCGAGGCCCAATCCTGCCCCAGGCTCTCCGGGAGCCGCGTGGTCTTGCGGCGGTTCCAGCCCAGCCGCACTTCGTTGATGGTCGACGGATTGAGTACGTAGGAATCCGAAATCACCACCTGCCGCTGGTCGATGGGAATCGGCGTGGCGATGTAATCGAAGTCGCGATTGGCCAACTGCATTTGCCACGTGCCGCTCATGGAGCGGTGACGCGCGTTCGAGTAGCGGCCGAAGATCTTGTGCTTGTCGCTGAACGAGTGATCCAGCTTTTCGTCGAAGCCCGACCGGTAGGAATTCTTGTTGGTATCGATGCTCAGGTTCTGGCGCGGCCCGGTGCGGTCGTAGAACGTCTGGTTGTAGCGGTTGTTCTCGCCGCGGAAAGGATTCAGACCCAGGATCTTTACAGCTGCCGGATCGAAGCGGCTCCGTGGAATCTGATTGTTCGGGAACTGGGTCCGCGTATAGGTGCCGTTAGGCAACTGCACCAGCGAATCCGGATCGTAGATCTTGTCGACCGGCACCGTTGCTTGCGGAAAGCTGAAATCGCCGTTCAGCATGGCCGGACTGGGCACGTCGGCGTATTGATTGTTTCCCGATCTCTCGTGGTGGCGCTGCCAGCCGCTGAGGAAGAAAGTCTTGTTGCGTTTGATGGGGCCGCTGATGTTAGCCGACATCAAGTGGAACGCGAACGTGCCGCTGACCACCGTCGGGTCCTGCCAGTAGCGATGGATCATCGACTTGCTGACGTAGCGCTCTTCGGCCAGGCCATGGAACTGGTTCGTGCCGCCTTTGAAGGCGATGTTCATGACTCCGCCGCCGGAGTGGCCATACTCGGCCGGCAGCGCCGTGGTCAGGATCTTCACTTCCTGCATGTCGTGCTCCACCGTCGTGATCTGGCGGCCCGTCGCCACGGTGCCTTCGCCGGGGTTGGTGCCGGAGACTCCATCGGTGGTCATCTGGAAGGCCCTCGACCGGCCTCCCGCGGCGTGCCCGTTGCCGGATTGCGATGTCACGCCCGACACGTACCACAGCATGCTTTCAATCTTCATCTGCGGAGTCGGCAGCGTCGTTAATTCGACGCCCGACACCAGGTGTCCGGTTGTGGCCGTTTCGGTTTCCAGCAATTGTGCCCCGGCCGATACCTCTACCGACTCCACAACCGCGCCTACGTCCAGAGCCACGTCCAAACGCAAAGTTTCCGTCGACCGGATCGGGATATCCCTTCGCGCCAGTTTCTTGAACCCCGCGGCTTCAAAGGTGACTTCGTAGGTGCCGACGTTCAGATACGGGACGCGGTAGAGCCCTTCTTGCGTGGTGACGCCGGTGTAGAGGAATCCAGTGCCCTGATTCCTCACGGTCACCGACACACCGGCAATCATCGCGCCGCTGGAATCCGTTACGGAACCCGTCAGGATTCCTTGCCCAGTCTGCGCGTAGACGGAGACCCCTGAAAAGGCCCACGCGCTCCAAAACAGCAACCTGCTGAGACATGCACCCCGGGATGGTCGAAACATTTTGACTACCTCCTGGTTTGGTATGCCCTGACTAAGCGTCTGCCACTGCTCGGTGGATTGCGTACAGTATATACCCTCTTTCCGGGCGTTGTTCAACACCCAGATCGCTCCCGTACCGCACCCGGCAAGCAAGGCGCCGGGCCTCGATGGTTTCGCCTCATTCGCACCGCATCCCTGCTACTATTAGGGTGCAGGAGCGGCTGGAAGTGAGCCCGTTTCGCCGATCCAGCCTGCGTGATCTCTCGCAGTTCCCCACACCATCCGCAGGAGCGCCTTTGGCCCTGGCATGGTACTGAACCAACTTGGTACTGAACCATCCAAGCCAGCTCGCGGCCCCCACACCGCACAAAGAAAGTGCTCTCCATGCAGCTCCGGACCGGTTACGAACTGATCTACAGCTTTCCTCAGCCCACCCCGATCATCCTCGTCGTGAATATCCACTACTCACGCGCCTCCGATATCATCGTCCCCGACCTCCTCATCACTGAGCCGCCGATTCCGATCACCGGCTACCGTGACACCTTTGGGAACCTTTGCAAGCGTGTCCTTGCGCCAGCGGGCCGCCTCCGCCTGACGGCCGACGCCGTTGTCAGAGACAGCGGCCGGCCGGATGAGATGGTCTCCGCCGCGGGCCAGGATTCCGTTCAGGACCTCCCGGAAGATACCCTGGTGTTTCTGCTGGGCAGCCGCTACTGCGAAACGGACTTTCTGTCTGAAACCGCCTGGCAGCTATTTAGCGGCACGCCTCCCGGCCACCCGCGCGTGCAGGCGATCTGCGACTACGTCCACCACCACATCGCCTTCAGCTACCAAAACGCCCGCGCCACCCGCAGCGCCGCGGAGGTTTTCAAAGAGCGCACCGGCGTGTGCCGCGACTACGCGCACCTCGCCGTCGCTTTCTGCCGCTGTATGAATATTCCGGCGCGCTACTGCACCGGCTACCTGAGCGACCTCGGAACGCCGCCGCCTTTCCCTCCCGGCGATTTCGCGGCCTGGTTCGAGGCCTGGATCGGCGGACGCTGGCACCTGTTCGACCCGCGCAATAATGTGCCGCGTCTGGGCCGCGTCCTGATGGCCCGAGGCCGCGACGCGTCCGATGTCGCCATCGCCACTACATTCGGACCCAACACGCTCCAGAGCTTCAAGGTCTGGACCGACGAGATTCCGGAGGGCGCGGCTCCCGGAGCCGCCGCCTGATGTCGTTTCTCACGGTCCGCCACTCCACGGTCTACCGCTACCGCGAGCCCGTCGGCCTAGGCGAGCATCGCATGATGTTCCGCCCCCGCGCGAGTCACGACCTCCGGTTGATCGGGACCAGCCTGGTGATCACGCCCCGGCCAGCCCAATTGCGCTGGCTGCACGATCCGTTCGATAACTCCGTCGCCGTGGCCACGTTTGAAGGCGTCACGGCCGAACTTCGCTTCGAGAGCGCCGTGACGCTGGAGCATTTCGAGGACCCCGTGCCCGAGTATGCGCTCGAAGAGTACGCCCGGAATTATCCTTTCCGCTATTCCGATGAAGACTTCCCCGATCTCTCGCGCGGCCTGGCCCCTTACTACCCGGTCGGGAGCGTATCCAAGTGGGCATTGCAGTTTCTCGATCCGTCCGACCGCACCGGCACCATGAATATCCTGCGCGCCATGACGCGCGGCATTCGCGAGCAGTTCATCTACAGCCGGCGCGTCGAGAAAGGCGTGCAGGCTCCCGACGAGACGTTGCGGAACAGGCGCGGGAGTTGCCGGGATTTCGCCGTCCTCATGATGGAAGCCGCGCGTTCCCTGGGTGTCGCGGCGCGGTTTGTCAGCGGCTATATTTTCGTGCCGGACCAATCCGGCCTGGCCGGCAGCGGAGCCACCCATGCCTGGATGCAGGCCTATCTGCCCGGCGCCGGATGGATCGATTTCGACCCCACCAACAGCATCGTCGGCAACCGCAACCTCATCCGCGTCGCGGTCGCTTGGGCTCCCGATCGCGTGCTGCCCTTGTGGGGCACCTACGTCGGCGCCCCGGAAGCCTTCCTCGGCATGGACGTCACCGTGACCGTTACCGAAGGCGCCGGATGACGGCTGCATGACGGCGTCCCTAATCCTTCGCCCGCGCGGAGCCGGCCCCTTCGTGCTGTTGTGCGATCACGCCGGCAATCAGATCCCACCCGAACTGCACGACCTCGGTTTGCCGGCGTCCGAACTGGCGCGTCCTCGACGCGCCGGCGATCCTGTGCCACACCTCGCATCTTGTGATCGATTGCAACCGCCATCTTGATGCTCCCGATCTCATCCCTGAAGTCAGCGACGGGACCGTGATTCCCGGCAACCTCGGTCTGAGTCAGGCGGACAGAGCCACCCGCGTCGAGCGCTGGTTCGATCCGTATCACAACGCGGTCGAATCGATTCTCCTGGAGCGTGAGGCCGCGGGCGTGCAGTCGATCGCTGTTTCCATTCGTTCCATGACGGCGTGCCTTGCCGGCGAATCAAGACTCTGGCAGATCGCCCTCTCAACCCACCTCGACTCTTGCCGGTCCCGTGCTCGCATCACTCCGCCGTCCGGGTGCCATTGCTGTAGGGGACAATCAACCCTACGATCTGGCTCCGGCGGTGGATTACAGCATTCCATTCCATGCCCTGCGCCGGAGGCTCCCGCACCTCCAGGTAGAATTCCGGCAGGACGAAATCGCGGAGGCGGCCGGCCAGTGCCGGGTGGGCTCTGCGCTTTGCCCAGCCGTTGTCGCAACAGTCGGAGAATGCGCAAGTGATTCTGTAGAAACTTATGGAAAGTGATTAGTATAAAATGATTTACTAAATATCAGATCGGATTAGAGAGACGCGTGTTGGTGCTTTTGCGGTCACGTCCGAATAGTGTATGATCATATCTGGAGTATGATTTGGCCGACATCGAGCGTGTCACTGTAACCCTGCCGAACGATCTTGTAAAAGAAATCGACCGGCGGGAGAAGAACCGCAGCAAGTTCGTCATGGAAGCCGTTCGCCACGAACTGGATCGCCGCCGTCGCGCGGAGCTTCGTCGATCGCTCCAGAACCCCCACCCAGAAAGCGTTGAGCTCGCTGGGCAGGGACTTGAAGAGTGGAGTCAGGGCTTACCTGAGGAAGATACTGAAGCCCTCGTCGACTGCAGCGCCGGTAAGCCTGTTCAATGGGTTCCCAGCGAGGGCTGGGTGGAGGGGCGCGAGTGAAGCTTGGCCGTGGCGCAGTGGTTGCGGTGGACCTCGACCCCACGGTGGGCCACGAACAATACGGCGTAAGGCCTTGCATCGTCGTAAGCGATCCGGACGTCATTAGCGATCAGCGCTTCCCGCTGGTATGCGTGGTACCGGTAACCGGGACTCCGGGCGAGGGGCTGCTCTATCCGTCACTGACGCCCGGCCTTAGCGGCATTACCAGAAAATCCTTCGCGCTGATCGACCATCTGCGGCCAATCGACAAGCGGAGAATCCGGCGACTGTTCGGTGAACTTGCGCCCGAAGACGTCGCTGCGATCGATGAGGGGCTGGCAGTGTTCCTCGGCCTTGGCGGCCGGCTGGACCGTTCGGGCGCGCATCCGGTTCAGTGACACTCAAGCCTCTGCCGCGTGGGGTCCAAGCCCATTCGCTTCTCCTCTCGCCCGCGACATCCTACAATAGGCCAGACATGAAGACAGCCTGCCGATTTCGCGCCATCGCTTGCGTGCCGCTCCTCCTCGCGATGTTCATGCCGCCGCCGGCCGCCGCCGCGGAGATCGAGTTGTCTTTGCAAACACGCGACCGCAAAACCGGCCGCGTCATCGCCGCCAGCGATCGCATCGACCCCGCCCGCATCGGCGTCGTCATCGTCGACATGTGGAACACCAACGGTTGCATGCCCACCCCGCAGCGCACCCCCGCCCTGCTGCCGCGAATGCATCGTGTGCTCGAAGGCGCGCGGCGCCTGGGGGCACAGATCATCTGGGCGCCCACCGACGTGGCCAGCCAGTACGCCGGCACTCCGCAGCGAGAGCGGGCCATGGCCTTGCCCCGCCAGCCGCTGCCGAAGGTAGTCAATTACTCCTGCCCGTTTTCCGTCCCCACCCAGCGCCCGGCCAAATGCATGTGCGGCCCGGGCATCGTCTGCCACCTTCACTATGGATGGGACCGCATGGATCCGCAGCTCGCGATCGCGCCCGGCGACTGGATCGCCGGCGACCCGGAAGAGTTGTATTCCATCTACAAGCAGCGCGGCCTCACCCGCCTCATCTACATGGGCATCGCCACTAATATCTGCGTCATGAACAAGCCAGAAGGAATTCGCACCATGGCCTCCGCCGGGCTGAAAGTCATGCTGGCCCGAGACCTCACCGACGCCGAAACCTACTACGATCCCGGCCAGGGATTCACGCCCGATCTCGGCACGGAGAAAGACATCGCCGATGTCGAGCGCTCCGGCATTCCCACCATCAACATCGCCGAGGAGATGAAAAAGGCCGGAGTCTGGAACGACGCCTGGGTCGTGGAAATGGTGCGCGTCACGCCGTGGGGAACCAAGGACTGGCCGTACCTGTTCAGCGGCGACGTGAAGGTCACTCTCTCTTCGCCCCAGCAACCAGGCGTCGCCATCCACTACACGCTGGACGGCGCCGAGCCCGGCCCTTCCTCCCCGTCTTACTCGAAACCCCTGGACGTCGGGAAAACCACGCTCCTCCGAACCGCCGCTTTTCGCAACGGCCGCCGCGTCACCAGCGTCAGCGAGGGCTACTTCGTCCGCCTTGGATCTACGCCGCCAAAACCCGACGTCTACCTCGACCGGCTCCAGCCCGTCACGCCCGCGCGGCCGGATTGGCAATGGCAGCCGAAGTCCAACTTGTCGTTTAACGGCGGCCCCCTGAGCATCCGCGACGCCGCTTACGCCAAAGGCGTGGGCATGCGCGCTCCAGGCAACCTGCTGTACGAAATCCAACCCGGCTACGACCGCTTCGTGGCGCTGGCCGGCGTCGACGATGAGCCCTTTCGCGAGCGACCCAACGCCCGCTACCTGGCCACTTATCCGAGCGTGCGCTTTCACGTCTACATCGACGGCAATCTTGCGGCCGAAAGCCCGGTCATGCGGCTCTCCCAGGAGCCCTGGCGATTCGATGTCAAAATCCCCGAGCGCAGCCGCCTCATCAACCTTGTCGTCACTGACGCCGGCAGCGTCAGTGCGCTCGATCTGGCGAATTGGGTCGACGCCGGTTTTGTCCTGAAGCGCTAAGCAACGCGGACTGCCCGATTCCTAGTCTCCGCCGGTTTGCCAAACCGGCTCCTGGATATACACTATGCTCTATGCGTCCCGTCGTTCTGCTTCTCGTGGCGTCGCCGCTTTTCGCCCAGCATGGCCGCTACCTCAGCGATTCGAAGAACCCCGCCATCGGCGATCCTAACGCCATCGCCGCCGGCGCTACTCTCTTCGCCGGATCCTGCGCCGGATGCCACGGACCGGACGGCAGTGGCGGCCGCGGGCCCAATCTCGTGCGGCGCGCGGTCTGGCATCCGCTCGGCGATGAAGCGATCTTCCAGGTGATCCGCAAGGGCGTCCGAGGCACCGACATGCCGCCGACCAACCTCACCGACGACCAGACCTGGTCCATCGTCGCCTTCATCCACGCCCTCACCGGTCCGGCCAGCGAGAACAACGTTTCGGGCGATCCCGCGGCAGGCAAACAAGTCTACGCCAAAGCCGGCTGCTCCAACTGCCACGCCATTCTCGGCCAAGGCGGCCGCATGGGTCCCGACCTCACCAATATCGGCGGCACCCACCCGCTGGCCGTGATCAAGGAGTCGGTGCTGGATCCCTCGAAGGACCTCTTCTATCTGGGCAACGAAGCCGCCACAGCAACGCTGAAGGACGGCCGAGTGATCGACGGAGTAGCCAGGAATCGCGACAACTACTCGCTTCAGATCGTGGATCGCAAGGGCGCTCTCCACCTGATCAGGATGTCGGAGGTGAAGACGCTGGCGCTGTCGGAAAGGTCGCCCATGCCCGGCGATTACGGCAAGCGGCTCTCGAAGCAGGAAATCCAGGACCTGCTCGCCTATCTCGCCCGGCAGGACTCCCGCGCCGAATCGCACTGAGGAAGTCATGCTGAGGAACCACGCCATCATGCGTCATCTTGTTTTCACGCTTCTCCTCTCCTCGGCCGCGCTGGCCCAGGTCCGCTACGAAGACATCCTCAAAGGGCCGCAGGACGACTGGCTCACTTACGCCGGCAGCTACGCCGGATGGCGCTACAGCCCTCTCAAACAGATCACCGCCGAGAACGCGCGGATGATGGCGCCGAAGTGGGTGTATCACGTTCCCAACGCGAAGGGGCTGCGCACATCGCCCATCGTTTACAAAGGCGTGATGTACGTCACCGACACCAATTCCGTCTACGCGCTGGACGCGCGCTCCGGCCGCCAGATCTGGCAGTTCGCCGAGACGCGGTCGAAGAAGTCGGGCGTCAACCGCGGGGCCGCCATCTGGGGCGATCGCGTCTACTTCACGACCGCCGACAACTACCTGGTGGCGCTGGACCGGCAGAGCGGCTCGCTGCTGTTCAATAAGAAATTCGCCGATGCGGAGAAGGGAACCACTTCCACTTCCGCGCCGCTAATCGTCAAGGATACGGTGATCGTCGGCAGCGCCGGCGGCGACAGCGGCATGCGCGGATTCGTGGTGGCTCTGTCCGCCGAGAACGGGGAGGAGCGATGGCGCACCTACACGGTTCCCAAGAAAGGCGAGCCGGGGTCGGAAAGCTGGGGCGACTTGATCGAATACGGCGGCGGCGCCACCTGGCTCTCCGGCACCTATGATGCGGAGCTGAACACGCTCTATTGGGCCACCGGCAACCCCTGGCCCGATTTCGCCGGGACGCCGCGCAAGGGCGATAACCTCTACACCTGTTCGCTGATCGCGCTGGATCTGGCCACGGGCAAGATGAAATGGCACTTCCAGTTCACGCCTCACGACACGCACGATTGGGACGCCCAGAGCTGGCCGGTTCTCATCGACACCGAAATCCGCGGCAAGCGGCGCAAAGTGGTGCTGCATGCCAACCGCAACGGCTTCTTTTACGTGCTGGACCGCGTCACCGGCGAGTTTCTGCGCGGCACGCCGTTGATCGACAAGATCACCTGGGCCAGCGGCGTCGACGACAAGGGCCGGCCGATCCTGATTCCGGGCAAGGACCCGACGCCGGAAGGTAACTGGGTCTGTCCCAGCGTGAAAGGCGCCACCAACTGGATGGGGCAATCCTACAATCCCATCACCGGGCTGCTCTACGTTCTGACGCTGGAGCAGTGCGGCATGTATAACAGCTCGTCGCAGGAACCGGTTCCGATGAAGAATTTCGCCGGCGGCGGCGCCACGGAGGAAGGCGGGCAGGTCATCCTGCGCGCCATCGACCCGAAGACCGGCAAGCGCGCCTGGGAGTATCCGATGGTCGGCTTCGGCCGCATGTGGACGGGCACGGTTTCCACGGCCGGGGGCGTCGTGTTTTCAGGCGATGACGACGGCCATCTGGTCGCCTTGAACGCGAGGACCGGCAAACACCTCTGGCATTTCAATATGGGTGAGTTGCTGACGGCGTCGCCGATTACTTATTCGGTGGATGGCAAGCAGTACGTGGCCATCGCGTCGGCCACGGCGATCTTTTCGTTCGGCCTCTTCGAACCCGTGGAAGCGGTCACGCCGCCGGTGATCACGACCAGGAAGTAGGCGGGGCGGGCCTCCGCGCAGGCAGGCTGAATACTGCCCCACCTTCGCAAGACGCAGACACGGCGGGAACGCCTGTGGCACTCGCCTTCTACCGCGGGATGAAGAACGGGCCGGTCCACTGGAACGCGGGGCCGGAATCGCGCCAGAGCAACGCCAGGCGGGTTCCGATGCGCGCTACGACCTCCAGGTTTCCGGGGCTCCCAAAGTTGCTTTGGATGAGGCTGATCCGGCTCACTTGTCCGGTGCCGCCGAATGGAAATGGGCCGTTCCACGGAATCGCGGGGTCGTCGTTGTTGCGCCAGAAGTGGGCCAGACCGCCGGATACCAGCGGGGCCACCATCTCGAAGTTGCCCGTCTGGCCGAACCGGCTCTGGATCAGGGCCACGTTGCCTGACACTCCCGAGGCGATGTGGAATGGTCCCTGCCACTGGAATGCCGGCCCCGAGTCGCGCCAGAAGAAATACAGATCGTGGCCCGCCAACGCCATCACTTCGAGGTTACCCGGATTGCCATAGTTGCTTTGGATCAGCGTCACCGCGTCCACGTGGCCCAACGACTGGCCGAAGGTGAACGGTACGCTCCACGGAAGCGCGGGGTCGTCGTTGTTGCGCCACATGAAGTTGATTCCGGCCGTCGACGACGGCACGAGCAACTCGAAGTTCCCCTTGGTCCCAAACCGGCTCTGGATCAACGCCGGCACTCCGGCCACGCCGCTTGCGATCTGGAACGGACCATTCCATTGGAACGACGGGCCCGAGTCGCGCCAGAAGAAATCCAGGTTCGAACCCTGCACCGCCATCACTTCCAGATTGCCTGGGTTTCCGAAATTGCTCTCGATCATCGACACCGCGCTGAACTGCCCGGCGCCGAAGCCAAACGGGCCGTGCCAGGACAGGAACGGATCGTCGTCGTTGCGCCAGTAGTGCGCCAAACCGCCGCCCGGGCGCGGCACCACTGCTTCGAAATTTCCCTTGGTCCCAAACCGGCTTTGTATCAGCGCGGCGTTGCCGGAGACCGGTCCCGCCACCATGCCGTCGGGAATGATGCACGCGCTGTCGACATCAGACCAGTAGGACTGCACCAGCACGCCATTGAGCCGTCCGGTTGTGCTGCACACGTCGCCGATCTCACACCATCCGCCCTGGTTGCATACGCCGGTGTTGCCGAGAATTGCCGAACCCTCCGGGTCGGTGATCGATTCCACCAGCTCATGCGAGAAGATCGTCGTAATGCTGTCGAGCGTGCCGTTGTTCGTCACCCAGGCAAAATGCACGGGAATGGGAACCACAACGGGAAAAGGCCCGGGCAGGCGAGCGTTGTAGTTGAAGTAGGTGTGCTCGCCGACGAACCCGGAGCCGGTGTTATTTACGCCCTGCGGCACGATGACGCAGTAGAGCACGCTCTCGACCAGGGGATTCGGCAGGGTCCCGTTGTCGAGGAGGCCAGTGAGGAAATTGATTACGTTCTGGTCGGAGAACGGATTCGGCGGATTCGAAGTGGTGACGACGGTGGACCCGCGCACCGAGGCGCGGCCGAGATTGCCGCGATATTG
>JACXTT010002995.1_pt1 | contig 26398 bp, 22 predicted proteins | sample 9270951 | NCBI WGS metagenome assembly JACXTT01 (sample SAMN15532306, study PRJNA645909) | rock metagenome | isolation source: weathered quartz diorite | place: Puerto Rico | collected 2017-06-21
CGCTTCGCGCGTCATTCTTCATTCTGAATTCTGTGATTCTGAATTCTGCATTTTCGCTTTTTGTTTCAAGGCGGCCCGTGGGTGTGTGGCACGAAGCTCATGTCGCGCGCCTCCCAACCACCCAGGTCCCTCGCTTTCGTTTCCAAGAAACTTCCAGTGTTTATGCGGGTTTGCGGCCTAAAAAGTGAGCTCCGTCATCCCGAGCGAAGTCGAGGGACCTGGAGGTGTGGGAGGCGCGCGACATGATCTTCGTACCACCCACCCACCGGGTCCCTCGACTTCGCTCGGGATGACGGAGATCTGAGCTTGCTCAATCATCGGCCGTTTACCCACTGAAAAGCCCGAAGCCCCTCAATTCTCTATTTCTGCACCTCGTGCATGGTTCCTATCGGCCGACGCGATACGCTTCGCAACATGCTTGCGGCTGGGAATCGGTTACTCCTCACTCTGTCGTTGTTCTCTTGTCTCGCGATCACCGCACAGCCATATGTCCGCGCCGGTGCCGCGGCCGAGTCATCGCGAGACGTCACGCTGCGCGATGTCGATTGTTCGAGCACGAAACCGCCGGCACTGTTCGGTTGCGGCTCCGGCAATGATGGGCGACGGCTGGGTGCGCGCGGCGAGGTGCATCGCGGGTTGACGTTCGAGCTCGCAGCGGGGCGCGAGGTTGGACACGCCCGAGTCGAGCTCGCGTTCGTCTCTCGCTCGGGCTTCGAGCTCGACGCGCAGTCCAACTTCACCGGAGTGACCGGAGCGCAACCAGTGTCGGCGCGGCTCCGCTCGAAGGCTCTTGTGGCCAGTGCGGCCTTCGACCTTGCTCCTGACACGTGGAGCGTGCGGCCATTCATCACCGCGGGTGCCGGCGCCGCCCGCAACGATCTCAGTGCGGTGAAGTATTCGTTCCCCGGCATTGCGGCGAACGCCGTGACGATCACGCGCGGAGGGCGCGCGAACGCATTCACATGGACGAGTGGTGCGGGGGTCGCGATCCGGCTGCCGCACAACGTCACCCTCGATCTCGCCGCGCGCGTTACAGACCTCGGCGGCGTTCGTGCCGAGCGCGGCGAAGCGCTCATCGAGCGTCCGACGCGGCTGCTGCATCTCGAGATCGGCGCGACCGAGTTTCGCTGGCGAACGCGAGGCGTGAGCGTGTCGCTGCGCAGAAGGTTTTGAACCGCCACTAGTGACGCGTTACGCGCCGGCGCCCTCCGGCGCGCACGAATGGCGCGGACGCATGCGTGCGGATCTGGCTATCGCTCAACGCATGGTCATAGATCGCCACTTCGGCAATCGCTCCTTTCAGGAATCGCTTTTGTGCGTAGCCTGAACCGATCCGCACTTCGTTCGAGGAGAGGATCGAGGAGAACGTCTGTGTGATGCAGCCGGGCAGCGGTGTGCCATTGACGAACACGCACGACGAGCCTGATTTGCTCACGATCGCGACGTGATGCCAGCTCGGCGCACCGAATCGCCCGTAGCCGGTCGAGTCGTTCAGGATCGGCAGTGCCAGGTACGGTAACTGTCCGGGCTGATCCGTGTACACGGCGACATTGCCTGTCGCGTTGTATTGAAAGTGAATGAACGACAGGCCGGTGGCACTGACGATGGCTTCGAAGTCCGATCCGGTCTCGATCTGAACCCAGGCTTCGATGGTGGCGGAGCTCCAGCCTCCCCACGATCCCGGCAAAGCGACGTACGAGCTCGAGCCGTTGAACGAGGCCGCGGTCTCGGACTGTCCGGTAGCTCCTGTCACCTGCGCCTGACCGACGCCAACGTTGACATAGCGCGCGTGCCTGGCATTCGACGACGAATCGAACGCCGTCGTTCCGGACGTCTCGTTGAGCCGGTAATACGCGATGGGCCGTTCTTTCAGAACGAGGTCCGCGTATGCCTCGGTTGCCGGCTGCAACGCCTGGTTAGGAACGTGCGCCCACCAGGTTCCCCAGCGGGAGCTCGTGGAGGCGTATTCCTGAATGGTCCAGAAAGAAAGGTCGTCGCTGTCGACGACGGTGTTGCTGTAGTCGCCCCATCGGTTCGGCGACGCCTTGTTGTAGACGGATTCCCCCGCTTTCAATACCACCGGCGCTCGAAATGAGCCCGGTGGATCGGTTGACGCCCTGAACGCGTAGGCGCCGGAGGCGTATTCGCTGCTCGTGAATTGTGAGAAGCCGATGAGTACGTCGTCGTTGCGATTGACGGCGATCGAAGGGTAGGTATACGAGACTCCTCCCGTTGCATCATCGATGCGCCCGAAGTCGGCAAGGAGCCCCGACGTCGTGAGCTTCCACCACTGGATGGCACTGCGTGTCGGTGCGTTCTGCGGAAGGAAGACCGTGTGCGCGAGCCAGAGAAATCCATCGCGCATGATCAGCGAGTGCAATCGTGAATCGCCGGCGTTGATCTTCACCCCCGTTCCCAGCTGCGGGCTGAAATCGAGTCGTTGTGGCGGATAGGATGCCCAGGCGGCAGGGGAGGGAATCGAAGCGAGTTGACGGACTCCCGCTGCGCTCACATCGAAGAGCCGGATCGGCGAACCGGCGGTCTGCACGAGGTAGTTCGTCGTGACGCCGCTGTCGAGCACGACGGCCGGACAGAGAGCGCCATCCGAAGTGGAGGTGATCGCCGGCGACGCCAGGCCGTTCAGAAGCTGTGTCTTGTCGAACAGGAACACATCCGCACGAAAGACGCCGCCCGGCCGCGACGGCCCGCCTGCCACGTTCACGCTGAGCACGACGGTCGTTTGATTGACTCCGATCAACGGCTGGTCATACCACTCACCGAACGACGGAACCTTGTAGCGAAACCGGCTCCACGTTCCCGTCGGATCGTCGCTCTGCGACACTGCGAGGTCGACGGCGCCGGAGTCTGTTGCCCCTGAATCCCCAGCGGTCAGGAACCAGCGTCCACTGCTGCGGTCGAAGATGAGGTTCGGATCTCCGGGATTCACGGCTCCGTCGCTTGCCCAGAACGAGGACTCACTGACGGACGAAAGAATGTTTCCGCTCCGATCCTGAACGCGATACGTGCCGTTGACCACAGTCATGACAAAGCGTGAGTTCACCGCACCCATCGTGTCCGGCGGAGCATGACCGTTGTCGCTGACGCCCGAAAAATTCGCGTCAGCCGCCGGCGTCGGATCGCTCGTGACATGCGCGACGAACCAGTCGGCCAGATAGCCGGCTGCCGGAAGCTCCGCGTTGTGGATGACGGCAGGCAGGGCACCTTCTTCCCGTTCGATGGCAAACGCGGGAGTCGAAGGCGTAAGGCTGCTGAGGACGACGTCGGGAAGGCGCTGAAACGCGACGTGACGATCGTTCGCTGCGGCGGCGCTGCAAAGCAGCATCGCGATCAATGTGAAGGTGCATCCTCTCCACATGATGCTGTGATTATCTCCCGCCTGAGGCCGCGAGAAAAAGTTTTTGACTCCGCTCGATTAGACTGAGGCCATGTCTCCTCGTGCGGCACGCGCGGACGAGGCGTCCGCACTCCATTTATGTCTCGTCGTTGTGCTGTTGTGTTGTCTCGACGCCGCTGCACTCGATCCCGCTCGCCGTCTCACGCAATACCGCCACGACCTCTGGACCGTCGAGAACGGCTTGCCGCAGGAATCGGTCAATGCGATCGCGCAGACGAGCGACGGCTATCTCTGGCTGGCGACGAACAGCGGGCTCGCGCGCTTCGATGGTGTCCACTTCCGCACCTTCGACAAGCGGAACACGCCGGAGCTGAAGAGCAATTTGATCAGCGCCCTCTGCGCCAGACGCGACGGCAGCCTCTGGATCGGCACTGACGGCGGCGGCGTGACGTCGTTTCGCGACGGAGTCTTTGCGAGCCACACGGGGCTCTACAACGGAACGATTTTTTCGCTGCACGAGACGCAGGATGGCGCGATCTGGATCGGCATGCAGGCCGGCGCCTTGAGCCGCATCGATCCGCAAGGACGAACGACGACCTTCTCGCCGCGCGAGGGCATGCCGGCGCACGGAGTCTCCTCGATCGAAGATGGAGAAGGCGAGACATGGATCGGTACGTACGACGGCGGTCTCGTGCGTCTGGCCGGAACGGCGATCCGCACATACACGGTCGCGGATGGTCTGCCGCACGACTCCGTGCGCGCGCTGCATCGCGATCGCGCGGGACGTTTGTGGATCGGCACAAGCAGCGGCCTCGCGCGGTTCGACAACGGACGCTTCATTGTCTGCGCGATGGAAGAAGGAGCGGCGATCCCGCTCGTTCGCGCGATTCATGAAGATGCGCAGGGCACGCTGTGGCTCGGCACCGATCATGGACTCGCGCGCGTGAGCGGCGATCGTGTCTCGTACTTCTTCACGTCCCGCAACGGTCTTTCCAGCGACGTCGTCACCGCGATGCTCGAAGATCGCGAAGGCTCGCTCTGGATCGGATCGCAGGGAGGGCTCAATCGCCTTCGCGATACGAAGTTCATGTCGTGGACGACGCGCGAGGGACTGCCGAGCGACAACGTGCGCACGGTGTTCGTCGATGCCGATGGCACGGTCTGGCTCGGCACGCTCGAGGGCCTCTGCCGTCTTCAGTCGGGAACGCTGACGGCGTACACGACGAAGGATGGGCTGTCGACGAACATCGTCAGCGCGATACTTCGCGATCGCGCCGGCACACTCTGGATCGGAACGCGCGGCGGTGGTCTCAACGCCATGCGCGATGGCCGCTTCACGCACTTGACGGCACGCGATGGACTCGCGAGTGATGCTGTGCGCGTCCTGTACGAAGATCGTGCCGGCAATCTCTGGATCGGCACCGATGGAGGTGGCGTGAGCCGATACGCGGCCGGCCGCTTCACGAACTTCGCCATCAACGAAGGACTCTCGAGCAATTTCATTCGCGCGATCCGCGAGACTTCCAATGGTGATCTCTGGATCGGAACCGGTGGCGGAGGCGTCGACCGTCTCCGCGATGGGCACATCACCGCGTACACCAAACGCAATGGAATGCCCGGCAATACGGTCATGTCCATCCTCGAGCAGCCGGACGGCAGCCTGCTCTTCGGTACGTACGACGCCGGCCTGGCGCGTATGCGCAATGAGCGCATCGCTGCCTGCTCCGCACGCGACGGTCTCTACGACGACTCCGTGTTCGACATCGAGAGCGATGCGCAGGGGCAACTCTGGATGAGCAGCGATCGCGGCGTGTTCCGCGTCGATGCCGCGCAACTGAATGCATTCTTCGACGGAACGGCGAAGCACGTCACGCCGATCGGCTACGACACGCGCGACGGTCTGGCATCCAGCAAGTGCAGCGGCGGCTCGCAGCCTTCGGGCTGGAAGGGACCCGATGGCCGCATCTGGTTCACGATGATTCGCGGTGCGTCGTCGATCGATCCCGCGCGCATCGAGATCAACAGGCGCGCACCGCCGGTCATCATCGAGGACGTCATCGCCGACGGGCGCGCGCTGGCGAACCGGCGGCGTGGATATGCGGGGCCGGGAAACAAGCGGATCGAGATCCGGTACACCGCCACGAGCCTGCTCAATCCGGAGCGCGTGCGCTTCAAGTACCGGCTGGAGGGATTCGATCCCGACTGGGTCGATGCAGGCACGAGCCGCGTCGCGTCGTATACGAATCTGCCGCTCGGCGACTTTCGCTTCCGCGTCATCGCCTCGAACGACGACGGCGTCTGGAACACGAGCGGTGCAACCTACGACTTCGAGATCGTGCCGTACTTTCGACAGACCGCGGCATTCTTCGTTCTCTGCGCGCTGCTCATCGCAATCCTGATCGCCGCCGGCGTCTGGCTGCGCCTGCGGCAGATGCGGATGCGCGAGCGCCAGCTCGTCGCACTCGTCGACGAGCGGACGCGCGAGCTGCGCCTCGCCAACGATCACCTTCGCCAGGCGAACGAGTTGAAGCTCGAGCTCCTCGGGATCGCTGCGCACGATCTGCGCAATCCGCTGCAGGCGATCAGCGGATTCGCGGAGATCATCCGCGCGCGCTCGGAGGAAGGAAGTCAGAACGCGAAGCAGGCTGCCGTGATCTGCCGCGCCTCCGATGAGATGTTGCGTCTGATCAACGATCTCCTCGGCTCCGTGCAGATCGAGAGCGGACGCCTCGAGCTGAACCGGACGACGGTCGACATGAGTGCGCTCGCTGCGGAGCTCGCCGCCGTGCATCGTCACGCGGCGGAACGCAAGGAGCAGCAGCTCAGCGAAGAGCTGCCGGCTGCACCATGCCTCGTCGAAGCAGATGCGGAGCGTTTGAGCGAGGCGATGGAGAACCTCGTGACGAACGCCATCAAGTACACGCCGAGGAAGAAGTCGATCCGCATCTCGGTGCGTGTCGAGGGGAGTGAGGCGCGGTTCGAAGTGCGCGACGAAGGGCCAGGCCTGACCGCGGAGGACATGAAACGCCTCTTCGGAAAGTTCCAGCGGCTCAGCGCGCGCACGACCGGCGGCGAATCGTCATCGGGCCTCGGCTTGTCGATCGCGCGGCAGCTCGTGGAGTTGCAGGGCGGCAGGATCTGGGCCGAGAGCGAGCCGGGGAACGGGAGCGTCTTCACGATCGCGATGCCGGCCGCTCCGCGCGAACGATGATGACTTACAAGGTTTAACTCAGCTGCGCCGGCGCGGCCGTCCGTCGTGGATGCGATCACCGGAGGGAGAGCTCCGAAATGGATTGACGATCCTTACACCCGCGATCTCCGCTCCGTCCTGCAGGTCTTCCGTGAGAAGTGTCGTAGCGCGTGCGCTGACCGCGGCGGCGACGATCATGGCGTCCCAAAACGATAGCTTGTGCTTCTGCTCGAGCTCCCAGGCGCGCTCCATCACTTCCACACCTGCTGGGATGGGCTCCCATTCGGCGAGCGCCCGCACGTCGTCGCGCGCCATCGCCTCCGGAAGTCCCGGGCGCAGCTTCCGCGTCACTATGACGTAATACTCCTGCAGGACCTGAGAGCTGATTCGGCCGGTCCGTGATCTCCAAAGCTCTTCGAGCCATGAAGCAGCCGTGGCCTGGCGGCGCGGATCCGAGCTGTCGCGTGCGTACACGAGAACGTTCGTGTCAACGAAGACGGGATCGATCGTGAAGCTCCTCTCGGCGTGGCAGGCGGCCGCCGTCGCGAAGGCGACGGGGGCGCACATTCAGAAACTTCTCCATCGCGTTCTGATACGAGCGATCGGCTTCCATTCGCTGCCTGAGAATCCTGCCGACGAGACGCGACACACTCGTATTCTCCTCGGCTGCCTCGATGCGAATCCATCGCGCAGTTTCCTCATCGAGCGTGATGGTCACGTTCTTCACGAAGTCAGTGTAACACTGAGTTCGTGAACATCCGGAGTGCCGAGGATCACTCCGCTATAATCGGTCGCGATCCGTCTCCAAAAAATTGATCGGGAGCCTGTCATGAATGAGGATCACCGGCGCTTTCCTCGGCTAGCTTCGCATCATTCGGTTCTTGTGAAGGAGCTCGAGCCCCAGGCGATCGAGGAGTTCGGGCGCGCCGTTTCGATTGCCCGAGGCGGTTGTTGCTTTCTTGCGGCGGAGAGCCTCGGAGTAGGAGCGCTGCTCGAGCTGCTCATCGCCGTCGATCATGAGACCGTGCGCGCGAAAGGGCGCGTGGTCTACGAGCGCCAGCATGACGATGGACAGACGGAAGTCGGCGTCGAGTTCCTGAACCTCGATGACGCCTCAGCGGCGAAGATCGACTCGCTCTTCGCGCGCCCGAATGGTGCAGCGGATCGCTAGTTTCGCGGCGCGATGACCGTCACGACCTGTGAGCGGTTGTTCGTGACGGTCGCCATCGCCCACACGGGAGCTCCGCCGTCCGATTGCACTTCGACACGAACCGGCCGATCGCTCGTGATGCCCGCGAGCAGATCGCCGATGACCAAACCCGAGGGCCGCGAAAAGCTGCCGGTCGCGGGACCGAACTGAGGTAATTGCAGGTCGTACATGGTCTCGCGAAGAAGTGAGGGTGGAGGAATGGGGAGGCCGCTATCGATCGGTGCGTCGCGGAAGATTCGCACACGAACCTGCGGCGCGGCCGGCGGTACAGCGTAGAGTCGCAACGTCGCACGCGCAGCACCATCCGCCGGAACGTCGAGGAGCTGCAGGGCGTTCGACGAGAAAGAGTCCATCGGCACGACGGGAATCTCCGTGCCGTAGTTCACGTCGCTCCGGCTGATGTCGTAGACGCGCGTCGAACAGGACACCTCTTTGCCGGTGTACAGGAAGAAGCCCGTGCCGTACTTCGTACCATCTACGGCCGTGAAGCTGTAGGCCGACCTGGGAGGAAGCGGCCGGAAGCAGCCTTCGGGGATCCCACATGGATAGAGGATGGGAATCGCAGGAACTTCCGAGTCTGAATGGTTGAACAGATTGACTCTCGTCCGCCACGTCGCGCCGAACGCGCCTGGGCCGCCGAAAAACACCGGGATGAGAACCCCATCCGTGGCTGATGCCGTTGCCGCTGCCAGAAACAAACACAATGCCATTGCGATTGCGCGTTTCATCGAATCTCCCTGGAACGAGCTTGTTCGACTATGTGCGAGATACGTTGGTCGGCCGGTCTCTGTCCAAGCCCCGGCGATATTCGCGCGGACTGACTCCGAACTCGCGGCGAAACGTCCGATTGAAGTTCGAGACGTCGCCGAACCCGCAGTCGTAGGCGATGTCGAGCACCTTGCTGCGGGCCGTCAAACGAATGGCCGCCTCGCGGAGCCGCGTGCGAAGAATGTATTGATGCGGGGTGAGCCCGGTCTGCTTCTGAAATGACCGGAGAAAATGGAACGGGCTCAGCGCGGCATCGCGCGCAAGTGCCTCGATCGTCAGCGGCGCGTCGGGATGCCGGTCGATGATTCTCACGGCGCGCGCGACTCCCGCTGTGGTTTCCGTATCGCGCGGCCGCGAGGATGCGAGCGAGAGTGCTGTACCTGCGAGCTCGATCGCCAGCTCTTCCCACGCGATGTCCGCACCGACGGCGCCGGCTGCTGCGCGTGCCACCAGCGGCGCCAGCTCGCGCACTGCGGGGAGCCGGCCTGTGCGAAACGGTCCCGCGCCGATGCGCTCGAACCACTCGGGCTCGAAGCGAAACCCGATGCAGCGATCTCCTTCGCCATGTTCATGACGGCATTCGTAGGACTGCCGCGCATTGCCGAGCATCAGCGAGCCGGGCGTCATCAATGCACGGCCGAACGCGTTGCGATATTCGAACGAGCCCGCGAGCACGACGGCGATCGCGTAGTGCGTGTGCTCTTCTTCGAAGGGGTGGTCGGAGGGACCGCAGGTACAGAGGACGTCGGCGACGCTCCAGCCATCGCCTCGCGCCAGGATCCGCGGCTCGATCCCGCCGCTGCTTCCCCGCTCCGCGCGTTGTTTCACCGCCTTTGCCAGATCGACCGCAATTTTCGCCAAGATCTCGTCCGCCTCTGTTTTCTATAACACCACCGACGGACGACACGTTCGAACGGAGGAGAAAACAATGAGCAGCGAAGCAACACGGATTCTGAATGAAGGATATGGGCCGGGCGCGTGGCATGGTGCGGATCTCAAAGCGGCGATCGGCGATGTCACTCCCGACCTCGCGTTCTGGAGGCCGGCCGCGGGGCGGCACAACATCGCCGAGATTGCATTGCACCATGCGTGGTGCGCGCGCAGCGTGCGGATGAAGTTCTCGGACGGCGAAGCCGAGGAGTTTCCGATCGAAGGAGAGGATTGGTTCGAGGCAGGCGACGAGTCGAAGCTGTCGTGGAAGAAGATCGCGAAACTCGTCGAGACGCAGCAGAAGAAGCTGGCGGATGCGGTGGCGGCGTCGAATGGGTCCCTCTCCGATGCCGAACGCCTTGACCTCTTGCTCGGCGTCACCTGTCACGCGATCTATCACGCCGGTCAGATTCAGCTGATCAAGCGGCTGCGCGAGGAGTAGCGTGGGACGCGGTCGTGCGCGAGAACATCGTGGCGGTTGACGACGAGCTCATGTCGCAGGGTGAGTGTTGGGGGAGCGGGCATTCGGCCGGCTCCCCTTTGGGATACGAAAAAGCGAAATGCAGAACGCAGAACGCAGAATTGAGAATGAAGAACTGAGGTGGCGCTTCGCGCGCGCCACCGTCATCCCTCGCTCTCGCTCGGGATGACGAAGCCACCGCAGGCGGATCGTTTTCATTCTCAATTCTTCATTCTTCATTCTGCGTTCTGCATTTCGCTTTTGACGTTCCCCGTCGCTGATACGATTCCCGCACCGTGAAGCGTCACCCCTGGGAAACCCTCAGCGACAAGGAGCTGCTCAAGGTCAGGTTGCGCGACCTTCATGTGCGCGTCGACGGCACCTGGATCGAAGAGTGTCTTGCCGAGCTCTATGACGACCTCGAGCGGCGCGACATTCGTTTCCGTCCGCACGTCTGGCTCTCGAACGAGTGGTTCGTTCCCGACAGCATTCCGGGGATCGCGGTTCCCTTCTATCTCGCGCATCCGCGGCTCATGAAGCTCGAGCGGAGGCAGATGATCGAAGTCGAGGGCGGCACGCGTCCGGAGATGATGAAGATCCTCCGGCACGAATGCGGTCACGCGCTAGACAATGCATTTCTCCTGGCGGCGGACAATGGGCGGCAGGAGCTCTTCGGCAAATCATCGAAGCGCTATCCGGAGCTCTATCGTCCGAATCCGGCGAGCCGCCGCTATGTGCGGCACCTGCGGCTTTATTACGCGCAGAGTCATCCGCTGGAAGATTTTGCGGAGACGTTCGCCGTCATCCTCGCGGCGCATCACGAATCGTGGCGCAAGCGGTACGAGGGCTGGCCCGCTCTGCGCAAGCTCGAGTATGTCGATGCCTTGCTCGATCGCTTGCGCGGCAAGCGGCCGGTCGTGCGGAGCCGCGGCCGCATCGATCCGCTCTCCGAGCTCACGATGACCCTCGGCGAGTATTACGAGGAGAAGCATCAGCGTTACGTCGTCAGCTACCCGGACATTTACGATCGCGATCTGCGCCGGCTCTTCTCCGATGATCCGCGTCACGGGAAGCGCGAGCTCGCGTCGCATTTCCTGCGGCGGAATCGCGCGGAGATCCGCAAGATCGTTGCGGAGTGGACCGGTGAATACGAGTTCACGCTCAATCACGTACTGAATGACATGATCGGCCGCAGCCGCGAGCTCAAGCTGCGCGTGTCGCGGCCGGAGTCGCGGCTGAAGATCGATTTTGCGATTCTCCTCGCGGTCAAGACGATGGACTTCCACTACAGTCGCAATTGGTTCGCGCTATGAAACGCCTTCGCGTTGCCGTTTTGACGCATCCGTCGCTGGTCCCGCCCGAGAGCCGCGAGGGCTACTCCGAGCAGGAAGCGCACGTCTGGAAGACCGAGTTCGATGTCGTGATGACGCTGCGCGAGCTGGGCCATGACGTGCGCGTGCTTCCCGTCGCGACGGAGTTGACGCTGATTCGCGAGACGGTCGAGCAGTGGAAGCCCGACATCTTTTTCAATCTCCTCGAGGAGTTTCTCGGACGGCAGGAGTTCGATCATCACGTCGTCAGCTTCCTGGAGCTGATGCAGGTGCCGTACACCGGATGCCACACGCGCGGGCTGATTCTGGCGCGCGACAAGGCGCTGTCGAAGAAGCTGCTCGCGTATCACCATCTGCCGGTACCGAAGTTCGCCGTGTTCCCGCGCGAGAGACGTGTCGTGCGGCCGAAAGCGCTGGAATTCCCGCTCATCGTCAAGAGCCTGGTGAAGGAGTCATCGCTCGGTATTTCACAGGCGTCGATCGTCGACAACGACGAGAAGCTGCGCGATCGCGTCGCCTTCATTCATCAACGCATTGCTTCGGATGCCATTGCCGAGCAGTACATCGACGGGCGCGAGCTCTATGCAGGAATGTTCGGCAACGCGCGCGTGGAAGTGCTGCCAGTGTGGGAGCTCCTGTTCGAGAACCTGCCGCCGGGCGCGGCGCGCATCGCAACGGCGCACGTGAAGCACAACACCGATTACCAGGAGCGGCGCGGGATCTATCAGCAGGCGGCGGAGGATCTGCCGCCCGCGCTGCGGCAGCAGGTGATCAACACGACGCGGCGGATCGCGCGGATTCTCGATCTCGACGGCTACAGCCGCATCGACTATCGGCTGTCGAATGACGGGAAGCTCTATTTCCTGGAGGCGAATCCGAATCCAGATCTCGCGGCGAGCGAAGAATTCGCGAGCGCGGCGGAGGCAGCGGGATGGTCGTATCCGGAGCTCATCGAGCGGCTCCTGCGGTTGGGACTCAAGAGGTAGCGATCAAAAATCTTCTCGCGAGTAGAATGAACGCGGGGGTTGGCAAGGGATCATGACAGTCATTCGACGGCGGCTCTCTCTGCTCCTCTTCCTCTTCTGTGCGGCTGGTCTCGCGGCTGCGGAACGTAAGCTGACCTTTGGCGTGACCGATGGTTCGCAGGCTGCGGCGGAACAGGACTTCGGCGGAATCGTGGCGCATCTGAATTCGGCGCCCGACCTGAAGGTCGCGATCCGCGCGTACTCGAACTACGACGCGCTCGCCGATGCACTGCGCGAGAAAAAAGTCGACGTCGCATATCTCGGCGCGGTCAAGTACGTCGAGGCCCACGACGCTTTCGGTGCAATTCCTCTCGTGAGCGATGGTGGAAAGGTGACGACGGTCATCTTCGTCAGAAAAGACTCGGCGATTACGACGCCGGCACAGTTGAAAGGAAAGAAGGTGGCATTCGGATACGAGGACTCGACCTCGACCTATCTGATGCCACTTCTGCTTCTCTCGAAATATCACGTTGCCGTACAGGAACTGGCGAAGTCCAGCTTCCTCGGCTCGCAGCAGGAGAAGATCATCGAGGCCGTGATCAGTGGTGAGTACGACGCCGGCGCGGTCGTCGCGCCGGTGTTCGATCGCTTTGCCGACAAAGTCCGTGCATTGGAGCGTTCGGAACCGTTTCCCGGTGGCCCGGTGGTCGTCAATCGTGATTTGGATTCCACGGTGGCCGAACGCCTTCGCGAGTTGTTTCTATCATTCAAGGCGACGGATGCACAGCGTACTCAGCGGTTCACGCACGGCGTCACACCGATCGCCGATGCCGATTTCAACAAGATCCGCTTTCTCTGCAAGGTGCTGTTCAAGAAAACCTACCATTGAGCGCGGGCCGAGGTTTCAGATGCCGAGATCAGCACTGGAAACCTCGCCCTTCTTCGCCGGGCTTCCTTTATAGACACCCCAGGGCTCGGTGTCTTTCACAATCGCGGCTGCCATCGCGACCAGTGTCCCTTCCGCGATTCGAATACCGTCCCGGATCGTGGCATTGACACCGAAGAACGAGAACGGCTCAACGACACAATGCCCGGACAAGACCACGTGTGAGGTGAACAATACGTGGTCACCGACGACGCTGTGGTGGCCGATATGATTGCCGCTCCAGAGGACGACATTGTTCCCAATGCGAGTGAAGGGTTGGATCGTGTTGTCTTCGAGGATGAAACAGTTCTCTCCGATGTTCGCTTCGGGCCAGACCGTGGCTTTCGAGCTGACGTAGCTGATCATCTCGTAGCCCTTGGCCTTGATCTTGTCGTACACCTCCTGCCGGAGGCGATTCATGCGGCGGTGAGACATCGGTGCAAAGAAGCGGAACTCCGATGGCGGGTGGGTCTGCTCGACCGTCTCGAACGCGACGACCGGGAGTCCCTGAAATTCGCGATCGCTTCCGAGATAATCGCTGGTCAGACAAAACGCGGCGACCTGGTGCTCACTGTCATGACGAAGATAGAACTCTGCCAGTGCCGCGAAATCATGTGTACCGAAGATGACTACGTTTGCCATTCCACCTCTCCGAGATCAGCGGTATACATAGGTCGTGTATTCATAAAGACCATAATCAGCGCGAATGATGTAATTGCGCGACACGCTCTCTACGAGAAACGCCGCCAGAGCGTCGTGTGACAAGTGAAACAGGTCATCGCGCTCCCAATCGACATGCTTGGACAGCACATTGAACGCGATCCCCCGGCGGGCCTTGTTGAAGATCGCGCCGATCAGGCGCTTGAAATACGAGAACATTTCTTCGTCCGGAAGCGTCAATTTCTCCGTGAACACGCCATTGGCGACGATGTAGTCGAACTGCGGAATGTCGTCCGGCCTCATCAGCAGGTCGGTTTCATGAAACACGATGTCCGGAAACTTCTGGCGTGACAGCTCGACAAAACGCGCGGAAAGATCGAGGCCGGTGTAAGTGACGTTCTTAATCTCGTGTTCCAGGATCCATTCGTAGAAATGGCCAGTGCCGCAGCCGAAATCCAGCAGGCTCACAGCCTCGTCGTCCTCCCGGATCAACTCGAACATCACGCGATAGCGCGTCAGTGCGTCAGCTTCGTTCGGCCAGTCGACGCCCAGATGCGAGTCGCCATGACGTTCGAGACACGACTCGTAATGTCTGACGATCTCCTTGTAATTCGCCTGGTCGCTCATGCGCCCGTTCTCCGTAGCCCGACATCATACGCGGGGGCTCCCAGGCGCGCCAGAAACGGTGGCCGCTGGTCGTTTGCTACACTCTCTCGCCGATGAGCCGAGTCGTTACGGTGCCGGGACAGCTGGCCAATGAAGGCATCGAGACGGAGATTCCCGCGGCCGAGATCTCGCTGCGTGTTCTGGAGAAGCGTGAGGTCATTCTTCTCAAGAACGTATTTCCCAGGCCGATGGTTCTCGCCCTGCGGCGTGCTGTGATCGATTGGGGCGCCGATACTGAATTGGCGGCGACTGACGACTTCGCAGGCAACTATCATCGTCAGCGCGCGATGTTCTCGAGACTCAGCGGCTTCCCCCATATCTTCCACGACTATAATTTCAACGATTTGAACCGCCTTGATGCCGGTCTGCAGGGCCATCTGACGCGGTTCTTCGGGCCTCTCCGAGTGCTTTACAACGAATTGACCGGCAACGACGTCCGGTTCGGGAGCCGAAGGGATGGGCCGTCGCTCCATCCGCAGGTGCTTCACTATCCACCGGGCGGCGGCTTCTTTGGGCGCCATTGGCATGACTTGATGCCTCAGAAACTCGGCTTCATCGTGTCAATGTCCGAGTACGGGACCGATTATGAGAGCGGCGGGACCGTATTCGAAATCGACGGCGAGCATGTAGCCCTCGAGGGCCTGCACGACCTTGGCGACATCTGCGTGTGGCGCTATGACCTCCATCACTGGGTGACGCAGTCCGATTTGCGAGATTCGTTTGACTGGAGATCAAAGCGAGGGCGATGGGTTGCCACGTTGCCGTATTTCGCGGGGTATGATCCGGTGTCACCACCTTCTTCATGATCATGGACCGTTCGAAATATCGATGCGTTCTCTGTGGCCGTAACGAATGGATCGCCGAGGAAGCGGTCTGGCAATGCGTTGGCTGTGGTCATCAATACCGGTGCATCAGCGGAATTCCAAGGCTCTATATCGAAGAACAGCTGGGCCCCCAGGACAGGACGTTGCGAGACCGGCTTTACGATGCATTTCTTGGCCGTTATTACAGTCAAGTCATGCCGTTTCTCGGCTTGCCCGTGCGGCCGGCCAAAGCCTATTGGAAAGGCTGGGCCGTCTATGGAGTCATCATTCTCCTGCTGATGGGGCTTGGTCTTGCCTCTATGGCGGCGTTGATCAAACCGCTGCACGTGATGATCATCGCGATTGTCATCATGCTGGACATATCCGTTGTCTGGTTCTTGAGCAGAAATAGATATCTGTTCTACCTTCTCGTGCTCGCACTGCCCGTCAAGATTTCTCTCTTGACGACGAAGTTCCGGCCTGTAAGGAGTTTTGGCGAAGTCCACAAGGAAGCGCTCGATTCACTCAGAGCGATTCCACGTCGGATCGAAGTTCTGGATGTTGCGACGGGCAGCTGCAATTCCCTTTATCGTCATGGCTGGATGACGCTCGACGCCAATTACACTGGGATCGACCTCTCCGAGACGATGTTGCTGCAGGGTCAGAAACTCATGGCGGAGCGCGGCGTACCGGTGGATCTGGTGCTTGGAGACGCCTGCCAGCTTCCGTTCGTGTCCGGATCATTCGACGTGATCCTGAGCTATGGCGCCGTCAATGGATATTCGGATCCGAGTCGTGCGATCCGAGAAATGGTCCGAGTGGCGAAGCCTGGCGCTCTGCTACTGTTTCTCGACGAGCAGCTGTATGAAGGTGCCACGGCCTTCGAACGGCTCTATTTCGAAAAGGTGCTGGCCGGACACAATGTGATCAACCATTGTCCCGTCGAATCCATGCCGCCGAGTCTGAAGGATGTGGTCGTGCATCAGATTTATGCTTTCTATTACATCTGCACGTGCCGCAAAGCCGAGGAAGCATCATGATCAGCTGGAAGAAGCAGGGGCGGATTTTCGTGCCTGATGGTACGAAGCCATGGAGCCGTTCTTATGCGCAGGTTCCGACGGTTTGTCCAATGGGAACGGATCGTCTCAGGATTTACTACGGCACGCGAGACGATCGGAATCGAACGTTGCCGTCCTTTATCGAAGTGGATGCTGCTGATCCTTCCCGCATCCTGTACGTTCATCCAGAACCACTTCTTTCCTTGGGGAAACCGGGAACGCACGACGATTGTGGCGTGATGCCGATTTGGGCGCTCATTCACGAAGGACGCACGTTCCTTTATTTCAATGGAATCAACGTCGGGACGACGGTTCCGTTCCGATATACGGTCGGTCTTGCGATCAGCGACGACGGAATCCATTTCGAGCGCGTGAGTGATGGGCCGGTCATGGACCGGACTATTGAGGATCCCATTCTCGTGGGGTCGCCTAGCGTGTTGATCGAGAATGGCATCTGGAGAGCGTGGTATTTGTCCGGCACCGGTTGGGCGCAATTTGGGGAGCGCTTCGAGCCGCTCTACAACATTCGCTACGCGGAATCGAACGACGGCATTTCGTGGAAACGCACAGGCCGTGTCTGCGTCGATGTGCGCCCGGGTGAGGGAGCTGTAGGAAGAGCCGTTGTGTTGAAGGACACTGGCCTGTACAGAATGTGGTACTCGTATCGAGGTGCAAGGGATTATCGAACCGATCTCCGCGAGAGCTATCGAATCGGGTACGCGGAATCGCCGGACGGGCTGACCTGGGTGCGACGAGATGAGGATGCCGGGATCGACGTCTCGTCCGAAGGTTGGGACTCGGAAATGATTGCGTACGGTTTTGTGGTGCGTAATGGCGCCGGTCTGCTCATGGTTTACAACGGCAACGGCTTTGGCCGCAGCGGCTTCGGCTACGCGACGTCGAACGGTTTTTCCGGTTCGTGTTAGTTCAGCGAAGAGTCTTCTTGAAGGTTCTTCGTATGGCGCGGTAACTGCCGATCAGAGCGCTGTAGAGCTGCTGTGGCAGGTGCATTGCGAGGGCGAACGCGAAGGAACGGAGCGTGAAACGACTGCGCAGAGCGGCGTCTGCCAACTGTCGGGCTGCCGTATGGTCACCGCGCTCGGCCAGATAAGTGGCATTCTCGAAAAAAGTCGACGCGCGAGCTGGCCTGCACGCGCGTCGAAGATGCGCATAGCGAGCCTCGATCAGTGCGATGGAGGTCAACTGATCTTCGAGACGAACCTGCCGGAGCGCTGCGCTTTGGATCGCGGAGCCGGAGTGCACGCGATAACGCGCAAGGACACCCGGAACGTATCCATAAAGCCCACCCCCAGCGAGGCACTCCACCCAAAACAGCCAGTCAACGACCAGACGGAGTCTCGGTTCCCAGACGTGATCAGGTGCGGCGGATGCGCGAACCATCGTCGAGACAGTGGCCTGCCGAAACCTCCCACGCACGAGGTCCTCGGCTCCCGATCCGAAGCGCAAAGGCGAATAATCGCTCTGACGATAGAGATTCCGCCCGGTGGTGGAATCGAAGACCTCCACGTCGTGTGCACAGAGAACCCGGCGCTCGTCTTTCTCCATCCATTCCACTTGCGCGGTCAGTTTTCCCGGAAGATACATGTCGTCTCCGTCCAGGAAGCAGATGTACTTTCCGCTGCACTGAAGCATGGCTCGCGTGGAGTTTTCGCGAATCCCCATGATGCCCTGGTTCTGCTTGCGCGGGAGAACCACCATGCGATCCGGATGGGCGCGCCCATAGGCATCCACGATTTCGTATGTACCGTCCGAGGAGCCATCGTCGCCCACGACAATCTGGATGTGGGGATAGTCCTGCGACAAGACGCTGTCGAGCGCAGCTCGAATGAACTCAGCGTGTTGATAGGTGATGAGAAGAATCGAAACGAGAGGGTCAGCCACGGATCACACGAATCGTGGGGACCTTAGCGTCAACCACGGCAGGAGTCAACGAGAGCGGTGTTTGCACGCGGAGTCGGGGAGGCAATAAGATGCGACCCCTTTCCGATGAGCGATTGGCCACGCGAACGAGGCATCGTGTCCGGCAGGGCTGTGAATGCCTACGCCACCGCCCAATATGCCGCTTCATTGACGGCGATGGGCGAGCCGATACCGCTGAGAAACTCGCGAGGCTGGGTTCTCGAACGGCCTATCGGTGGATCGTCTCTCCGCGATGCCGCCGGCTGCTATCCGCTGTTCGCCGTTGAAGAGTGGTCACAACTGCCCGCGGATCTGTCGGAGCTGACAGGCCTCGTCAGCCTCGTAGTGGTGACCGACCCATTTGGCGCGTACGATGAGGCTCTGCTGAAAGAGTGTTTCCCTGATCTCGTGCGGCCCTTCAAGAAGCACTACGTGGTTGATCTCGCACAACCGGGGCGCACGTGGATCTCGCGCCATCATCTGAGGAACGCTCGCATTGGAGAGCGTCAATTTCGAGTCGAGGTCTGCGCGGACCCTGAAGCATTGCTTGATGATTGGTGCGGGTTATATTCGACGCTGATCGAGCGCCACGCGATTCGTGGTGCGGCAGCGTTCTCACGCGAATCGTTCCGCGCCCAGCTGGGGATGAAAGAATTGGTCGCGATCCGTGCCGTGAAGGGGGAGAAGACCGAGGGGATGGTGCTGTGGTTCACCAGTGGTGATACGGCCTACTATCATCTCGGTGCGTACAGTTCAGCCGGCTATGAACTTCGAGCCTCGTATGCGTTGTTCAGCTATGCTCTCGACCATTTCGCCGCGAACGGAGTTCGATGGCTGGCCCTCGGAGCTGGCGCAGGAAACGACGGCCGCGATGAGGGAGGCCTGGTACGCTTCAAGAGCGGGTGGGCCAACGACGTCCGCGACGCGTACTTGTGTGGCCGTGTTCTGGATCGCCGTGCGTATGACTTTCTGGTGAAAGAAACGAATGCAGAGTCCAATAGCAACGACTATTTCCCCGCCTACCGGATTTGAGACCGTGGGTGAACCGGCAATGAAAACGAATGTAACCGACCTCGCAATTCTTGGAGGCCGTCCCGCATTTGCCGAGCTCCTGCACGTCGGCCGGCCAAACCTCGGAGACCAGGAGCGCTTTCTCGCGCGCATCGGCGGAATGTTCGAGCGCCGGTGGTTGAGCAATGGTGGCCCCCTTTTGACCGAATTCGAGCGGCAGATCGCTCAAATGGTCGGAGTCCGGCACTGCATGGCCGTATCGAATGCAACGGTTGGTCTGGAGCTTCTGATTCGGGCTCTGGGGCTACAAGGCGAAGTCATTGTGCCGTCCTTTACGTTCATTGCGACGGCCCATGCGCTCCATTCGCAAGGCGTCAAGCCCGTGTTTTGTGACATCGATCGGGACACGCATCAGCTCGACCCGAAGTGCATCGAATCGCTGATTACGCCTCGCACGAGCGGTATTCTTGGCGTTCATCTATGGGGGCAACCATCCGCCGTCGAGGAGTTGCAGACGATTGCAGACAGGCATGGCCTCACACTCTTCTTCGATGCCGCGCATTCCATTGCCAGCACACATCGCGGCCGTGCCATTGGGAGCTTCGGCGCAGCCGAAGTGTTCAGCTTTCATGCAACGAAGTTCTTCAACACGGCGGAGGGTGGAGCGATCGTCACCAACGATGATTCGCTGGCCGCTAAGATCGCACAATCGCGTCAATTCGGTTTTTCCGGCGTCGATTCCGTCGTCACGTGGGGAACCAACGCCAAGATGACCGAATTATCGGCAGCCCTTGGCCTGACCAATCTCGAGAGCATCGATCAGTTCATTGAAGTCAATGAAGCGAATTTTCAATGCTATAAGGAAAATCTCAGCGGAATCAGTGGAGTGACCCTGCACGAGGTGGCGTGCGAATCGGAACGGCGGAACTTCCAGTATGTCGTGGTCGAGATCGACGCAGCGGTAACCGGCCTTGGCCGCGACGAGCTCGTGCGCATCCTGCACGCGGAGAACGTTCTTGTGCGCCGCTATTTCTTTCCCGGTTGCCATCGCATGGAACCGTACCGGTCGCTGATGCCCGAGGTGAGTCTTCCGGTGACGGATCTCGTCGCATCGCGTGTGATGGTCCTGCCGACCGGAACGGCCGTATCGCACGATCAAATCCGTACGATCTGTGAGCTGATCCGGTTTGCGATTGCTCATCGCGAAGCGATTGCGGGCGCATTGTCCTGATGGCGCCGCCGTGACGATACTCAGGCGCAACCTGATCGCGAACATCGCCGGCAGCTTATGCAATGCGCTGCTGTCGCTCGCGATTCTTCCCGTCACCCTGCGGTTGATGGGCATTGAGGCCTATGGGCTCGTCGGTATTTTTACGACGCTGCAGGCGCTGTTACAGCCGTTTGAGGCCGGCCTCGGCACCGCACTCAATCGCGATCTCGCCGGACCGGTTGGGCGAGAGGCGGATGAGACCAATGCTCAGGTGGTGAGGACGCTCGAGATCGTGCATTGGACGATCGCCTGTATCTCCGGCGCGATCGTGGCCGTTCTCGCGCCATTGATTGCGCATCACTGGGTCAAACCGGTCACCTTGTCCGAGTCTGCTGTGCAGTCGGCAGTGCTGATCATGGGGCTGGTCATCGCTGTCCAGTGGCCACAGAGCCTCTATTCCGGAGGATTGGTTGGCTTACAGCGCCAGGTGGCCTATAACATCATCACTGTCTCGATGGGAGCCGTGCGAAGCGTCGGCGCAGTGCTGGTGCTCATGTTCATATCCCGCTCCGTCGTTGCGTTCTTTCTGTGGCAGATCGTTGCGACCGCATTGCAAACCAGCGCGCTCGCCATCGCTTTATGGCATTACATTGGAGAGCGGCCGCAAAAGCCATGGTTTCGGATGTCGGTATTGACGCGCTTGAAACCCTTTCTAATGGGGATCAGCGGAACGACGATCATGTCGCTGGCAATTACACAGCTCGACAAGGCGATTCTGAGCAGGATGCTGCCGCTTGCGATCTTTGGCTATTACATGCTCGCAAACAGCGTGGCCTCCAATCTCGTACGGCTGGTGACGCCCGTTCAGCAGGCATTCTTTCCCCGATTCGCAGAGCTATCCGCATCAGGTGATGAGACCCTGGTCGCTGCCCTCTATCACCGTATGGCTCAATTGCTCACCGTTCTGACGGTGCCGCTGGCATTGCTCATCATTGTCTTTGCGAGGGAATCGCTCTTCGTCTGGACCGGCGATCCTGTGACCTCTGCGCGGAGTGCTGTGATTCTTACGCTCTTGATGACCGGCACGATGATCAATTCGCTCATGTATGTGCCCTATACGTTGCAAATCGCCAGGGGCTGGACCAGCCTGCTCTTTGGGTATACGGCAGTGAGCGCGGTCATTCTCGTGCCGGCCCTCATGATTCTCAGCCGCACGTTCGGTGCGATCGGCGCGGCTTCTGTCTGGGCTGGGATCAATGTCAGCTACTTGATCATCATGGTGCCGCTGGTGCACCGGCGCCTGATCCCGCGCGAGATGGGCCGCTGGTATCTGGAAGACGTTTTCCTGCCAATGGGGATCGCTCTTGCGGTCATCGGCTCAGCGCGGTTCTTTCTGCCCGCGGGCCTTGGCCGCATGCCTCTGCTGGCCTATCTCGCCGCCACAGGGATTACGGCTTTCGCGGCAACGGTCATGGCGACCGAGACCTCGCGCTCCATGATCGTCCAGATCATGTCGGCGATTTCGCGCCGGACCGCTGCACGTTGATCGTTGGTCAGTGCAGTGTGGCGCGCCGTCTGGCAGCGGGAACCGTGGCGATGACGGTCATCGAAAACGGCGGCAGGGTCATCGTCTGCGCGGGATCGAAGTTCGTCACCGACTGCGTGGAGATCGCAACGTTCTCCGATGATTCGTTCGTGTTCGTGATCGCTGATGACGTGAGACGACGAATGGTCACTGCGCCATGCGGCGCGTTCACGCCGGCGAAGTTGACTTGCAACGCGTCCGTGCGATGCAGATTGAACACGATCACCGCGCTCTTTCCGCCGCCCGCGAACGCATACGTCTGAATGTAGTGCGCGGTGTCGTACTGGATGCGGTTGACGAGCGGCTGGTTCCACGCCGGGTTGTCGCCTGATTGCGCCGCCTGCACGAGATCGCCCGCGATCGCTTCGTTGGCCAGCTTCACCGCCAGGAACTGCGGCCGCTTGCGATTCGTCACGCCCATGTCGCGGACGGCGCCCCACAGAAGCACGTACTTGCCGTCGGTGCGAGCAGCGGCGATCGACGTGAGCGAATGCAGCGCCTGATCTTTGATGCCGAGGTCGCGCAGCATCATCAGCATGTGATCGGCGACGGCGAGTCCTGCGCCTGCCGAAGGGGCGAACGCATCGAGGCGTGCCTGCGGACATGCCGAGGCCTCGGTCGTGTGCAGGTTGACTTCATAAATCGCGAGCGGCACAGGGCGGCTCGATGTGCGAATGTTGTTGAAGTTCGCCCGCATGTAGCCGGTCTGCGAGAGCATCTCCGGCTCGGCGAAGAGCGGCCCGAACAACTCTTCATCCGTGTTGAACGAATCGGTGTAGCCGCCGAAGTAGGGAGCGACGGCAATCGTGTCGTGGTTCGTGCTCGCGTTGTGGATGCTGATGTTCCGCGCCGGCAGCGCGGCCTGTCCGCTGAGGACGAGATCGAATTGGCCGGCGATGAAATAAGGAGTGGATCGTGCTGCACCGAAGAGCGTGCTGCCGCGATTTCCGTAGGCGACGGCATCGGGCAGCGTGGCGCCGTAGTAGTTCAGCATGTTCCATGCTTCATTGCCGAATTCGAGATGGATCTTCGCGAACGCCGAGGTCCACGGCGCACTGCGGCCGCGCGCTGCGCGTTTGGCGCCGTACGGCGAGCTCGTGGGGCCGGAGAGATATTCGATGAGGTTCGACATCTCCGTGGCGGAGTAGGTCGTCGGGACGATGTACCACGGCTCGGCGTGAACGAGGTCGCACAGCTCGAGAAACTCCTGCAGTCCGTACATCACATCGTCGCGCGTGAGATCCTGCGGACTGTATTCGGCGCGCATGCGGCCGGGCGCGGGAGCGATGTCGTTGTCGAGCGAGCCGGCGAGATTCTCGACCCAGTAGCGAAGGATTCCGGGATTGAAGTCTCTGATCGCGTTGACGACAGGATCGCGAAACGCGGTCGTGTTCGTGGCGTCGCCTGTCGTCTGCTGCATCGTGACGTCGTCGAGCAGAAGTGTCGCCGGAGCGATCGCCGTGAAGCGCAACTCGACGGTGCCGATCGAAGTACCGCTCTCGTTCGCGTTGAAATCGATGTTGTACGCCGACCAGTTGCTCGTGAGCGGAATCGTCTGATTGACGAAGGTGAGATTTGCCGGCGCGTTGCGTGTGACGGAGACGTTCACGCTGCTCGGCGCTGCAGCGGCTTTCGCTTTGAATGAAATGCGAAACGGACCGTTGAGCTGGATGAATGGACCGGCGCTGCTCGTGTCGAACACCGCAGAGATGCGCGCCGTTTGTCCTGTGGCGGCGGTCATGCGAATCGCCTGATGTCCCACCGTGTCGCTGGCCAGATCGGCGGTCTCCGACGTGATCGTGCCGCCGTTGGCAACGTTGGGACGCCAGCCGAAGGTCGGATCGGCGGCGTTGTTGATCTTGCGCAGCACGATGAAGTCGCCGGACGCCGGCGCCGTACCGGAGTCAGCGAGCTGAAACGTCGTGCCGGCGCTTCCCGCGGGCGGCGCCGACGTCGTGATCGTTCCCGTGCGTCCACGTGCTGCGCCGGTGATGACCTCGTAGCTCGCGCCGCTCCAGAAGCCGGCGGGCCACTGCGCATTCGTATTCTCATCGACGAAGCTCGTCGCCGTTCCGGTCACGCAGCGAATGATGGAGCGCGAGATCTGCCCTTCAAATCCAGGATTGCGCGCGACGAGGTTCTTGAGAATCTGCCCGGAGTCGAAGTAATTCATCCACCCCGTGTTGAGGCCGAGACGTTTGACGGACGGGGTGACGACCGTGCTGGAGATCGTGATCGTCGTCGCGGCACGCAGCGGTGCGGCGAGAACGGCCGTGATTACAGCGCATGCGATCGAAGCTCTCATCGTGATCGATGGGAAACATCGTAAACCCTCTCTTGAGCAATGCGTTTTTCGCTTCAAACGGTAGGAAATGACTAGACTCTTCAATGCTGAAAGTCAAAGCGGAGGTATTGCATGCGAACGGTCCGTCAACTGCTGGTTCTCGCCTTTCTTGCGCAGTCGATTCTGGGCGCTGAGGCTCCAGGCTGGTCGCGCGGTCAGCAGCTTCTGCCGTTGAACTTCCAGGACTGCGTTCGCCGCGCCTCTCAGGCGCTCACGAACGAAGGTTATCGAGTCGACTACGCCGCGGGTGCATTCGCGGTGGGTGTGAAGGATGTTCACACCGCGGTGATCATGTGCAATGCAGGGCCCGAGTCGAAGCAATGGATCAATATCGTCGTGGCGAGCAACGGTGAGGGGGGCGGCTTGGAGCGCACAAAGCTTCAGTCGCAGATGGAGAGTCCAGGCTCGGCGACCCCTCCAGGAAATGGAGGCGGCCCATCACACGCCGGAAAACTTCTGACGGTGCGCGTGAACGGGAACCGGGCCAGGGTCGAGTGGTCCAGCGCGCCGGTTACAGAGGGAGCGTGGGTCAGCATCGTTCCGGCTGGCACGCCGGACGGTAGTCATGTCGGCCGCTGGGCCTATACATCAGGCAAGTCAGCGGGCACGTATGAAAACGGGCCGCTCGATATCGGCGCGTACGAGGCGCGTTTCTACGGTGACGGCGGGTACACGCAAATTCTCGACCGCGTCCGCTTCAATGTGGGTGCGGACGCACCGTCTACGGGACATATCATCGGTGTCCGGGTCGAGGGGCGTGCTGCAGTGCTCAGTTGGGGGAATGCGCCGACAGGCGATCCGCAGGCGTGGGTCAGCGTCGTTCCCGCCACGATGTCGGATGGAACTCACGCGAACAAGTGGGTGTACACGAATGGTAAAGCAACGGGCGTCTACACGACCGGGGAGCTCACACCGGGCGATTATCAGGCGCGTTTTTACGCCGACGGCGGATACGAAAAAATCATCGATCGAATCAACTTCCACGTCGACTGATCAACTTCACGCCCAGAATTTCCACGAGCACAAGATGTGAGCACTGCGCGATGTGCGAGCTGTGCGCGCTACACTTCCTGGTGTGCGCGCCACCATTCTTTTCCTAATGCTGGTCGCCGCGTTCTCAGTATTCGCTCAGAACGGCGAGACGCCAACGCGCACGCCCGGTTCGGAAAGCGCAATCGCCGGACGCATCGTCGATCGCGCCCGCGATGAATTCGAGGCGCGTCACGCGTTCGAAGTCGCTGCCGCGCAAAAGCCGCTCCGCAGCGCAAGCCTGAAAAATGCCATTCGTGATTTTCGTGCGAACGATTTCAATGTCGCGCCTCTACGCGTCACCTTTGGCGAGTTCATCACGGCGAGTGGATCGTACTTCGTGGCCATGCACTTCGAGCCGTCCTCGGACGCGCCGATTCCGGACGATGGCAAGGTCACGTTCTTTGCCGACGTCACACGCGGCATTGCGTCATGGACTCGCGAGGAATCGATCACGCTTTCGAAAACGCCGGGAGGGCAGTGGTACTTCGAGCGCTCGTTCCCATTTCCAGCGGGCAACGGCGAAGGAACGTTCGGACTGGCAGTGAAGAATCAACCGATCGCGATGGAAAGCGTTCCGATGCTTCTCACGCCGCTCTCGAAGAACACGCGGCGCATGTCGCGGTTGATCGTCTCGAAATCCGTCTTCACACTCGACAAACAGCAAGCACCCGACGAGCCCTTCGCGTTCGGCGGAATCAAAGTGATTCCGAACGCGGAAAAGACATTTCGCCGCGGCGACGAACTGTGGATCTTCTTCGAAGCGCAGAATCCCGGACTCGACGGCACGGCGCCGAAGCTCACAACGAACGTCAGCCTGGAAGGAAACAACAAGAAATTGAAGGGAATCGCGAGCTCGGCGGACCCGCTTCCGCTGAAGGGAGTGCCCGGACACTACGGAGTCGGCACGACCGTCGATATGAGTCGCGCCACTCCCGGCGATTATCTGCTTCGCGTTTCCGTCGCGGATGCAGTGGC
>JACXTT010002996.1_pt1 | contig 26397 bp, 24 predicted proteins | sample 9270951 | NCBI WGS metagenome assembly JACXTT01 (sample SAMN15532306, study PRJNA645909) | rock metagenome | isolation source: weathered quartz diorite | place: Puerto Rico | collected 2017-06-21
ACCACTTTCTCTCGGTGCACAAGAACGGCCAAGTGGCGATTGTGCAGACCAAAGGTAACAAGGACTGCCACGTCATCCTGCGCGGCGGCAAGGCGCCCAACTACGACGCGGCGAGTGTGGCCGAGGCCTGCAAGGATCTGGAGAAGGCCAAACTGCCCCCCACCCTGATGGTGGATTGCAGCCACGCCAACAGCAGCAAGCAGCACGAGAAACAGCTCGAGGTGGCACGCGACATTGCAGGTCAGATCGCCGGTGGCTCGCGCAGCGTGTTTGGCGTGATGGTGGAAAGCCACCTCCACGCTGGCGCACAGAAATTCACGCCGGGCAAGGACGACGCCGGCAAGCTGGAATACGGCAAGAGCATCACCGATGCCTGCCTGGGTTGGGACGATTCGCTGGCGTCACTGGACGTGCTGGCACAGGCGATCAAGGCACGCCGCGCCGGCAAGTAGGTTCAGGCGCTGGCCCGGGCGATCTGGGCCAGGGCCCAAGCTTCTGCCTCCGCCCTGGTGGCAAAAATGGCCACCGGGCGGCCAATGTCGGTGAAGACCTTGGCGAGCAGCGGGGCCATGATGCTCCCGCCCTCCACGTCCGGTCCGATCACAAAGGCCGTGGCGATGGGATTCATGTTCTGCGGCTTGGGCGCCGCGATGATTTCGGCATAGCGCGCAAGTGCCTCGGGGCTCATCATGGCGCTGTGGCGCAGCGTGCCCATGCTGACCCAGGCGCCCTGGGGGGACAGGGTCAGCAGATGGTCGCGCTGGGCAACGGCCAGGCAATTCACCAACTCGGTGTTGAAGGGGCCCGTGGCCTCGTAATGCATAACCTGGCCATCCATCCACAGATCGACCATTCCATGGGCAGTGAACTGCGAGGTCTTGACCTGGGTGGTGCTGCTCTTCTTGGGCTTGGTGTTCGACATGGTGTTCGGGAAAAGCGGCTGACTGTGCAGCACATCTTAGCGGGCACCCTCGGTCATATTTGTTGCTACGCAGCATAATTGGCCTGCACTACAGGTTGGATAGCCTTTTGCGGCAACAGCCCCCGTTGAATAAGCGCTTGCAGCTACCTTTTTTGTAGCAATTCAAGCAACTTGGCATGAATGCCACCGAAGCCGCCGTTGCTCATGCACAGGATGTGGTCGCCGGGGAGCGCCTGCGCCGCCACTTGGCGGGTCAGGTCGTCAATGGAGTCGGACACGACCGCGCGCGACCCCATGGGCGCCAGCGCATCGCTTGCATCCCAGCCCAAACCGCCACTGTGGCAAAAGGCCAGGTCAGCCTCTTCCAGACTCCAGGGTAACTGCGACTTCATCGCGCCCAGCTTCATGGTGTTGGAGCGCGGCTCGAACACGGCAAGAATGCGTGCAGTGCCTACTTTGCGGCGCAAGCCATTGACGGTGGTGCGGATGGCTGTGGGGTGGTGGGCAAAATCGTCGTATACGGTGACGGGTGCGCTGTCAGCGCCTGCGGCGGGCAGGCGCACCTGGCCGCGCACTTCCATACGGCGCTTGACGTTCTCGAAACGGCCCAGGGCTTGGGCCGCCGCAGCGGGCGCAACGCCCACGTGTTCGGCAGCGGCGATGGCCGCCAGCGCATTGAGTTGGTTGTGCACGCCACCCAGCGCCCACTGCACGCGGGCGACGGGCTTGCCTTGGTAGTGCACGGCAAAATCGTGCGGCTCGCCGACGGCACTGTAGTCACTGACTGCGGCGCCAAAGCTGCGCACTTCGCTCCAGCAGCCGGCATGCAGCACGCGGGCCAAGCTTTCTTCGAGGCCGTTCACCACCACGCGTCCCGTGGCGGGCACGGTGCGCACCAGGTGGTGGAACTGCCGTTCGATGGCTTCGATGTTGTCAAAGATGTCGGCGTGGTCGAATTCCAGGTTGTTGAGTACAGCCGTGCGCGGGCGGTAGTGCACAAACTTGCTGCGCTTGTCGAAAAAGGCGGTGTCGTACTCATCCGCTTCGATGACAAAGTATTTGCCGCCACCGAGCTTGGCGGAGACGCCAAAGTTCATGGGCACACCGCCGACCAGGAAGCCGGGTTGCAGCCCCGCACTTTCCAGAATCCAGCTCAGCATGGCCGTGGTGGTGGTCTTGCCGTGGGTGCCAGCCACGGCCAGCACATGGCGGCCTTGCAGCACATGCTCGGCCAGCCACTGCGGGCCGCTGGTGTAGGGGGCGCCCGCGTCCAGAATCGCTTCCATCAGCGGGAATTTGGGGCTACCGTCGGCTAGGCGGGCGCGGCTGACCACATTGCCGATCACAAACATGTCGGGCGCCAGCGCCATCTGGTCGGCGCCGAAGCCTTCCACCAGGTCGATGCCGAGCGCGCGCAGTTGGTCGCTCATCGGGGGGTAAACGCCGGCATCACAGCCGGTCACGCGATGCCCGGCCTCGCGCGCCAGTGCTGCCAGGCCGCCCATGAAGGTGCCGCAAATGCCAAGAATGTGTATATGCATGCGCCGATTTTGCCAGTGCACAATGCCGGCATGGACGCAATCAAGGCTGAAATCGCAGCAGTGGCCGCCCGCATGGTGGTGGAAGAGGGGCTTGAATATGGTGCTGCCAAGCGCCGCGCCCTGAAGCAGATGGGCCTCACGGCACGCAGTGAACTGCCTGACAACGGCCTTCTGGAGGCCGCGGTGGAAGAGTACATCGCCGTCTTCTGTGCCGATTCCCAACCGGTGGAGTTGCGCGCCTTGCGTGAACTGGCATTGACCTGGATGGAGCGGGTGCAGCGCTTTCGCCCTCATATAGGAGGCGCTGTCTGGCATGGGACGGCCACCCGCAAGTCGGATATCTACCTGCAACTCTTTTGTGATGACCCCAAGTCGGCAGAGATCGGGCTGATTGATATGGGTGTGCGGTTCGAGCCGCGCTCAGTCACCGGGTTTCAGGGGGAGCCCGTGGATGCCCTGAGTGTGCATGCCTTGTGTCCCGGCCTGGGTGAGTACGTGGGGGTGCACCTGATGGTGTACGACATCGACGATTTGCGCGGGGCCTTGAAACTGGATGCCCGTGGCCGGCGGCCCCGTGGGGATATGGCAGCTTTGCGACATTTGTTGCATGATGCGCAGCCATGAGTGCCACCGAATTGCCCCCCCCCACCCCATTGGAAGTGCACGCGCCAAGTTCCCGTCGGCGACTGCTGGTTGCGACCGCTGCCTGCGCGGCCTTGTCGGGTGTCGGTGTGGCCTGGTGGCGGTCGCAGGCGGTCGGCACGCCTGCCTTGGCCGAGCCTGTGGACGGCTTTTGGGGCCTGGGGTGGGACACTCCGCAGGGGGGCGCTCTGCGGATGCGGGACTTTCAGGGCAAGCCTTTGCTGGTGAACTTTTGGGCCACCTGGTGCCCTCCGTGTGTGGATGAATTACCTTTAATTAATGCGTTCTACCGCCAAAATAAGACAAGTGGTCTGCAAGTTGTCGGTGTGGCGGTGGATAAACTGGCTGCGGTGCAGTCTTTTCTGCAGAAACTGCCGCTGGACTTTCCGTTGGCCATGGCGGGTGCCGATGGTGCAGACTTGGCCCGCCGCCTGGGTAATCTGACCGGCGCGTTGCCCTTTTCGGTGATGCTGGGTAGCGACGGTGCGGTTGCACAGCGAAAGATCGGGCGACTGCAGATGGCAGATTTGGATCGCTGGGCTCAGGTAAAATAGGGCTTCTTCGGGCAGCATGGTGCGTCTGTTTTTACAAATCGGCGCTTGCAATTTGCTGCGAATTGCTTAAATTTATTGATGAATAAATAAATTTAGCGGCAATTGCCAATTTTTGCGGTAAATTCGCCGTTTTCTAAAAAGACGGTTATTGGAGCTCCCCATGGATTTACGCAAACTCAAAACACTGATCGATCTGGTGTCTGATTCCAACGTGTCGGAGTTGGAAATTACGGAGGCGGAAGGCAAGGTCCGCATCGTCAAGGCCGGTGCCGCAGTGGTTCAGAGTTATGTCCCGGCCCCGGTGGCTGCGCCTGTGGCAATGCCTGCTGCTGCGCCGGCCGCTGCCCCTGTGGTTGCCGCGGTCGAGGCCCCTGCGGCCGGACATGCGGTCAAATCGCCCATGGTCGGTACCTTCTATCGCTCTTCCTCCCCTGGTGCCAAGCCCTTCGTTGAAGTGGGAGATCCCATCAAGGCCGGCGAGACGATCTGCATCATTGAGGCTATGAAAATCCTCAACGAGATTGAAGCTGACAAGTCGGGCACCATTACACAGATCTTGTGCGAAAACGGGCAGGCGGTGGAATACGGCCAACCCCTGTTCATCATCGAATAACGCCGCGCGCATTCCCATGTTCAAGAAAATCCTGATCGCCAACCGTGGCGAGATTGCGCTGCGAATCCAGCGCGCCTGCCGCGAAATGGGCATCAAGGCCGTGATGGTCTATTCGGAAGCAGACCGCGAGGCCAAGTACGTCAAACTGGCAGAAGAGGCCGTTTGCATCGGCCCCGCGCCGTCCGCGCAAAGTTACCTGAATATGCCGGCCATCATTTCGGCAGCAGAAGTGACCGATGCGGAAGCGATTCACCCCGGCTACGGATTTTTGAGCGAGAACGCGGATTTCGCCGAGCGGGTCGAGAAGAGCGGTTTCCAGTTCATCGGTCCCACACCCGAGTCCATCCGCATCATGGGGGACAAAGTCTCCGCTAAGCAGGCCATGATCAAGGCAGGCGTGCCTTGTGTGCCGGGTTCGGATGGGGCGTTGCCGGACGACCCGGTGCAGATTCGTCGCATTGCCAAAACCGTGGGCTATCCGGTCATCATCAAGGCCGCCGGTGGTGGCGGTGGGCGGGGCATGCGCGTGGTGCACACCGAGGCTGCGCTGGTGAATGCAGTTGCCATGACCAAGGCTGAAGCCGGGGCTGCCTTTGGCAATCCCGAGGTCTATATGGAGAAGTTTCTCCAGAATCCGCGGCATATTGAAATCCAGATCCTGGCCGACAAACACAAGAACGCCGTCTATCTGGGCGAGCGTGACTGCTCCATGCAGCGCCGCCACCAGAAGGTGCTGGAAGAGTCACCGGCTCCCGGCATCAATCGCAAGTTGATTGAGCGCATTGGTGAACGCTGCGTTGCCGCATGCAAAAAAATTGGCTACCGCGGCGCTGGCACTTTTGAGTTCCTCTATGAAGACGGCGAGTTCTACTTTATCGAGATGAACACCCGGGTGCAGGTGGAACACCCGGTGACCGAAATGGTGACGGGCATTGACATTGTCAAAACCCAAATCCTGGTGGCCTTCGGAGAAAAGTTGCCCTTCACACAACGCCAGATTGAAATGCGCGGTCACGCGATTGAGTGCCGTGTGAATGCAGAGGATCCGTACAAATTCACCCCCTCCCCTGGTCGCGTAACCATGTGGCACGCCCCGGGTGGTCCTGGTGTCCGTGTGGACTCGCATGTGTACACCAATTACTTTGTGCCACCCAATTACGATTCGATGGTCGGTAAAATCATTGTCCACGGCGACACGCGCGAGCAGGCCATGGCCCGTATGCGTACGGCATTGGCGGAAACCGTGGTGGAAGGGATCAACACCAATATTCCGCTACACCGCGAGTTGATGGTGGACGCCAAGTTTATGGACGGTGGCACCAATATCCATTACCTGGAACATTGGCTGGAACAGCACAAACGCTAGGGCCCACATGTTTGAATTGCGTCTGATGTGCCCGGAAGACCGGGTCGAAAGCCTGAGCGATGCGCTGGATGCTCTGGATGCCCTGAGTGTGAGCGTGGAAGACGCAGACGCGCAGACGGACGCAGAACAGGCGCTGTTCGGCGAGCCCGGCATGCCGCCACCCAAGGAGGGTTGGCAGCGGTCCCGGGTGATTGCCTTGTTCGCCGATGCGGCTCTTGCGCAGGAGGCCGCTGACCTGCTGCAGGCCCAGGACTTTTTCGTCGGCTGCCAGGTACTGGGCATGGAGGTTGTGGCTGACCAGGACTGGGTGCGCCTCACGCAGTCGCAGTTTGCGCCGGTGGAGATTACCAACGATTTCTGGATCGTTCCGACTTGGCACGAGCCACCGGCCCAGGCCCGTCAGGTGATTCGGCTGGATCCCGGGCTGGCGTTTGGGACGGGAACCCATCCAACCACGCGCATGTGCCTACGGTGGGTTGCTCAGCACCCGGGCGCTCTGCGGGTGCTCGACTATGGATGTGGCTCCGGTATCCTGGCCATCGGGGCGGCCAAATTCGGTGCGCGTGATGTGGTGGCTGTGGACATAGATGAAGCGGCAGTACAGTCCACGGTCTTGAATGCATCTGCCAACCAGGTGACCTTGAAAGCAGGTTTTCCAGAGGATGCCGTCGGTGTATTTGATGTAGTGCTGGCCAATATCCTGGCCACGCCGCTCAAGGTGCTGGCACCGCTGCTGTGCGCGCATGTGGCTCCCGGCGGACATCTGGTGCTGGCCGGCATTCTGGAGCGCCAGACCGATGAACTGGTGCAGGCTTATGCGCCGCATTGCCGCCTGTCTGTGGCGGATCGCGAAGACGGCTGGATACTGATGACTGCATCGGTTTGAGCGCTGGCATCGGGCCCTACAATGTCACGCAGATGAGCTTGATCACCCGATGCCCCGCTTGCACCACGATGTTCAAGGTCGTACCCGACCAGCTTCGTATTTCAGACGGCTGGGTGCGGTGTGGGCAGTGCGATGAAGTGTTCGATGCCAACGCCCATTTGCAGGCAGGGGGCACGGATGCTCCATCCGGTGTCGACGACAAAGTGCAGACCACGCCCGGACCACCTGCACCCCAGTATGACCTGACCCTGCCGGATGAGGTGCCTCCGGTTGCGGCGGATCCAGTGCCACCTGTGCACACAGTGCCGACAGAGGTCTTCAAAATTCCCACGGATTGGCCGGCGGCCGAGGCTCCCTATGTGGACCCATTTTTGGATAAGAGCCCCCAGGAGTTATCGCACAGTGAGGGAAATGGGCGTTCGGCCCAGGTACAGACGCATTCCCGGGTAGATTCCGCAGAATCCCATGTGCCCGTTGCCGCGGTGGTGTCTGAGCCGCGTTATCAGCAAGCCACTGCCTCCACTCACAGTTTGGAGGGTGAGGCCAAGCTGTCATTTCTACACGCACGCCACAAGGTGCAACGGCGCAGCAATCCTTGGGTGCGCAGAGGCATGGTCCTCGGGTGCGCGTTGTTGACGGGGTTGTTGGGCGTCCAGATGGCAGTGCAGGAGCGGGATCGCATTGCGGCCTCTTCACCCGAGCTGGCGCCAACGATGTATTCCCTCTGCGCCGTGTTGGCGTGCAAGGTATCGCCGCTGCGCCAAATTGAATCGGTGGTGATTGATAGTTCAGCCTTTACCAAGGTGCGTTCAGACACCTACCGCTTGAGCTTCACCCTGAAAAACTCTGCCATGACAGCGGTGGCCACGCCGGCGGTCGAACTCACTCTGACCGACGGACAAGACCAAGCCGTGGTCCGGAAGGTCTTTCTGACGAATGACTTTGGGCTTCGGCAGGAGGCCATGGCATCTGGTGCAGAGTTATCTCTGTCGCTCCCACTGAATGTGAAATCGCCCAGTGGGGGAGAGCGAATTTCCGGCTACCGTCTGTTGGCGTTCTATCCATGAATAAAAAAGCCCGGTACCAGAGGCACCGGGCTTGGAAACCCAATCAACGCATTGATTAAGGTTTGCTGGACGTAGGAAACGGCCAGGCTGCCTGCGGGTTCAGTGTGGTCTGAGCGGCGGGGGCAGCAGGGGCTGCTTTGGCAGCGGGTGCTTTCGCGGCTTTCTTCGCAGCCGGCTTTTTGGCTGCTTTTTTCGCTGCGGGCTTCTTGGCCGCAGGCTTTTTGGCCGCAGCGGCTTTCTTCGCAGGCGCCTTCTTGGCAGCGGCTTTCTTCGCAGCCGGTTTCTTGGCTGCTACTTTTTTCGCTGCTGGCTTCTTAGCCGCTACTTTTTTCGCGGCCGGTTTCTTGGCTGCTACTTTTTTCGCTGCTGGCTTCTTAGCCGCTACTTTTTTCGCGGCCGGTTTCTTGGCTGCTACTTTTTTCACTGCTGGCTTCTTAGCGGGTGCCGTCTTCTTGGCCGGCGCAGCTTTCTTCGCTGCTACTTTTTTTGCTGCTGGCTTCTTAGCGGGTGCAGCTTTCTTGGGAGCGGCCTTTTTTGCGGCCGGTTTTTTTGCAGTTGCCATGATTTTCTCCTTGATCAATTTACAAAGAGCACTTCTTGCGAGTTGGAGTGCAAAAAGCGATTCATGCTGTTGGGCTCAATCCCAGCAGCATGAACTTGGTGACACCCACCCAATCCAGGCTCTGCGGCCTGGTGTTGGATGGGTGAAATGGGGGTAAACATTGACGTGTTTCAATCCCAGGACAGGGCGCCGCCTGACTGGTACTCGATGACGCGGGTTTCGAAGAAGTTGCGCTCTTTCTTCAGGTCAATCATCTCGCTCATCCAGGGGAAGGGATTTTCTTCGTTCGGGAACAGGGCTTCCAGTCCGATCTGGGTTGCGCGCCGGTTGGCGATGTAGCGCAGGTATCCTTTGAACATGGATGCATTCATGCCCAGCACGCCACGCGGCATGGTGTCTTCGGCATACCGGTATTCCAGCTCTACAGCTTTCTCGAACAAAGCCTTGATCTCCGCCTTGAACTCGGGTGTCCACAGGTTGGGGTTTTCCAGTTTGAGCTGGTTGATCAGGTCAATGCCGAAATTGCAGTGCATGGACTCGTCGCGCAGGATGTACTGGTACTGCTCGGCCGCGCCGGTCATCTTGTTCTGACGGCCCAGGGCCAGGATTTGCGTGAAGCCGACGTAGAAGAACAGGCCTTCCATCAGGCAGGCAAATACGATCAGCGACTTGAGCAGAGTCTGGTCTGCTGCGTGTGTGCCGGTGTGGAAGTTGGGGTTCATGATCGCCTCAATGAAGGGGATCAGGAATTCGTCCTTGTCGCGGATGGACTGGACTTCGTTGTAGGCATTGAAAATTTCACCCTCGTCCAGACCCAGCGATTCGACAATGTACTGGTAGGCGTGGGTGTGAATGGCCTCTTCAAAGGCCTGGCGCAACAAAAACTGGCGGCACTCGGGCGCCGTGATGTGGCGGTAGGTGCCCAGCACGATGTTGTTGGCAGCCAGCGAATCGGCCGTGACAAAAAAACCGAGATTGCGCTTGACGATGCGGCGCTCATCTTCGGTCAGACCATTAGGGTCTTTCCAAAGTGCGATGTCGCGTGTCATGTTGACCTCTTGCGGCATCCAGTGGTTGGCGCAGGTAGCCAGGTATTTTTCCCAGGCCCACTTGTATTTGAAGGGCACCAGCTGATTGACGTCGGTCTGGCCGTTGATGATGCGCTTGTCGTCAGCGCGTATGCGGCGACGGGGCGCTGCCGTAGTTGCGGATGCCGGTGCTTCGGATGCCGCGCTCACTGGTGGGCGCAAAACGGGAGTCGTTGACACCTGCGCAACCGAAAGATCGTCGGACGGTTGGCGCAAAAAATTAGACTGCGGTGAGGGCTTGACTTCTTCGTCCCAGGTCAACATAAAGGGTTCCAATCAGCGGATTATGAGAGCAGCGAAATGAAATGAAAAGGTCTCATGCATTTCGCCGCTGATTTGTGTTGTTCAATTGCATCGCAATGCGCAGGCATCACGGCGCCAAAGTCACTGACAGGACTCGCAGGTTGGGTCGTCCACACCGCAAAATTTGATGTCCGTTGCCGCGTTGGTGGCCAACTCCATTTGTGCCTGTGCCGCCGCTGCCGCTGCTTCCAGCGCACTGGAAGCGCGCGTGGAGCCTTGTGCATCGTTGCCGGAAGACACGGAGTTCAGGCGACCTGCCGTCACAGTGGATTTTTCGGCATGCGTCGCCGACATGGTGCGCAGGTAGTAGGTGGTCTTGAGGCCGCGCAACCAGGCGAGTTTGTAGGTTTCGTCCAGCTTCTTGCCGGAGGCGCCCGCCATGTAGATGTTCAGGGACTGTGCCTGATCAATCCATTTCTGGCGGCGCGCAGCGGCTTCCACCAGCCACTGGGTTTCCACTTCAAACGCGGTGGCGTAGAGCTGCTTGATCTCTTGTGGAACGCGGTCGATGGGGCTGAGCGAGCCATCGAAGTGTTTCAGGTCCATCACCATCACGTCGTCCCACAGGCCCAGGCGCTTGAGGTCGCGTACCAGGTAGCTGTTGATGACGGTGAATTCGCCCGACAGGTTGGACTTGACCGAGAGGTTGCCGAAGCAGGGCTCGATCGAAGCATCCACGCCAATGATGTTGGAGATGGTGGCCGTGGGGGCGATGGCCACGCAGTTGGAGTTGCGCATGCCGTCCTGGGCAATCTTCTTGCGCAGGGCTTCCCAGTCCAGCTTGGCGGAACGGTCCACTTCGACGTAGCCGCCGCGTGCCTGGGACAGCATGTCCAGCGTGTCCAGCGGCAGAATGCCCTTGTCCCACAGCGAGCCGCGGAAGCTGGAGTATTTGCCGCGCTCGCGGGCCAGTTCGGTGGATGCCCAGTAGGCGTAGTAGCTGATGGCTTCCATGGATTCGTCGGCAAACTGCACGGCGGCGTTGGACGCGTAGGGGATGCGCAGTTCGTACAGACTGTCCTGGAAGGCCATGACGCCCAGGCCCACCGGACGGTGGCGCAAGTTCGAATCACGTGCCTTCTTGACAGCGTAGTAGTTGATGTCGATCACGTTGTCCAGCATGCGCATGGCCGTGGTGATGGTGCGTTGCAGCTTGGCGTGGTCCAGCGCGCCATTGGTGATGTGCTGCAGCAGGTTGACCGAACCCAGATTGCAGACCGCAGTTTCGGTGTCGGATGTGTTGAGCGTGATCTCGGTGCACAGGTTGGACGAGTGCACGACGCCGGCATGTTGCTGGGGCGAGCGCACATTGCAGGCGTCCTTGAACGTGATCCAGGGGTGGCCGGTCTCGAACAGCATGGTCAGCATCTTGCGCCACAGGTCGCTGGCCTGCACCACGCGGCTGGGCTTGATCTCACCGCGTGCAGCTTTTTCTTCGTAGGCGACATAGGCCTTCTCGAAGTCGGTACCGAACAGGTCGTGCAGGTCGGGCACATTGGAGGGCGAGAACAGGGTCCAGGTGCCCTTTTCCATCACGCGGCGCATGAACAGGTCGGGGATCCAGTTGGCCGTGTTCATGTCGTGCGTGCGGCGGCGGTCATCGCCGGTGTTCTTGCGCAGTTCCAGAAATTCTTCGATGTCCAGGTGCCAGGATTCCAGGTAGGTGCAGACTGCGCCTTTGCGTTTGCCACCCTGGTTCACCGCCACAGCGGTGTCGTTCACGACCTTGAGGAACGGCACCACGCCTTGCGATTCGCCGTTGGTGCCCTTGATATGGGAGCCCAGGGCGCGCACGCGCGTCCAGTCATTGCCCAGGCCGCCGGCGAATTTGGAGAGCAGTGCGTTTTCCTTGATGGACTCGTAAATGCCGTCCAGATCGTCGGGCACCGTGGTCAGGTAGCAGCTGGAGAGTTGCGAGCGCAGCGTGCCACTGTTGAACAGCGTGGGTGTGCTGGACATGAAGTCGAACGAAGAAAGTACTTCGTAGAACTCGATGGCGCGCGCTTCGCGGTCGATTTCGTTGAGCGACAGGCCCATGGCCACGCGCATGAAAAATGCCTGGGGCAATTCGATGCGGGTTTTGCCTTCGTGCAGGAAGTAGCGGTCATACAGGGTTTGCAGGCCCAGGTAATCAAACTTCAGGTCACGATCAGCTTTGAGTGCGGCACCCAGGCGTTTCAGGTCGAACTGCTGCAGCTTTTCGTCCAGCAACTCGGCATCCACGCCGCGCTTGATGAAGCCGGGGAAGTAGTCCGCATAAGCTTCCTGCATGTCGGCCTGGGCCACATCGCGGCCCAGCACTTCGCGGGAAATCGTGTGGAACAGCAGGCGCGCGGTGGCGTAGGTGTAGTCCGGGTCTTTTTCGATCAGGGTGCGGGCGGCCAGGATGGACGCCTTGTAGACCTCGTCCATGGGCACTCCATCGTACAGATTGCGCATGGTTTCGGCCAGGATGGGCTCGGCCTTGACGTCGACACCCAGGCCGGCGCAAGCGGTTTCAATCTTGAGCTTGAGGGCATTCAGGTCCAGGGCCACGCGCTGGCCGTTTTCCAGTACGTGCAGTGCGGGAGCGGCTGGGGTTTCCTGGGCGACCTGCTTGGCGCGCTCCTGCGTGCGGCGTTCACGGTACAGCACATAGGCACGGGCGATCTCGTGGTGGCCGCCGCGCATCAAGCCCAGCTCTACGTGGTCTTGCACATCTTCTATATGGAAGGTGCCGCCACCGGGACGCGAGCGCATCAGGGCGCGGATGACCTGCTGGGTCAAACCGTCTACGGTTTCGCGCACGCTGGCAGAGGCCGCGCCCTGGGTGCCGTGCACCGCCAGGAAGGCCTTCATCAGGGCAACGGCAATCTTGTTGGGCTCGAACGGAACCACGGCGCCATTGCGGCGAATGATCTGGTAGTGGGTCAGGGGATTGGCCGCGTTTCCTTCTGTGGGAGTCGTGCTGTGGGCAGTCAGAACACCGGTGGCGACGCTGGCAGGGACATTTGAAACAGATTGCATGATTTCCTCGTCTAAATCAGTATTTTTATGGGCTTGGCAGAACCTGGATGCTATTGGGAAGGTGGGGCTTCCCGGCAATTTTCAGTATGGTGTTGGCACACTATATATGGGGTCTGTGCAGCTTACAAGCCACTACCGGTAGTGTATCCGTTCGGCGAGCGGTGCATCCGATGGCAGCCCCGGAATTTGACTTGCGCACGGAGGTTTTGGGGTGAATCCATTCGGCACGTCGCATCGCCGGAACGGGCCTTGTGTGGCGCCATTGGCGCCTGAAAATTCAGTATTGGCGCCGCTTGGCAGGCGATTTGGTCGGCATGACCGCATGCGGCCACGGCCGGAGTATTGCGGCATGGGTCCGATGCCGCTGTCGATGGCCGAAAAACAGGTGGGTGTTCAAAAATCAGTGCGAAATATTTTTTGCACGCCATCGGGGAAACACTGAGACGCGAACCCCAGCGTGTGTTGCAAAAGTGCCCAATCCAGACCGGGACCCGGATCGGCTTTGCGTCCAGGCGCGATGTGTTCGTGCCCGGCCACATGGGCAATCGGGTACCGCTGTGCCAGTGCAGGGCACAGGGCCTGCAAGGTTTCGTACTGTGCTGCCGTGAACGTATCCCCCTCTAGGCCTTCGAGTTCTATGCCCACAGAGTCGTCATTGCAGTTGTCCCGCCCCCTGTAATGGGAGACGCCGGCGTGCCACGCGCGTGCGTCGCAGCTGACGAACTGCCAGATGTCGCCGTTGCGCCGGATGTAAAAGTGCGCGGAAACCTGCAAGCCTTCAATGCTTTTGAAATAGGGGTGCTGTGTCCAGTCCAACTGGTTGGTAAACAGTTCCTGTACCTGATTGCCACCATAGACCCCGGGTGGCAGGCTGATGGAATGCAGCACGATGAGGTCGATTTGGGCGCCCTCCGGGCGGGGGCCGCAATTGGGGGAGGGCATGCGCCGCGCAAAACGGTACCAGCCCTGTTCCCACAGGCCGGCATTGGAGGGAGGCATATCAGGCATCGTGACTTTCGCCAGCGGAGGCCGGAACGTCAATTTTCAGGCGGGCGATGCGGTAACGAATTTGCCGCAAGCTCAGGCCCAGCCGTTGAGCGGCCACTGTGCGGTTGAAGCCGGTTTCCTTGAGTGTCTGCACCAGGATGTCGCGCTCCTGCCGGTCCAGATGGCTTTGCAAATCCGAGGGCAGCTCTGTGGGGCTGGGCCGTTGCGCGGGTGGCTCGGCTGCCATTTCCATCAGCGGGGCCGGATGGGTTGTGGGGGATTGCAGATCGTCGAGTTGCAGCAGATCCTCTTCGCACAAGGCCACTGCACGGTGCAGCAGGTTTTCCAGTTCGCGCACATTGCCAGGCAGGGCTTGCAGCGACAACTGCTGCAGTGCTTGCGCGGACAGTGCCGGAACGGGTGTGCCGGATTCTTCGGCAATGCGCGTCAACAAAGCCTGGCACAGCACGGGCAGGTCTTCACGCCGCTCCCGCAGAGGCGGAACATAGATGTCGATCACATTCAACCGGTAAAACAGGTCCTGCCGGAATTTGCCGGTGGCAACCTCGGCGGGCAAGTCCTTGTGGGTGGCGCTGATGATGCGCACATCGACCGGCTCTTCCTGGTTGGCGCCGAGGGGGCGTACGCAGCGCTCCTGGATGGCACGCAAAAGCTTGGATTGCATGGCCAGCGGCAGGTCGCCAATTTCATCCAGAAACAGGGTACCTCCATGGGCCATCTGGAAAAAGCCCGCGCGGTCCTGGGTGGCGCCGGTGTATGCCCCTTTTTTGGCGCCAAAGAATTCTGCCTCCAGCAGGTTCTCGGGGATGGCGCTGCAGTTCACGGCAACCCAGGGGCCTGCGGCCCGGTGGCTGTTGGCGTGCAACGCACCGGCCACCAGTTCCTTGCCGGTGCCCGACTCTCCGCGCACCATCACCGGGGCCATGCTGCGCGCCACCTTGACAATGCGCTCCTTGACGGCGCGCATGCCGGCGGAGTCCCCGGCCAGTCGGGCCAGGGCCGCTTGGCCATCGGGGCTGCGCGGGGCACTGTCGCTGGTGCGGCTGCCGGGGGCGGCCTTGGGCGGCGTGTTGCGTATGGCGGCATCCTGCACGGCCGATGCCACCACGGTGCGGAACTGTTTCAAATCCACGGGCTTGGTTTGGTAGTCGAAGGCCCCGGCCTTGAGCGATTCCACGGCATTTTCCGCCGAACCATAGGCCGTGATCACAATGCAGCGCTCTGCCCGTTGTTGCGTCTTGAGGTCCGCCAGAATGTCGGTGCCCATGCCGTCGGGCAGGCGCATGTCGGTGATCACCACATCAAAGGCGCGGGCTGCCAACAATTGCCGGGCCTCCTGTACACAGCCAGCCGTTTCCACGCGGTAGCCTTCGCGCAGCAAAGTCAGCTCATACAGGGTGCGCAGGTCAGGCTCGTCGTCGATGACCAGAACCTGGGCGTTGCTCAATACAGCGTGGTTTGCCATGGATTGGTGGAAAGGTTGGCGCGGTCTGCGCTTGCAGTGGCGTTGACAAAGGCAATCACAAACTCGTTGCCTTCGACGGATTGTCCTTGTACCTGGCGGCTATTGCGCTGGTACAGGATAGTGGCTCCGTGGCCTGCGCACAGTTCTCGGCAAATATACAGCCCCAGCCCGCTGGAACGGCTTTCCGACGAAAAAAACGGTTCAAACAAGTGGCGTTCCACGGAGCGGTCCATGGGCGGGCTATCGCTCCAGACGGACAGTTGTGTGGAGGCCCCTGCGCTGACCGCAACCTGGATGGCTTGGGGCTGCGTGCTCGCATAACGGCGTGCGTTGTCCAGCAAGTTCACCAAAACCCGGTGCAGATGGTCGGCATCAAAGCCAATGGTTGATTCGGCTTCCGGCAATTGGGTCTGCAACTGGTGTTGGCTACCGCACTGGCGGGCCCAATCGTGACAGATACGGTGCACATGTTCATTGAGGCGAAGCACGGGCGCGGTCTGGATGGGGTCCGCTGGCTGCACCCGGGAAACATTGAGGATGTCGTCCACGATCTTTTCCAGCCGTTTGGCGTTCTGGCTCACCATGCTGGTCAGCTTTTTCAGCCGTGGATCGGTCAGGTCTTCCTCCAGCAGGGCGTTGGCCTGGGTAATCGCTGCCAGCGGGTTGCGAATTTCGTGGGCTACGGCGGTGGACATGCGGCCCATGCTGGCCAGTTTCTCGGTGCGCATGCGGGCTTCCAGTTCGCGCAGATCCTGCAGGAAAAGCACACACAGGCTTTCGCCCTCAGTGCCCTGCGGGGCGGCCAGACGGGTGCGCACGCGGACTCGGCGTGGCCCATGGCCCACGTGCCGTATCGTGACGTCCGCTTCCTGGTTGTGCCCGGTGCCAACACTCATGCGTGTCAGATCCATCAGGGGCAGCCAGCCGACTTCATCGCGCAGGTCGAAGATGCTGGCGTGCAGGGCCCGCTGGGAGCCCAGTAACTGCCGTGCGGCCGGATTGGCCGCACGAATGCGGCCGGTGCTGTCCACAATCAGCACGCCATCGGGCAGCGACTCGATGACCAACTCGTTGACCTGGCGCTGGATGCGGGCAGCCACCTGGCTGCGCCGGGCGCGCAGGCCTTCGTCGGCCAGACGCGTGGAAAGCTGGTTGGCCAACAGCGCGATGGCAAAGTAGCCGACCCCGCTGAGCGCGGCCTGCACAAAGTGCGGCGTGGCGTCGGTCGCACTTTCCAGGTACGACCACAGTGTGCCGCCCAGCAGCAGCATGGTGACGCCGGCGGCAGTGCCCAGCGCCAGACGCAGCGAGCCCAGTACCGACGCCAGCAGGATCGGCAGGGCAAAGAGGGGGGTGTAGTTGAGGCTGTTGCCCTGCAGCAATTGCAGGGTGGCAAAGGTCAGCACGTCCAGCCCCACCAGCATCAGCCAGGTGCGATTGAAGCCGCTGCCCAAGGGATGGGGGCGGATGGACAGTCTGGCGACCAGGGTGCCCGCAAAGTAGGCGGCGCTGAACGCTATCAGCAGCGGGCTATGGGAGGTCGCCGTGGCATACAGGGCAATCTGCATCAGCAACAGGACCAGCCCCAGCGTTAACCGGGCGGTCATGAAGCCGCGCCACAGGCGCACAAACTCCCTTGGGTCCTCCGGTGTGTCGGGTGCAGTATCCAGCAGGGTGGGCCCAAACCAGGAATGTGCGGGCGCGTTCTGCATTCAGTGCTCCGCGAGATCCCGGTGCGGGGCGCCGCAATACGCGCCGCGCGCGCCGCGCACCGCATCCTGAGCGGGCACATGCAGGCCGCAGTGGCTGCAGCGCAGCATGTCCGTGGGCGCCAGGGTGGGCGACTTGGCTGTCTGTAGCGGGCGTTGTGGCCCTCTGCGGGCGCTGTGCCAGCGCCACACGACCAGCATCACGATGGCCATGACCAGCAGGTATTTCACGGCGTGCGACCCAGGATGATTTCCAGCACAAAGTTCGAGCCTACATAGGCCAGCAACAAGAAAGTTGCGCCGGTATAGAGCACGCCCACGGCCCGCTTGCCACGCCAGCCAAACCCAGTGCGCCCCACCAGCAGTACAGCGAAGCTGCACCATGACAGCACGGAAAACACGGTTTTGTGGTTCCAGCGCCAGGCGCGACCGTACAAAACATCGTCATACAAAAAGCCCAAGGCCAGCGTCATGCTCAGCAGCACAAAGCCGGCGGCGACAAAGCGGTAGGTCAGGCGCTCCAGCGTCAACAAAGGCAGGCCGCTGTGCGGGTCTTCGGCATGGCGGATGTGTTTCTCCGCACGGGTCATGAACCAGGCGTGGACCACCGCCGTGCCAAACAGGCCGTAACAGGCCACGCCAAAGGCCAGGTGCACGGGCAACCAGACGGAGGCCGAGGATGGCATGGCGCCGCCGGGAAAGACAAAGGCCAGCAATACGGCCGCCGCCCCGATCGCGCTTAGCGCCCAGCGTGTTGGCAACTGGGGGAAAAACTGGCTCTCGATACCGTAGACTGCCGCCACCAGCCAGGTGGTTACGGACAAAGCGGGTGCAAAACCGAAATGCGGTGGTTCACCCCACAGGCTCCACGCCAGTACGGTGCCGTGCAACAGCCACGCCACCCCCACCCAGGCCCGGGCGGCGCGCATGCTCAGGTGTTGGGCACGCAGTGCGGGCCAGGCATAGGCGATGGCGGCCAAAACCGACAGGATCAGTTGAACAGGGGGCGCACTGGCTAAAATCATGGGTACAGTTTAGCGTTTTGCTCCCCGCCAGCCCCTTGCTGGCCCCACTACAGGTTCCGTTGCACGGAATACTTTCTATGGCCTCCGCTCTTTCCGACAAACTCTCACGCCTCGTCAAGGATTTGCGCGGCCAGTCGCGCATCACCGAAACCAATGTGGCCGACATGCTGCGCGAAGTGCGCATGGCCCTGCTGGAGGCCGACGTGGCCCTGCCGGTGGTGCGTGACTTCATCGCCCGCGTCAAGGAAAAAGCCTTGGGCCAAGAGGTTCTGGGTTCGCTGCAGCCGGGCCAGGTGCTGGTCAGCATCGTCAACAAGGAACTCGCCGCCACCATGGGCGAGGGCGTCAGCGACATCAACCTGGCGGCGCAACCGCCTGCGGTGATCCTGATGGCCGGTCTGCAGGGTGCCGGTAAAACCACCACCACGGCCAAGCTGGCCAAGCACCTGATTGAGAAGCGTAAGAAAAAGGTGCTCACGGTATCGGGCGACGTCTACCGTCCCGCCGCCATTGAGCAGCTCAAGACCGTGACGGCCCAGGCCGGTGCCGAGTGGTTCCCCAGCAGCCCCGACCAGAAGCCCGTGGACATCGGCCGCGCTGCGCTGGACTATGCCAAAAAGCATTTCTTTGACGTGCTGCTGGTCGATACCGCAGGGCGCTTGGCGATCGACGAAGCGCTGATGCTGGAAATCAAGAACCTGCATGCCGCGCTCAATCCCGTGGAAACCCTGTTCGTGGTCGATGCCATGCAGGGCCAGGACGCGGTCAACACGGCCAAGGCCTTCAAGGAAGCACTGCCGCTGACCGGCATCATCCTGACCAAGACCGATGGCGACTCGCGCGGCGGTGCGGCCCTGTCGGTGCGACAGATCACCGGGGCACCCATCAAGTTTGCCGGTACCAGCGAAAAGCTGGACGGCCTGGAAGTGTTTGACGCCGAGCGCCACGCCGGGCGCATCCTGGGCATGGGCGACATCCTGGCGCTGGTGGAGCAGGTCACGGCCGGCGTCAATATCGAGGCGGCGCAAAAGCTGGCGGCCAAGGTCAAGAGCGGTGCGGGCTTTGATCTCAATGACTTCCTGGCCCAGATCCAGCAGATGAAGCAGATGGGCGGCCTCTCCAGCCTGATGGACAAGCTGCCGGCGGCCATGGCCGCCAAGGCCGGTCAGGTGGATATGGACAAGGCCGAAAAAGACATCAAGCGCAAGGAAGGCATCATCCACAGCATGACGCCGCTGGAGCGCCGCAAGCCCGAACTCATCAAGGCCACGCGCAAACGCCGCATCGCCGCTGGTGCGGGCGTGCAGGTGCAGGAGGTCAATCGCATGCTCAAGGAATTTGAGCAGATGCAGACCATGATGAAGAAGATGAGTGGCGGCGGCATGATGAAGCTCATGAAACGCATGGGGGGCATGAAAGGCATGCCCAAGATGCCGTTTTAGGATTTGCCGAACCAGCTCTTTACCGCCAGACTACGGCGTGTACCCGGAACGGCCGGTCAAACCCCTTGAACTGCCGTTCACCGACCTCCACAAAACTGAGTCCCTTCCCCAGGCAAAGCTCTGCCACGCCATGGGTAATCAGTATCTCGTCGGGCGCAGCATGTGCGCATAAACGTGCCGCCAATTGCACGGTGGTGCCGAACAGGTCCTGGTTGTGCTCCACCGGTTCGCCAGCTGCGGCGCCAATGCGCAGTTTCATGTCGTGTTGGCCGCCCTGCCAACCGCTGATGTCCTGCTGAATCCTGGTGGCGCAGCGTGTTGCGGAAACGGCCGACAAAAAGCAGGCCATGATGCCGTCGCCGGTGTGCTTGATTTCGCGGCCGCCAAATTCGGCCAACGCGCGGCGCACCACAGTGTCATGTATCTGCAGCACCGCAAACGCAGCATCGTCACCCAAGCTCTGCGTCATGGCAGTGGAGCCCACAATGTCGGTAAAAAGCACGGTGCGAATGGCGGTATCCCGGTCGTTCTGTTCGCCGCCAGGAATCAGTACCGCGCCGTGGGCGTTGATGGCGCCGCCGCCCAGAAACCCTTCCACCAGTTCCGGGTCCACTTCAATAATCTTTTCTGCCAGCAGACCATGGGCTTCGCGATGGGTTAGGTCGGCCGCTTCCGCGCTGGGTGCATCAATCAGACAAAAAATCTTGCCACGGCTCTCGTTGAGCCAATATTTGATGCACTTCACGTGGTGTTTATCTTGTTTTGCAAGATCGGCCAGATGGGCCTGGGCTACCGCCTCTGGGGTCGTCCCGTGGACCTCGTGAATATCGACATAGAGCGGCATGGGAACTCCTTTTCAGGGCCAATGGCGGCAACTGGGCGACGCTTGTGGCCAAGTGCCACGATAACAATACACCAACCTCCCGCAATAACCAAAAATGGCAAAAGGTCAATGGATTTTCCCTCTGGTGCACTGAGGGAAAGCATCTCCAGTGCCTGTGTCGTGTGTGTTTGCAGCTACTGTTTTAATAGCAGCTCACGGGCGACCGTCTCACTCGCCATCACCTCTGCGCGCAGGTCCGGCAAAGTTGGCCACAAGGTTGCGTTCCGTGTGGCCCACCAGTTCACCCCGGGGGCGGGGTGTGCTCAGGGCGCATCCGCCTGACTGGCACGCCGCTTCATCCACGCGGATGTGCCCATCATGCTGGGATCGTCGTCATCCATGGCGGCTTTGGCCGCGTCCCAGTCCAGCCCGGACGCGTGGCGGTGTTTTTTGGATGGCCGGCCGGCGACTTCCAGCGCATCCCAAATGAAGTAGGCACCAAAGAGACACGACACGACGATGGCCATCAGCAGCCGCAGGGCATGGAACTCGGGCGTCAGGTGTACGGGGGTGATGGCATCCCCCTGGTAGAGCAGAAAGAAGTGGGGCGATACAACGGCCACCACGCGGGCCGCAAAAGACATCTTGGCAAACAGTGTCGCCACCACGCGGTAGACAAACCGGGCCATGGTGCGGATTATCTGGCGCATTGAAAGACTCCCCCCAAGGCATCTGTCTGAAAGAGCGCATGGATTTCCTGGTTGCCAACCGCTTGCCACTGGTGCCAGGGTTCCAGGTATTCGGCGGGTAGCCAGGGCGTTGCGGCCCAGGTGAGGGCCATCGCGCCGTAGTCTGTGGGCGCAGTGGCGCGTGCCACACGCGTACAGCCATCAGTGGCCAGCAGCAGCGCGCTCAGGTAGACCAGGAGCGCGCTCACGCCTATCTGGCGCAGGGAGGTACGTATTCTTCGCATCCAAAATAAAAGTGAATAAGTCCCAAAGCCTTTATCCAGTAAGCACAAACAGCTATGAATTTTATAGTGAATCTGTGCCCGCTCAGGCGGCGACGGGTTCGCGGGTCAACACCTCGCCGCGCAAAGTATAGGTGCGGGTTTCGGTGATTCGCACATCGACCAACTGGCCCACCAGACGCGGCTGGCCAGCAAAATTCACCACGCGGTTGCACTCGGTGCGGCCCATCAATTCCCCGCCGTCGCGTTTGGAAACGCCTTCCACCAGAATGCGCTGCACGGTGCCGACGCGGCTGTCGCTGATGCGTGCAATGTTGGCGTTGATCGCGGCCTGCAGCGTTTGCAGGCGCGCCAGCTTCACGTCATGCGGCGTGTCGTCATGCAAGTTGGCCGCCGGTGTGCCGGGGCGCGGGCTGAAGATGAAGCTGAAACTGTTGTCAAAGCCTACATCGTCGATCAGCTTCATCATCTTGGCGAAGTCGTCTTCGGTCTCGCCGGGGAAGCCGACGATGAAGTCGCTGCTCATGGCCATGTCGGGGCGGATGGCGCGCAGCTTGCGCACCGTGCTCTTGTATTCCATAGCGGTGTAGCCGCGCTTCATCGCCATCAGGATCTTGTCGCTGCCGTGCTGCACCGGCAGGTGCAAATGGCTGACCAGTTTGGGCAGCTTGTCGTAGGCGGCGATCAGGCTGGGTGTGAACTCGTTGGGGTGGCTGGTGGTGTAGCGGATGCGCTCGATGCCGGGGATGTCGGACACGTATTCCAGCAGCGTGGCAAAGTCGGCCATCTCGGACGTATCGCCCATGGGGCCACGCCAGGCGTTGACGTTCTGACCCAACAGCGTGACCTCCTTGACGCCCTGGTCGGCCAGGCCCGCCACCTCAACCAGCACGTCCTCGAACGGGCGGTTGATCTCGGTGCCGCGCGTGTAGGGTACAACGCAGTAGCTGCAGTACTTGTTGCAGCCTTCCATGATGGACACAAAGGCCGAGGCGCCCTCCACCTTGGCGGGCGGCAGGTGGTCGAATTTTTCGATCTCGGGAAAGCTGATGTCCACCTGCGGCCGGTCCTGCAGCTTGCGCTGGTTCAGCAGCTCGGGCAGGCGGTGCAGCGTCTGCGGGCCGAACACCACGTCCACATAGGGTGCGCGCTTGATGATCTCGGCGCCTTCCTGGCTGGCCACGCAGCCACCCACGCCGATCTGCACACCTTTTTTCTTCAGGTGCTTGATGCGGCCCAGGTCGGAGAACACCTTTTCCTGTGCTTTCTCGCGCACCGAGCAGGTGTTGAACAGAATCAGGTCCGCCTCGTCCACGTTCTGTGTGGGCTCGTAGCCCTGGGCGGCGCCCAGCACGTCGGCCATCTTGTCCGAGTCGTACTCGTTCATCTGGCAGCCGAAGGTTTTGATAAAGACTTTTTTGCTCATGGCGTTCTCGGAAATGCTATGGATTCAGTAGCTGCTTGCGCAATACCGGCAGGGGCTGGAGGCCGATTTGGCACTGATTTTTGGGGTGCTGGCCTACAGTAAGGCCGGTGGTCCGCAGACCGCTAGTTGACCAGCGTGATGCCGCCCGAAGGCAGTGCCTGGCGGGCTTCTGCCTCGGTCAGTATCCAGACTTCGTGCACCAGGCCACTGGGCTCACGCACAAAGTTCACCAGCAGGTTTTGCCCGACCAGGGCGCCCGACATGACCAGCATGTTGTTGGCGCCACGGATGCGCGCGCCGGGCGACAGGCGAGCGGGTTTGCCGTTCATCAGCAGTTCAGGCGGGTTGGTGATGACCATGGCGCCGCGCTCGGCCTTGGGCGGGAAGGGGCGCACAGTGGCTTGCTGGGCCAGCGCCGGCAGCGCCAGGCCCAGGGCGGCGGCCAGTGCGAGGCGGCGGGAGACAACAGAAGTAAAGCGGTTCATGGTGTGTATCCAGAGGCTTGACGGGGTGTGGGTGACCCATGCTAGCACTGGGTCATCTAAATGCAAAACCCGCAAAGCCTAAGGCTGTTGCGGGTTTTGACGGGTTTTGGTGGTCGTAGGTGGACTTGAACCACCGACATCAGCATTATGAATGCTGCGCTCTAACCAACTGAGCTATACGACCGAAAGACCAAGATTATAGCCATTTTGTCCGGAGGCTCAAAGGTGCTTGAAATTTGCCTGCCGTTTGGCCACAAAAGCGTCCATGCCTTCCTTCTGGTCGGCGGTGGCAAACAGCGCGTGGAACAGGCGGCGCTCGAAGACGATGCCGTCAGACAGCGTGCCCTCGAAGGCGCGGTTGACGGATTCCTTGGCCGCCATCACGGCCAACTGCGAGAAGGCGCAAATCTGCAGCGCGGCGCCCAGGGCTTCGTCCTGCAGTTTGTCCAGCGGCACCACGCGGCTGATCAGTCCGGCGCGCTCGGCCTCGGTGGCGTCCATCATGCGGCCGGTCAGGGCCATGTCCATGGCCTTAGACTTGCCCACGGCGCGCGGCAGGCGCTGCGTGCCGCCGGCGCCGGGAATGATGCCCAGCTTGATCTCCGGCTGTCCGAACTTGGCGTTGTCGGCGGCGATGATGAAGTCGCACATCATCGCCAGCTCGCAGCCGCCGCCCAGCGCGAAGCCGCTCACGGCGGCGATCACGGGCTTGCGGATGCTGCGGATGGTTTCCCAGTTGCGGGTGATGAAGTCGCCCTTGTAGGCGTCGGCAAAGCTGAACTTGGCCATGGCGGTGATGTCGGCGCCCGCGGCAAAGGCCTTTTCGCTGCCGGTCAGCACGATGCAGCCAATGGCCGGATCGGCGTCAAAGCCCTTGAGTGCGGCGCCCAGCTCGTCCATGAGCTGGTCGTTCAGCGCGTTGAGCGCCTTGGGGCGGTTGAGCGTGATGATGGCGACCTTGTCGCCTTCGGTACGGGTGGTGATGCATTCGTAAGTCATGATGCGTTTGAGGCGTTGAATTTGGAAACCCCACTATAGCGAAGAGGCATTGCATATGGCTGACCCTACCCCCTCCTCCGGCGAGTCCCCAGTCCTGTACGCCGAACACGGCAATGTGGCGCTGCTCACGCTGAACCGCCCGGCCGCGCTCAACGCCTTTACCCGCGACATGCACCACGCGTTGTGGGCGGCGCTGGACCGGGCCGAGGCCAACCCGGCCATCCGTGCCGTGCTGTTCACCGGCGCCGGCCGTGGTTTTTGCGCCGGTGCTGATCTCAACACCGGCGAACTCGGGCCGCAAGACAACCCCACAGGTCGGCCCGACCCCGGCGTGAGCATCGAGCAGGCTTTCAACCCCACCACCCGGCGCCTGCAAAACCTGCGCATGCCCACGGTGGTGGCGGTCAACGGCGTGGCCGCGGGGGCCGGCATGTCCTTCGTGCTGGCCTGTGACATCGCCATTGCCGCGCCTGGTGCCAGCTTTATCCAGGCCTTCAGCAAGATCGGTCTGGTGCCTGATGCGGGTAGCACTTGGTTCCTGCCGCAGCGGCTGGGCATGCCGCGCGCGCTGGCCCTGGCCATGACAGGCGACAAGCTGATGGCGCCGCAGGCCAAGGAATGGGGAATGATCTGGGACGTGGCAGACGACTGTGTCGCGGCTGCCCTAGCCTTGGCCACCCGGCTTGCAGCGATGCCTACGCAGGCCCTGGTCGCTACGCGCCATTTGCTGCGCGATGCCACCAGCCGCCCGCTGAACCAGCAGCTCGATGCCGAGCGCGACGCCCAGTCGGCCATGGGCCGCACCCACGACTATGTGGAAGGCGTGCTGGCGTTTCGGGAGAAGCGCCCGCCCGTGTTCACCGGCAACTAAGCCACGGCACGGCCGCCGTCAGGCCTTGCCGTCCAGCCAGCGCGTCAGTTGCGCTGCGTCCTTGACCACCAGTTTGCAGGTCGTCACCTTCTCGGGTAGCACCAGGGGCAGGCGCAGCAGGCGCTTGTCGCGGGCCACCAGTGCGGTGAGTTTTTTCTGCGTGCCGGCGTACAGCGGCAGGTCGTCGAGCTTGCTCAGGCGCCAGCCCCCTGCGTTTTTGCCGGTGGTCTCAATCCCCAGCCATTCGTCGCCCGCGGCGAAGCCGGCCTGTTCAGCCGCGCCGCCGCGCAGCACGGTGCTGATGCGCACGCCGTTGGTCTCAGCTACGCGCAGGCCCAGGCGCTGGGCCAGTTGGGCTGGCTCGTCCAGCGCTGCCACGCCAGACTGCAGCAGCAGTGCATCCAGCGGCAGCTCTGCGGTGCTGTGCACCCAGGCAGCGATTTCCTTGGCAAAGGAGCGCCCGCCCAAATCCTGCAGCACGGCCAGCACATCGGCCTCGGTCATGGCACCCGCCGCCGCGCCGCTGGCGGGCGGAGCGCTGGCCGCACCCGCCTTGCAGCGCTGCCACAGGGCGCGCATCACTGCGTCCAGCGTGGTCTTGCCTTCCTGTCGCAGGGTCAGGTCCAGGCACAAGGCTACCAACGAGCCCTTGGTGTAGTAGCTGACTGTGGCATTGGGGGTGTTCTCGTCCTGGCGGTAGTACTTGACCCAGGCGTCGAAGCTGGCCTGCGCTACCGATTGCACCAGGCGCCCCGGCGTCTGCTGCACTTGGTTGATGGTTTTGTTGAGCAGCTTGAGGTAGGTGGCATCGTCGACCAGGCCGGCGCGGCGCAACAGCAGGTCGTCGTAGTAGCTGGTAAAGCCCTCGAAAAACCACAGCAGCTCGGTGTAGTTCTCGCGGTCATAGTCGTAGTGGGCCAGCTCGGCCGGGCGCAGGCGTTTGACGTTCCAGGTGTGGAAGTACTCGTGGCTGATCAGGCCCAGGAGCGTGGTGTAGCCCTCGCTGGCCTTGGCTTCGCCTAGGCGCGGCAGGTCGCGCCGGGTGGCGATCAGCGCGGTGGAGTTGCGGTGCTCCAGGCCACCGTAGCCTTCGTCCACGGCATTGAGCATGAACACGTAATCGGTGTGTGGCGGTTTTTTGTTGCCATGCCAGAAGCGGATTTCAGCCTCGCAGATTTTCTGCGTGTCGGCCAGCAGGCGCGCGCCGTCGAAGGACGGCGGCGCGCCTGCCACAACAAAGCGGTGCGGCACGCCGCAGGCGACAAAACTGCCGCTCCAGAACGGCCCCATCTCTACCGGGCAATCGGCCAGTGCGTCGTAGTGCGCGCAGCGGTAGCTGCCAAAGCCCTGCTGGTTGACCTTCACGGCCGTGGCGCCGGTAGCGAGCTGCCAGCCGGCCAGGGCCCTGGGCGCAGCAATGTCCATGTGGTGCGGCAGGTGCTCTTGCCCGTGCACGCGCAGGAACAGGCTGGTGCCGTTGAAAAAACCGCGCGCCGCGTCCAGCCAGGCGGTGCGCACCGAGCTGTCATAGGCGTAGACCTGGTAGCGCAGCACCAGCGGCTTGTCCGGGGTGGCCTGCACGTCCCAGGTGTTCTTGTCCCGCTGGGTGACGGGCACCCGCCGC
>JACXTT010002997.1_pt1 | contig 26396 bp, 21 predicted proteins | sample 9270951 | NCBI WGS metagenome assembly JACXTT01 (sample SAMN15532306, study PRJNA645909) | rock metagenome | isolation source: weathered quartz diorite | place: Puerto Rico | collected 2017-06-21
GTACAACTTCCGCCGACTGGTGAACCGCTGGGAGTACGATGTGGTCAACTTCCTCGGCTTCGTCCAGCTCGGCTGCATCCTCATCCTGCTGCGTCGGTGTTTATGAGACTGCTTCTAGGCTCTACTCCTGTCGGGGGCGCAGCAGTTCGGGCGCCTCCAGCAGGATTTTTTCCATTCTGGTGAAGCGACCTGGATCCGGCCAGAACTTCTGGGGGCACGCCATTAGACAAAACCAGAGCGCGATCCCCAGTTCGCGAACCGTGTCCGGGAGCGCGCCGGAATGGCGCACGAGGTACGTCTCAAATGCTCGCCAGTCCAAATGATAGCCATGCGTCGTGTTTCGGAGGACCCTGGCGAGGCGGGACGCAAAGTCTGCGCCCGCAAACACCTTTGGTGTCTCGCCCGGAGCCGCCACGTTTATGACGCGAGCATCTCGCGCATCCTGACTCAGGACCTCATCCCAAATTCCATCTACGAAGCGGCGCCAGCTCTCCAGAAGGTATTCCCGGAGGACCGGGCGAAGATCGAGTAGCTCTTCATCAATTGCTTCGGAAAGGCCGTGGATGAAGCTCTGCGACAGGATGGCATCGACCTTGCGGCTCGGCGCCCCTCCCAACTGACCGAAGCGGTCGATGAGGTCAAAGAAGACGAGTCGGATGACGGTGGGGTCGGAAGAGGTCGCGAGGAGTTGGGTGAGCGCGACGATATCCTTGACCGTAAGGAGGTCCTTCAGGAGGGGGGTGGGGTCGACCGCGCCGTTATCTCCAGGCTCGAGCGAGTGGAGATCGCAGAGATGACTGAAAAGGAAGTTCAACCGCCGGGTCAGCCAGGTGCGGAGAAAGTGCCTGTCTTCAGGACGAGTTGACGGGAAGGGCCGCGTTCGAAGGACGCTTCCCGTCCGCGCGAAGAGGCTCGCGCCAATATCTCGCGCTCGTCGCTCGGTCCATTCGAGAGCATCGAGTTGGATGTCCTGCCCGTAATCAACAATCACGTACGCTTCGGGCCCGAATCGGACACCAAAGGCGAAGACGCGCGGGAAACCCAGGTTGGCGAGGAGCTCAAAATGGGACTCGGGACTGAAGAGGGAGTAGAGATACGGGTCGGAGACGGGCGCTTCGAGGGTCCGAGTCAATTCCGGAACTGTCATGAGGGGCATCAAGGCTAGGACTCGGATGAGGATTGGATCGGTGAGCGTTCTGGGGTCGAGTCGTAGGACGTCCATCGTGGCCTGAGGAAACGCCGTCCTCACGGTGAGGACGAGTTGCTCTAGGCCCTGCTCGAGACCCGAAATATCCGGAAACCGAAGGAGGTTGACGAAGGACTCGCGGACAGAATGGAGATCCTGAGCTGACCACGTTGCCGCCACGCGGATCAATTCCTGCTCAAGGGAATGCCTTTCGTGGGGGTCTATGGGAGGCTCAGTCGGCCACCTTCGGATCTGTCGGAAGGCATCGCGCATGACAATGAGCTCCGGGTCATGCACGAGTCCGCGGAGAAGCGGCAGCAGAACGAGGGGTCTCGAACCCCGCCTTGGGCTAAGCTTCCACGTCGGATAAGTCGAAGAATCGATTGTGTAAGCCGTTTCAGAGGAGAGCCGGTCCGCGTAAAAGGAGGACTGATTGCGCTTCACCTGAGCCGGTAGTGTGTACAGGAGTTCCCTCGGATCGCGGGGCCTATAGGCCTCGGTGGCCATGGGAAGGTGACACCGGTCCTGGGGGCGGCCCGACTTGCAGATGCAGGTCATGATCTTGAGCTCACGGCTCGATCCTTAGGAAGACGACATCGGCTTTGGCGAGGGGGTCCTTCTCTAGGTGGTAGCTTGCCATCTCTCGGTCGAGGTCGGACCCCGGCAGATTCAGCATCGGATCGGCGAGCTCGATTATGGTTGGGTCGCAGAAATCTTGGTCGCACCACTGCCCGCTGGGATCCATCCTCTTGACGTAGACGATCACATCAGGAACCGCCTCGGCCATGCTCAGAACGTGGAGCAAGCACAGGCTGTCAACGATCACTGGCTTACCGTGCTTACGCGCCACTGTAAGGTCACGTTTGATTTCTTCGTATCCGAGCTGTTGACGATACGGCCGGCCGTCGTGAAGTGCGTAGTTGTCGACTGTTAACACCCCGGCATCCAGGTGAGTGGCCAGCCCCCTAGAGAGCGTTGTCTTCCCAGACCCATAGGCCCCATCCACTCCGATCAGTGGAAGTTTGCGACCTTCGATTCGCTCCCTCAGCTCAGCTGCGAGTCGCGCTATGTCCGTGAACTCAGCCATTGCGCCTTAACTCCCCAACGTTGCACCTCGGTGCTCGCGCAGGAAACCGTGTTGCAATGAGGTCCTTCCGGCACGGCCAGGACGTGACGCCACACCCCAGCCGTGCCAAGGACTTGCGACCTCTCCCGAGAGGACCCTTTCCGATCGCGTTCACGATCACGCCTTGAGGAGCTTCTGTACAACCTCCCTGGCCAGATTTCGCCCGGGCATCCCCCGCACCTCGGCAAGGAACTGCCACGGGGGAACGACATCTCCGGCTTCTGGATTCCCTCCGCAGCGATGATGTCCAGCGCCCCCTCGGGCGCCATCGCGGGAAATGACCTTAGGCACGCAACACTGTGACGAACTCAGCTAGGACAGCGACGCCCACGGCGTCAGCCTCTGTCAGCACAATCGCCTGGTACTCCGGATTCGTCGGCGACAGCGTCACCTTCGTGTGCCGCCAGCTACCTTCCTCATCACTCTTCTTCTCGGACGAATACCGCTTCACCGTGAAGGCGCCGCCGGTGTCAGGGTCCGCGGGCCCCCGAAACTGCGCGAGCACGATCTTCCCCTGCCGCGTGCCCGCAGGCTTTGCACGGAAAACGACGTAATCGCCGTCACGGATGGTCGGCTCCATCGACCGGCCGACAGCCCGACACACGAACATCCTCTCGTCCAGCCGCCCGGGGCCATCGGCTTCCACCCAACCTTCGGGTTCCACGGCTTCGCCACTTCCGAAATAGCCTGCCGCGGCCTTGAGCGAATACAAGGGGAGTAGCGACTTGAACGCTTCGCCCTTGATCCGCTCGTCCTCGAGGGAGATCAATCGGAGCTGCGGCTCGGGGCGTGCGCGAATCAGGGAATCCGCTAGCTCCGTGAGCGACTGGACACCAGCCGCCAGAGCCGCCTCCAGCTTGCGCTGCTGCACGAACATATAGCGCCACTGACCGTACTTGGTTGCGCTCATCTTCTCACACCACAGGCGCGCCGCCTCGCTCTTGAGCGCGGTGTTCGGACGGATTTCACCCTTGGTCTCGGCGACCCACATCACTTCGCTGCCGTTCCTGTCGCGCGCGGCGATGATGAAGTCCGGGTAGTACTGGCGCGGGCGATTGCTCTCGTAGTAAGTGACCGAGAACCCAAAGCGCTCGTTCTTAAGGTAGCGCATAACGTCCGTGGCACCGTCGAGGAAGTCGGCGAAGCGCTTCTCGAGATCAGTGTGGCACGGCACCTCGTTCGTGTGGCAACGCTTTCCGTCAGCGACGATTCCAGTCCATTGGAAGCGGCGCAGGCTCGCCGAATCAAGCCACTCCGGCGAACCGAGGATCGGGACGGCCTCGACGCCCGGCATACCCGAACCCCGAATCGCGTTCTCCAACACGTCCAGCGCGGGGCCTCTCCAGTACGGGATTCCAATGTCCCGCGGGTCGCTCCGCTGGCCGTCAACTTCCATCGTGACAACCCGCCGGTCCACGTATCGCCGGCTCACCTCAAGCAACTCTTCAAACGTGGGGCCGATGCCGAGCTCCGCCGCCTCTCCCGGGTTGGTCTGCTGGTGCAGCTCCTCGGCGATGCGGAAGGCGCTCCTCAGGGTCGGCCACTCAGCACGAAACTCCTCAAGGTGCATCACAACTTCGGGTGCGCCGCCCACAACCGGCTTCATCCGCACGTCCGGCGGCGTCTCCTTCGGGTTGATGCGAATCTGGGGCAGATCCTCCACACGAATCAGATCCGCCAGCGACTCTGTCACGCCGACCGCCCACGAGCGCACGTTCGGGATCTGGGCGCGGAACTTCGCCTTTGATGGATCGGGCTCGATCCAGACTGGCTTCTGTCCCCACTCGCCGGTCTTGGGACGCTTGCGCTTTTCCACCGGGAAGCCGACGAACGGGATGCCGAAGGCATCGACCGTCTCCTCGCTCCCCTCGGGCCGCTCCTCGATCGGCTGGTTCAGCACATCGTAGTTCGTGCGCCGCAGTCCTCGACCTATGATCTGCTCGGTGAGGAGCGGTGAGCCGAACGCGCGCAGCCCCAGGATGTGCGTCACGCTCTTCACGTCCCAGCCCTCGGAGAGCATGTTCACGCTCACGATGGCGCGCACATCCTCGCCGGGCTTCCCTTTGAATCCCACGGTGTTCACCATCACGCGCAGCACCGCCTCGTTGCCCTTGTCAGCGTCGAACACCTTCGAGTCGATCGGGATGGTCACCCAGCGCGTGCGGTCCTCGTTACCCGGGTTGCGGAGCAGTTCGTACTCGCGCGTGAGATGCTCGAAGAGCCAGGCCGCGCGCTGGGCGCTGTCCGTCACGCACAGGAGCACTGGGCTCGGCCCGGGCCGCATTGTCTCGAAAGTGCCCGACCACTCGTCGTGGTCCTTCCTCCACGAGGAGTAGATGCTCGCGATCGCGCCCTTGCACGCGCGCAGGTACTCCTCCTTGGTCTTGGTGCCCTTCACCAGATCCCACAGGTCGAGATAGACCCGCCCGTGCTCGCCCGGGTCCGGCAGGCGCACGACCTTCACCAGCCCCGACTCAAACGCGTCGTAGACCGAGAAGTCCGACACCAGCCACTCGAAAAGCGTCCCTTCCGGCTTCGGCGAGCCGGAGCCGTACCAGGGCGTCGCCGACAGGTCGATCACCAGGCTCACGCGTGCGGTCTTGCCGATGCGCTTGAGGATCTTGCTCCACTTGATGTGCTCGGGCTCGTCGCCCTTCTTGCCGCGCTTCTCGCCGTAGACGTGGTGTGCCTCATCGTTGATCACCACGAGGTCCCGCCAGCCGCCGAGCAGCCGCCGGATCGGCGCGCTCGGGTCCTGCCGGGCGCGGCGTTGCATCGCGCGCAGTACCGCTTGCGGGATAAACCGCCCCTCTTCGAGCGGCACCTCACCCTCACCGATCCAGTCCTCGCGCTTGTTCTCGAGCGGGATGGCTTGCCAGTTGCGAACCAGGACGTTCGGGTGGAACTCCTCCCGGTACTCGGGCGGCACCATCTCGAAGCCGTCGTACAGGTTCTGCTCGCCCGCCGCGTCGAGCCCGTCGCCACGAGGCTGCCCGCTCACCCGGTCGCGCACCGTGAGGTTCGGCACCAGCACTAGGAAGTTCGCCGAGAGCGACGAGCCGCTCACCTTCCGCTTGTGCAGCGTCGCCCAGGTGACGACGAGCGCCATCACCACGGTCTTGCCGGTGCCGGTGGCGAGCTTGAGGGCGTAGCGCAGCAAATCGCCCGTCTCCGGCATCTTCCGCCGGCCCTGCACCTCGTAAAGGTAGATGACCGCCTCGACCGCCTCTTGCTGGCAGAAGAAGAAGCGCTTGGCCACCGCCCTCCGTTCCTCGTCACGCTCAAACCACCACTCGAGCAGCCGCCGCGTGACCACCGCCGTGCCGGGGTAGCCAGCTTCACGCCACGCGCGCACCTCGTCGCGTAGCTGGTTGACGAACTCGTTCAGCTCGGCCGCCGAGTCCGAGAGGTCGTCGAAGAGCTGCGCCTCCTTGCCGACGACGCCGGCGATGCCACCCTTCACGTCCTTCGCGGAGGCGAGGAAGCGCATCGACGGGCGGCGCGTCTGGACGCGCCTCGAGCGCCCGCCCGGCATCAGCTCGTAGTGCGCATCCGGCTCGCGGAACGCATCGCAGATGACGACCCGATCGACGACGTACGCCATGCCTTACATCTCTCTTACGGATCCATCGTGCGATACCAAGACGATGGTGATGTTCGCCTGGCACACAAGCGGATTGCACGCAGCGGCAGCGATGAAGTTCTCCATCCGACTCGACGCTGCGATGCCGAGCAAGAGCCGAGATGGGTAGGGACTGTGAGCGCCCCCGTTGATGAGGAGTTGCCCGAGGGCAGCGTAAGTGTTTGTAAGGTCTGAGCCTGCACTTATGCCCTTCGCTGTCGGCTCGCCCTTGCACTCGGAAACCCACACTTTGGTTCCAACGTTGGCGATCATGTCAAGAGCAGGACTACAAACGACCTCGATTTCGCAGGTACCAGATGGATGTCGGTAACCGCCCGTCCACGCGGCCGAGGATCGCGTTAGAGGAGTGTGGGTCCACCCTTGCTCGATGAGCTCCTGCCGAAGTCCCTCGGGCTTCGGCTCGGCTCCATCGACCGACACCTGGATGTAAGTCGCACCCTGCTCCACCAGCCACAGGCACAGCCGAGCCTTAAGATAGGGCTCGGTAATTCGATCCACCATCTCAGTCGAGCTCCTTCACGACGACCGACTCGTTGCCGTATACGTCCACGACCTTCACCGCGATGCGCTTGTAGCTGCGCACCGGGAACGGCTCGGAATTGAGCTTGAGCGCGAACTCCTCGGGGTCCACTTCAGCCTTGAGGGCGGCCTTGATGTTCGGCGCCTTCTTGAAATCGAAGAACATCTGGCAGTCCACGAAGCAGTCGCCGTCGTAGTCCTCGTCGAGATACCAGGCCGAGACGTAACCCGAGTCGGCGGTCTTGTACTCGGTGGTGCGGCGCTTGCGGTCGAAGAGTGCGACGCCGTTGAGCGTGACCAGCACCTGCCTCTCCTTGCCGCTCTCCACGGCCGCCACCTCGATGTCCGGCAGTGCGAGGGGCGAGAAGAGCAACTCAGGCTGCGTCGCCTTGAGCCCCTCGGCGAGCGTATCCGGGCGGATCAAGATCAGCTCGACCTTGACCTTGCCGCGTTTCTCGAGCGCCGACTTCACCTCTCCGACGTTCGCCTCGAAGGCCCAGCCGAGCACGTGCACCTCAAGCATCCCCGACGCGAGGGCGTCCTGGACGGCGTCGTTGATCTGCTTGGCGGTCACGCGTCCCGAGAGCGGCCCGACTGAGATAGCGATCTTCTCTCTCTCGTTCTCCGCTACTGCGTGGACAAGCCCGGTCGCGCCCTGGATCGCCGCGTCCTTGCGGTAAAGGCGGCAGACCACCTCAATGTAGTTCTCGAGCTTCGCGGTCTCGCCAATCCCCGGCTCGCGGACGACGTAGCCCTTCCAATCCTCGACCGAATAGCGGCCGAGGGACATGACCTCAAACGGGCCGCAGACCCGGATGGCGTCCTTGTCAACTTCCGGCTGGTCCAGCAGTTCGACTCTCTCGGGCTCAAGGTCGTATGCGAGACTTCTAAGGGTGACTCGATCCACCGTTCTGTATAAGAAGTCACCGGATAGTCTTCCGTTGCGCGTCTTGAAGTGCTCGAAGGTCCTCCCGAGCAGCCACTGCCGGGCCACATTGATTGCGACACGAGAGGTGTCGCAAGTAATCCACCGTCGCCCAAGCTGTTCGGCGCACACTGCTGTAGTTCCGGAGCCGCAGGTCGGATCTAGCACCAAGTCCCCAGGGCTTGTGGTCATCGCAATCGCACGCAGGACAACCTTCGGGCTCGTGTAGACCACGTAACGCTTGTCGCTCGTGAAGCCTGCAATGCCTGTGTCATCCCAGAGATGCGTTATGGGATAGGCAGGAAAATCGTCTTTGTACTGCACATAGCGTATCGTCTTGCCGACCACCGTCAGGCGCCCTTTTGCGATGAGCTTCGTCATTCCTTCCTGGGTTGTTCTCCAACCGCGTGGCAATGGATTGAAAGTGCGTCCTTCAAAAACCAGGTCAAAGACGGTGGTTGGCTTCTGAGACGTCAGGTCTGCGCGCGTGAATACATGGCTGCCCGGTGGAGGAGGCAACAAGCCATCGCGCTCGTCGTCCGTGAGCGGTCTCCTCTCGCCACTCGGAAGCTCAAGCCACGAGTAGGCAGCGTCCGCCGAGCGCCCAGCGTCCTTGAGGGTGTAGAGCTGCCTGTACTTGAGTGCAGGCTTCGAGCGTGCATACCAAAGCAAATAGTCGCAAGTCGCAGCCAGAGCATCCGTTCGACCTTGCGGGCTGCTCGCGCCGCTCGTCTTCCAGAACGTCACCTGTGAGACGAAGTTGTCCCCTCCGAAGACCTCATCCATGAGGACGCGTAACGTGTGGACATTGTCGTCGGATATCTGTACGAAGCAGGAGCCACTCTCGGCAAGAAGTGCCCTACACAAGAAGAGGCGCTCACTCAGGTAGGCGAGGTACGAGTGAATGCCGAGAGACCACGTGTCGCGAAACGCTTTGATCGTCAGTACGTCGTCAACCTGTTCAGAATCGTCATTGTTCGTCGAGTCGACCCGTTGCTGGAAGTTCGTGTTGTAGTTGACGCCGTACGGAGGGTCGATGTAGATCATCTGCACCTTGCCGCCGAGTTTCTCGTAGTGCAGCAGCGACTCCATCACGTGCAGCGAGTCCCCGCAGATGAGCTTATTCTTCCAGCCCTCCTCGTGGGTGTAGAACTCGACGCGCTTGCCTTTGTCGTTCTCGCGCAGGGTCTTCTCGAGGTCGGCGAACAGGTGCCCCTGCCGCGCCGCGCCCGACTGCTCCTCAGCGGTCTTGCGCGCCCGGGCAATGATCTGCGCGATCCGCGAATCGGAGACGATCTCGTTGCGCTGGAGCGGCAGGACCGGCACCTCGCGTCGGTTGCGCTTGCCAGCCCAGAAGAGCATCGGGTCCGCTGTCGGGTCCATATCAACTACTACCGGACGTTCGTCTCCTTCGGGCAGCTTGCCAACATGGATGGCCTTGCTCCAGCCATTGTCCATCGGCAGCGCAACCACCTGCTCGTCGGCCGGCAGGAGGGGCGTGTGGCCGGTCTCTGGCGTGCGCGGCTCCTTGATCTCGTCGTAGGTGTAGCGGGTCACCTTCTTCGCAGCCTTGGGAGTTCTTGGGACTGGGGCCATATCGCGCTTGCTCCTCCTCACCTGGTTCCGGCAGCAGCCCGGCCGGCGGTACACATGCCGCGATAGTCGCAGGCTCCGCACTTCTTCGGCGCCGGAGCTGCCGGCAGCGTCGCCGTGCGCAGCGCCTCGGCGGCATCCCGTACTTTCGACTTCACGTCGTCGATGAAGTCGTCGTCCACCGAGCGCGGCTTGCGCTTGCGCTCGTCCAGCTCGTAGATCTCGACGAAATCTGGCCGCCGGCCCGTGAGGTCCTGATAGCCCAGCGCGTAGACGTGGAGCTGGGCCTCGGTGACTTCCTCGGGTTGTGCGCGATCCGTCGACTTGAGATCGACGATCGTGGTTTCTCCGGTGTCGATCCGGCGCACCAGGTCGATGCGCCCCACGATGCTCACGCCGTCGCCGAGACTGACCTCGATCTGCTTCTCGGAGAACTCGATCTTGTCGAACAGCGTGGCGTTGTCCGCGAGGTAGTCGCGAAGCACGCGCTCGGCCGTCTGCTCGAGCTGCTGCCTAAGCGCCGGGTACGCGTAGGGCGCGTGCAGGTGCGTCTCGACAAGACGCGGCACCTCGCTCGTGTCGGCCACGTCGCCGCGCAGCGCGCGAGAGTGCACCTCGGCCAGCGCATCGTGCAGCGATTTGCCATAGCCCAGCGCCTCGTGGATCGGCGCGTTGAAACCGTAGAGGATGCGCAACTTGAACTGGTAGGGACACTCGAAGAAGTACTTGAGGTCCGAAAACGAGAAGACGACGTTGGCGACACCGGCACGTGGGCTCGCCGGGAGGCGCTTACGCGCCGCGTAGTCAGGGGCGCGGCGCTTGACACACTTCGAGGCCAGGATGTCGTTCCAGAAGTCGGAGGCGGCCGAGTACCGGTTGTTCTTGCCGGCGATGGGCGCCCAGGTCAGGTGCAGGTACTTTTGGCTGCGCGTCATCGCGACGTAAAAGAGCCGCCGCTCGTCCTCTATCGTCCCCTCGAAGCGCGCCTGCCCCCGGATGCCGGCACGGGGTAGCAAGTGCCAGACGCCCCGTCCTCCGATCCGGGCCGCCGGGAAGCGATTCCGGAGCAGGGCGGGTACGAATACCACCGGCCACTGCATCCCCTTGGCCTGGTGGATGGTCATGATGCGGACTGCGTCGGGGTTAGCGTACTGGTTGTCCTGCCAGCCCTCCGGGTAGGCGTCCTCGGCCCGGTACTGAAGGAAGTCGGCGAACGAGCCGTACTTCTCAACCGGCTTGGACTGGTAGTGGATGGTCTCGAAGTCCGAGATCACCTGGCTGAACTTGCCGAGGTTGTAGAAGACGACCTCGCCTCGCGCGCCGGGAACGAGCTCCTCGCGGACGCCCGCGTGATCGAGGAAGTTGAGGAACACGCGTTGGATCGAGTACTGCCCCCAGCGCTTCTGGTCGGGATCGGTCAGCGCCACCTTGGCCGCGGCTGCACCCGCGATCGCCTGATCGAGCACCGCAGGACCAATGCCCAGGCGGGCCGCTTCCCAGACAGCCTTCAGGGCGGCGGCGTCTACCCCCGGCCGATCGGCGATGAAGTAGAAGAGCAGCCGGGCCGCTTCCGCCTCGGCCGTGCCGAAGAGGTTGGTCATCCCGGTCACCACGAACGGGACGCCGGCTGCCTGAAGCGCACGCGTGATGGGCTCGGCGTTCGCCTTCACGCTGCGCAACAAGACCGCCATATCCGACCACGACAGCCCGCGCTCGACGTCGCCTTCTTTGAAGGCGATGCCGCGGAGGTTTTGGATCATCTCGACGATGTGCCGGGCCTCGGCATCGGGGTCGGCGAATGACAGCGCCACAATGTCGCCGCTCTCGTAATCCTGCGCCCCGGTGGGCTTCATCATCTTCGTGAGCCGTGCCCTGTTCTGCTCGATGAAGGTGCGCGCCGTTTCCACCACGCCCTCGCTGGACCGGAAGTTCTCCTCCAGCGGAATCTGTTCGACGCCCGGGTACCGCTTGTCGAACGTGAGGATGTTCGCCACGTCGCTTCCGCGCCACTGGTAGATGGTTTGGTCGTCGTCACCAACCACGCAGATCCGCGCGCCCAGCTCGTGCAGCGACCAGACGATCGCTTCCTGCACGGGGTTCACGTCCTGGTACTCATCCACGATGACATACTTCACCCGTTCCGCGAGGCGCGCTCGCGCGCCGTCATCGGTGGTCAGAAGCGTGACGGCCTCCTCGAGGGTCGACGAGTAGTCGAGGTAGCTTTTATCGTCGAGCAGGCTTTGGTAGGACTCGAGGCCGTTGAGCAGGGAGCAGCCGTTGAGCCGGGCGTCGTCGCGCTCGGCTTCGCGCAGGATGGACAGCGCGGTGACATAGTGCCCCGTGTCCCGGTAGCGCTTCAGTGTCGTGCCGGCGAGGTCCGTGGATGTGGTGAGCCCGCTCTTGCTGCTGTTCCGGTCGACGAAGAGCCCCTGCTGGACTTCGTTCAGGACTTCGAACTTCAGGTGCCTCGGCGACTCGGACTTCAGCAGCTCGAGACAGAAGGCGTGGATCGTGCCGACGAACATCTCGGCCAGCCCGGGGATCTCCCCAAGTGCCTGGCGAGTTCGCGTGACAATGCGCTCCTTGAGCTCAGCCGCGGCCTTTTCGGTGAAGGTGAAGGCAATGATGTTGCGAGGCTGGAGAGAGTTGAGCTTCCCGGGAGTCAGCAAATGAACGACTCGCCGAGCAACGACTTCCGTCTTGCCGGAACCTGCGCAGGCGATGAGCTGGAGGTTGCGTCCGTCGTGCTCGATCGCACGGCGTTGCGCAGTCGTGAGAATCATCGCGGCATCTCAGCGGCGGCGTTCATGCTGCCGCACAGGGCCTCGGCCAGAGTCGGGACTCGTAGCCGACCTTGACGAAGTTTGCTGCCTGTGAGGACCCGGCCATTGACCCTCAAGGTGGTCACCAGCGTTTGACGGTGCGGACCTAAGGGACAATATTTGTCCGGAGTCGATTCGGCAAGGGCGTCTACAGCCTTGTGCCGGAGGCATTCGCCGAGGATGAGCCGGCGCCTCGGGACCTGCGCGTCCGAGCAGCCACGGATCAAGCCCTACTTCCGTGCCGGGCCCGAGTGCTCAATTTGCCTCGCACAAGGCGATTCGCCCACTCGGGCCGCACCCCTGCCCCTGCGGGGCCGAGATTCCAATGCCCGGCAGCTGGCACGCCCCTCGCACACCCTGAGGGGGCTCGAAACGACGGCGGACTGCTCCCCGGGTTCCGCCGACTCGTTCCAACGAGCGCTAGCACAAATCGGTGCGGAGGTCGCGATCATGGGAAGTCGTCGGAAGCCCTGGAGCAAGGCGAAGGTCCGAAGGGTCCTTGAATCGATCCACGCGGGTGGCTACAGCGCCAACCGTTCGCGCAGGGGTTGGAGCGTGTGGCTTAGCGGCGAGGGCGCTGGCCCCAGCCGACGCCGCTTCATCATCCCGGAGAAGTCGCTCAGATCACGCCATCCTCGCTGGCTAGGCCATCGCCTCACTGCCGCGTATCGGCGCGCGCTCCGCAGCTTCGAGGGCGTGCAGATGATCAGCGGCATCGAGGCGCGCGACCTTCTTCGCTGGTGCACGCGATGGGCTCGGAGTCGACATCGCTTGACGGCAAGCGAGCGCGCCCGGGCGGCGAAATACCGACGCTGGGATAGGCCGCACTTCCGCGTCCCGGAGACCGTCCAGGGCGGTGGCTATGTCGCCGAGCGCTCGCGCCGGGGGTGGGTCGTCCGGATCAGCTCGTACTCCGGTCGCCTGCGCGGCCACTACCTGGTGCCGTTTCGCGCCCTGCGCCCACACGGTAGGAACTGGCACGGCGCGCCACTCGTTGTGGCGCTCGAGCGGGCGCTGAGAGGGATCGAGGGTGCGGAGCGCACCAACGACTTCAATGGATCCAGTCCAACGGGGTGGCCCCTTACTGCGCACGCACGCGTGAATGGAGGAGTGCCGGCCGCGCGGGCTCCCTTCCGATCGCCCATGGCTGGGGAGACATGGACGAGGCATCGAGCGAGCTAGCGACCCACCCTGCCTCTTGGGGTCCCCCTACCGGTTCTGCGCCGTCGGCTGTCCAGCTCCCACCCTTACCCTGGTACCGGCTCTTGAGCGAGCCGAACTGCTACCGCCAGGCGACTTCGAACAATCCAGGAGACCCTCGCTTTTCGTGGCTACCGCTCCGGCTACACTTCGACCGTCGAATGCTGGTCACAGGTGATGACGGGTGGACACCGTTGACACGAAGCCCCACGAGGGCCAACCCCGTGGGGCTTCAGTTACTTGCGCATGGCGACGCGACTTCGATAGACGATCGGTCTAGTGACGAAAACTCGGTCTGCCCGATTTGCAGACCCTCGCCTTACCACTTGGCTATGCCGCCATCCTTTAGAAGCGGATGAGGCTCCGTCCTGACCCTCAGAGACAAATCGATGCCCTGCTACCGCTGTTGCTACCTTTGTCCCGAGAGTCGTCTCGCTTCCGCGAACACCGACTCGTCCATGAGCCGGGCGTAGCGCTGCGTCGTCACGATCGATGAGTGACCGAGCAACTGCTGAAGGGCCGCGAGGCTACCACCCCGCTCGATCCATCGGCAAGCGAACGCGTGTCGCAGCTGGTGCACCTGGACCTGGTCGGGTTTGACGATCTCGCCGCGGACGTTGAGGTACCAGGGCGTTATTTGGATGCGGTCCGTGCTGGGCCCGCGGGCGATTTCTCGCGTCTTACGCTCGCGATCCCCTGGCGCTGCATGACCACTCAGTCGAGCGCCGGGCACGGAGGCGAGACGGGAGGGACCGAACGGGTGCGGACGACTACGCCGGGACGCCCCGATCGCACCCGGATGAACGACGGAGGCGCCTTTCATCAAGCCACCGGGTCGCGGCGATACCTGCATTCAGCCGACACCCTGAAGCGCTCGGGCCACCTAGGGCGCAACCGTGCATCGAATCTCACCAAACTCGGCCATCGCTCGGTCGCGGGTGTTGTCGGCGTCGCAAAGCACTCCGATCGCCTCGATCCTCTTGGGCACTTGCCCGAAGGCCGCCCGCAGGTCCTGCTCGAGGTTGCGCTGTTCGTTGCGCCACTCCGGGCCGGCGGGAGAGGTTTCCAGCGTCAACACCTTGACGTCAGCCGCATAGGGGCTGCGTGTCCAGCGACCGCGAGCGCATGCGGTGCTCCACTGATAGAGCAATCCACGCGTCCGCCACGGAAGGAAGCTGCGGTGAACGAGCACGAACACGGCGGCGGCGCGATCGTCGCGCGCGCGCAACGCCGGATCGGCGCCGATCGGGTGGCGCAGAACCCGCCAGCGCCACTGGAGCGTCTGGAGGCGGACTTGTCGCGCCAGTGGCCGGAAAAGCGCGGAGTTCTGCCCATTCGACTGGGCGCGCAGGATCGTGCCGGTCGAGTCCGAGCCCACCGTGTAGATCGTATGGCCTCGGTAGCTCACCTCCCGCCAGTCGTTGCCGACGCTCGAGGGGGAGCTCCATTCAAGTACCAGGATCGCCGCCAGAGCAACAAGGACTATCACCGGACGACCTGCCCGCCACCGTGGCTCCCGGGCACGCAGCCGGGGAGGGACAAAACGGGCCCGCCGCCCCGATTGCCGGGATCGAGCACCTAGCAGCACCCTCCGCCGGCGCAGTGCCATGTGGGCCCGGTCACGATCAGGTCTTCGCGCCCGAGCGCGCGCATGGCAGCCGCGGTCTTTCGGCACACCGGCAGCGGCACGTCGCGCTGGACGTGATGACCGCGCCCGTCATCGAAATAATCGTCGTTACCGACGAAGACCACGGTTTCTCCCGCGAAGACACACGGACCGTCGCTCGGCATGGGGCTCCGGATCGCCACCGCTTCCACGCTCTCCAGGAGCAGGTCCTTCTCCAGCCCGTAGCGCCTCCGGTCGAGCACACGATACGGTCGCCGGGCCCGGATTTCGATCGTCCCGAACCCGGCGCGAGCGACGTGCGCCACATACTCGTCGAGCGGCAGCGCCCCGGACAGGCACTCCGCGCGCAGTCGCTCGTCGTCACGAAGCCGCTTGGGTATCGGTTCCTCGCAGATCGGATCCGACAGCGCGAGGCGACCCCCGGCTTTCAAGGCTCGCGCAGCTTCCGCGAGCGCCCTGTCGAGGTGTTCGGGCGTGAAGATGTTGAACAGGCAGTTCTGAGCGACCAGATCCACGCGAGCGTCCGCAACCGGGAGCGAGAGCGCGTCGCCCTCGAGCAGCTCCACGAACTCGGATCGGAACCACGGGTTGACGCGCTCGGCCTCCGCGAAGTTGCGTCTGGCGACCTCGAGCATCTCCGGAACACGATCCACGGCCAGGACCGATCGCGGCCTGCGGGTGAAGTAGGCGAACTGCAGGGCCTCCATCCCGCTGCCGACCCCGATGTAAAGAACGTCGAGCCCGGGCGAGAGATCCTGCAGGTGGACCGTGGTGCCACAGCCGTAGTTCATGTCCTCCATCGTCTGCGGGATCGTCAGCTCCGGCAGCTCGAAGCGCGGGCCGGGGGTGCAACAGAGCGACTTCTGAACGCGAGCCGCGGCGTCTCGGTAGACCCGATGTGCGGTTTCGAGGTAGCTCATCACATGATCCTTTCCGCGACGACGAGGGCGAGAGCCCCGAGGCCGGCCGCCAGGGGCAGGGTGAGGATCCAGGAAAGAGCGATGGTGCGCAGCATGGGCCACCGGGCCTCCCCAGTCGACCAGCCGACTCCGGCGAGCGAACCCACCGCCACGTGGGTCATGGAGACGGGCAGAGCAAGGAAGGAGGCGGCCAGGACGAGCGCGGCCGTGACCGAGCTGGAAGTCAGCGCCTGTCCCTCGTTGAGCGAGGTAATCCGCTGGCTCATGGTCTTGCCCACCCGCCGGGCGCCGAACCAACCACCCGCCATCATGGCCACGGCCACGGCGGCGAACGGCAGGCCCACCTTCGTGCTCGCCCCTGCAAGTTGGGCCCCGAGCAGGAGCGCCGCGATCTTGGGCGTGTCGTTGAGGCCCCGCGCGAAGCTCTGGAGTCCGGCGGAGAGGAAGTGTGCGCCGGAGACGACTTGCCCTGCACTGACCCCGAGGACCGCTCCCTCGTAGCGCCGATCGCACCTCTCGAGGACAGAACCGCCGCGGACCGCGGCAAGGGCTCCGCCGCCCGCCGGGACGTCGTCCACGTCCATGGAGATGCGGACGCAGGATACCGCCTCGACAGCGAGGACGCGCCGAACCCGGCTCACGATCGGATACAGGCTGGCCACGACGCCGAATGCGACGACCGGGCTCAGCAGCAGCGGAGCCACGAAGCGTTGCATCAGGACGCCGTAGTGCAGTTGGCCGGCGGCGGCGAGGGCGCCTGCCCCGAGCAGAGCGCCGAGGATGGCGTGCGTCGTTGAAACCGGCATTCCCGCACGGGCGGCGATTCCGACGGTCGCTGCGGCCGCGAGCGCCACGGCCGTCAAGAGCGCGGGCCCGGCAACGACATGGGCGGGCAGAAGGCCGTGGCCGCTGAAGGCGACGGCGAGGCGAGTCCCCAGGAACATCGCGGAGAGCGACCCCGCGAACGTCGTGAGGGTCGCCCAGACGAGCGAGGATCGGTAGGACGCGGTCCGGCTTCCGTAGAGCGTCGCGACGCCCTTGAGGTTGTCGTTGGCGCCGTTCGCGACCGCCACGGCGATGGCGCCGACCGCGACGAGCAGGGCGCTCATGCCTCGCTCCTGCGCCCCACGTGGATCCCCGGGCGTCTGTCGGCGATCCCTCGCTGGTCCTGGCGGTGGCGGGGATGATCCGTCGTGGCCGCAGCCGGAGCGGTCGGTTGGTAGATGGCCCGCAGCCGCAGCGGATCAACGCCGGCATGATAGGCCGCAAGAAGCAGCGCGTTCGTCGCGAGCTGCCGAATCGGGCCGCGGTCCACGAAGCGGCGCGCCGACGTGGTGACTGCTTGACGAAGGCGAACGAGCCTCCCGACCCGTGCCAGTCGTCGCGCGAGGTCGACGTCCTCGAAGAGCGGCTGCGGGCGAAAGCCGCCGGCGGCCACATAGGCGGCTCGGGTGCAAAAGAGGCATTGGTCGCCGAGAAACGCCGAGGGTACGGTCATTCGGCTCATCCAGGCCAACCCATCGAGCACCGGATGTGTCCGGTCGAAGCGCAGACGGAACGCACCGCCGGCGACCCCGTCGACCGTCACCGCGCGCTCCATCAGCGGTCCCGCGTGCGCGGGCAGGCGAGTGTCGGCGTGGAGGAACGCCAGGATGTTGCCGCGCGCGCGTGCAGCGCCCATCGCCAGCTGAAGCCCGCGGTTCGCCTCAGGCGCATCGAGCCAGGTCACGCCCTCGGCGCGAGCCGCCTCGCGAATGTCCTGGGACTCGTCGAACGCGACGATCACGAACTCGCCGTTCCCCACGGCCTCCCGCGCGGCGCGGAGGGCGTCGAGAAGCCGGGCCCCCTCCTGCCAGCTCGGGATGATGACGGCGATCCCTTCACCAGTGCCCATTGAGAGACCAGTCATAGTCGAGGAACCGGATCGGAGCATCCGCGCGGACGATTCCCGGCCCGCTCCAATGCCGCTGGACGAAGGCCTGAAGGCTGCCCGCAGCCGACTCGAAGTCGCCACGGTACCACCTGAAGATGGAGGAGAGCTTCAGTTCCGAGTCCGCGCCGATCTGGTTCTTGGTCGGATCGAGCAGGAAGGCGCTCGCCGCCGCGTCCAATGTCGAATCCAGCGAAGCACCCGACAGGGCCCGTGCCGGGAGCGCAGGACAGCTGACGGAGGCGCAGTTGAGCACGAAGTGGACTCGCGGTTCGCGGAATCCCTTGCGCAGGATCTCGTGCTCGATGTCATTCAGGGACAACGTACGTCCGCCGCTCGTGGCCTTCTCCCTGAAGAATCCGAGCGTCGGGACGCCCAGGGTCTTCCCCACGTCGAGCACGCTCTCGAGGCCCGGCCTCCGGATCACGCCGTCGAGCACGCGCGCGTTGTAGACGTTGACCCAGAAGGCAACCTGGTCTTCGCGCGACCAGGCCTCCGGGCGGGCGTCGCGAGACGCCGCCAGGAAGCGCTCGAGCGCACCCCGGTCGCGGGCCAACGCACCGTAGTCGACGCGCCCCGCGCGCAGGTGCCGGGCCAGAACGGTATCGAGCGCCGCGGACGAGATCCCCGGCGTCGCTGCAGAAGCCATCGGAGGTGAGTGGGTCATCAGTGAAACGACCAGCGAGAGAGCCAGGACAGGCCGGGTCATCGCTGGAGACCGTGCTCGAGACCTGGAGCGTAGTAAGTCTCCACGCTGGGTCCCCCTTGGAATCCGCCGGTTCCCGCCGCATGAATTCTCCGCCTCGTGAGTGCACCGTCGGGCCGTCGTGTTACAGTCCGATCGGCCGCCCTCAAGGCAGGTCCCTGCCTCGGAGGACCATGCAGCGCATGAAGATGGCGCTCAGTCCACGGGGAAGACGAGCCCATGCACGACCAGGAGCTGACGTCCCGCCTGCGCGCGGGCGACGAAGCGGCCTTTCGGGAGCTGGTGGCCGAGTATGGAGGACGGCTCTCCCGCCTCGCGCGCTCGTTCTCGCGCAACGATGCCGTGATCGAGGAGGCCGTGCAGGAGACATGGCTGGCCGTCATCGGGGGCATCCACGGCTTCGAGGGGCGGGCTCCCCTCCGCACGTGGATCTTCGGCATTCTCGTCAACCAGGCACGGAGGCTCGCGGTCCGGGAGCACCGGCATGCCCAGGTGACGCACATGGGAAAAACGGCCGCGGGAATGTCGTCGCCTCATGCGGACGCGGAAGACCGGGAGCCCGGAATGGGACGCAACGGCATGTGGGCCGAGCCCCCCGCCCCCTGGGGCCAGAACCCGGAATCGGCGATCCTTGCCAAGGAAACCCTGCGGGTGATCGAGGCAGCATTGGCCGAGCTGCACGAGAGCCAGCGCCAGGTCGTTCTGCTGCGCGATGTCGAAGGCATGGAGTCCTCCGAGGTGTGTAACGTTCTCGGCCTTACCGACACCAACCAGCGAGTGCTCCTGCACCGCGGCAGGGCCAGGGTGCGGCGCGCGCTGGACCGCTACATGAAGGAGGGCGCCCTGGAAGCGCGATCCACGCGCCGTGAGCAGAAGGTGAGTCCATGATGAACTGCGAGCAAGTGACCCGGGCTGCCGGCGATTTCATCGAGCGCAAGCTGCGTCTCCGCGAGCGACTCATGGTCCTCATGCACATCGCCATGTGCGGGGGATGCAGGGCCTACGTGGAGCAGTTCCGCCTCACCCTGCTGGGCTTGCGCTCCCTCCCCCAGCCGGCGGTGGAATCACCGAACGAGCGACTGCTCGAGCACTTCAGGCGCCGGACCACGGGGCCCAGGTAGGCAGCGGAACGAGGCGCCGCGGGGCCCGAGGCGTCGGGGGCCCCTGCCGTGGGCAACAGCGGCTGTAACGGACCGGGCATCCGGGGGCACTCACGATTGGCCGATGTCGGGAAGGGCCGAGCCCCGACAGGACGGAACCAGGATCTGCCAGCCGTCACGCCGGAAGCACGGAGGGAGGATCATGCGCCGACTACCGCCGCTGTGGCCCCTACTCATCGGACTGATTGCTGCGCCCGCCCTCGCCGACCCAGGGATCACCGTTTACTACCATGACGAATTGCTCCGCGTGACCCTGGACGGCTGGTACGGAGGCGACTACTACCAAGTCTGGCGCTCGGGGGAGCTGGTCGGTCAGTACGATCCCCTTGCTTCCCAGTTCACCCTCTGCACCGGGGACTGCTTCCTCACGGACCAGCAGGCCGTGCCGGGCAAGACCTACTACTACCGGTTCGACCTCTACACTCCCGCCGGCGGGCTCCTCTCGTTCGGTCCCTATGCCGTCACCATCCCCGACACGCCGATCGGGGCGCGCGTCTGGCCGAACCCCTCCAACGGAGCGGCACGGATCGAACTCTCTCTCCCCGGGAGCAGACGCCGCGACGCGCCCGTCGAGGCGCAGGCACGGCTCATCGATCTTCAGGGGCGATCGGTGCGTCTCCTCTACTCGGGCGCTCTCGGGCGAGGAGTCACCTCGGTGGCTTGGGATGGTCGCGGCGACTCCGGGCAACCGCTCGGAGCGGGAATGTACTTCCTTCGCCTGACGACTCCGCTGGGGAGTTCCACGACACGGATCATCAGGTTCCCCTGACCGGCCACGGGCCGGCGAGGTCCGCGGCGGCCGCCTGATCCGAGCGGACTCCCTGCTCGCGTCGCGGGTGCTGGCGTGCGAAGGCGAGCACTAGCATGCCTGGCTTCGCCCCCTGGGCGACTGGGAGCGAACTCCGAAGACCGGCGCGGCCTGCGAGGGCCCTTCCTGAAGCCCGGCGAGGGGCGCCGCGCGCCGTTCCTACCGAGCCCGTTCTACCGTCGCCAGGAGACGAGAGATACCTCGACTGCCTCGGACTCAAGCCCGGCGTGAACTGACTAGGACGATTGGTCCGCTCGCGAAGATTGGATTGCCGGCCAAGCCGACGGGCGGTTTTCGGCTGCCGCGGGCCTGTGCCACCATGCGCGTGCCGGCGTCGTCGACGCCGCGACGATGAATCGCAACGCTGCGCGCGGCCAAGTCCCGGGCTCCGTGGCGTCACCCGTTCCCAACGGAGGGCAGCGTCATGGATGGGCTGACGGTCGTGCTCCGCTTCGTGCACGTGGTCGGAGGAATCCTGTGGGCCGGGCTGTTCGCCTTCACCTTCCTCTTCCTCACGCCCGCGGTCCAGGCGCTGGGGCCGGACGGAGGGAAGGTGGTGGCGGCGCTGCAACGGCGTGGCCTCATGATCGTCATGCCGGTCGTCGCGCTGCTCACCATCGGCTCTGGGCTGTGGCTGATGCAGCGCTCCCCCGTGGGGCGACTGCCCGGCTTCCTCGTCGGCGGCGCGGCCGCGTTGATCGCGTTCCTCCTCGGCCTGATCGTGCTGCGGCCGCTCATGGAGAAGGTCGCGACGGCCACCGATCCGGCGGAGGGCCAGCGGCTGCGCGCGCGGAGCGTCACGGTGACCCGCTGGGTCGCGGTGTTCATGTTCATCGCCGTCGTGGCGATGGCGGTCGCGCGCTACATCTGATCGGGCGCTCCGTGATCGACCCGGGCGGATCAGGCCGGCGCGCCCGGGGCGGAGACTCCTAGCGTAGTTCGCGGGCCCTCGCCAGCCGCCCGCGCGGCTCCCGACGGATGCCTTGCTCCCGGAACCGAGGTGTATAGTCCCGGCCGTCCGCGTTCGGCTCGGGGCGGCCGGAGCGTCCCGTGCAACCCCACCCGGGAGGTCGCATGCTCCACCTCGATACGGGCAACACGGGCTTCATGATCATTTGCAGCAGCCTGGTCATGCTGATGACGCCCGGGCTCGCGTTCTTCTACGGCGGGCTCGTCGGCCGCAAGAACGTCCTCGCCATCATGATCCAGAGCTTCGTTTCGCTCTGCTGGACCACGGTGTTGTGGTTCATCTGCGGGTACTCGCTCTGCTTCTCCGGCGGCGCTGGCGGCGTCATCGGTGACCTGCACTACGCGTTCATGCGCCATGTGACGATCCGGACGCCGTCGCCGAACGACACCATCCCGTTGATCGTCTTCATCGCCTACCAGATGATGTTCGCGATCATCACGCCGGCGCTGATCACCGGGGCGTTCACGAACCGTGTGACGTTCAAGGCGTACTTCATCTTCCTCAACCTGTGGCTCCTGTTCGTCTACTTCCCCTTCGTCCACATGGTGTGGGGCAACGGGCTGCTGGCCCGGTGGGGCGTGCTCGATTTCGCGGGCGGCATCGTCGTCCACAACATCGCCGGCGTGGCGGCGCTCGCCTCGGTCCTCTACGTCGGCCGACGGCGCGTCAAGGACGCCGTCCCGCACAGCATTCCGCTGGTCGCGCTGGGCACCGGGCTGCTGTGGTTCGGATGGTATGGGTTCAACGCCGGCAGCGAGTTCCGCGTCGACGGGACCACGGCGACCGCGTTCCTGAACACCGACCTGGCGGCCTCCTTCGCCGGCGCCGCGTGGTTCTTCGTCGAATGGCTCGCCAGCCGCAAGCCCAAGTTCCTGGGGCTGCTCACCGGCTCGGTCGCGGGCCTCGCGACCATCACGCCGGCGGCGGGCTTTGTCTCGCCGACGAGCGCCGTGATCATCGGCATCGTGTCGGGCGTCGTGTGCTTCTACGCCGTGGCGCTCAAGAACCGGCTGCAGTGGGACGACGCGCTCGACGTGTGGGGCGTGCACGGCGTGGGTGGCTTCATCGGCATCGTCATGCTCGGCATGTTCGCCACCCGGGCCTTCAACCCCAATGGGGCCGACGGCCTGTTCGCGGGCAACGCTTCGTTCTTCCTCAAGCAGTGCGCCGCGGTCGTGTTCTCCTCGGTGTGGGCCTTCGTGTTCACGCTGGCGATGCTGTGGCTGATCGACCGTGTCACGCCGGTCAAGGTCGCCGAGGGCGTGGAGGAGGAGGGCCTCGACTCGTCGCTGCACGGCGAGACGGCCTACGAGATCGGGGCGGCGTGAGGACGGGCGCACGGCCGAGAGGGGCCCGCCTCGCGGTGGTGCTGGCGATGGTGGCGGGCGCGGGCCCCTCGGGGCTCCGCGCCGCCCCGGCACAGGATTCCTCCGCGGCCCCCCGTCCCTGGTTCGAGCAGATCACCGTCAACGGCTTCGCCTCGACCTCATACTCGTACAACGTCAACCGCCCCGCGACGCGGCTCAACGCGTACCGGGTGTTCGACTTCGACGACAACACCTTCAAGCTGGACGGGGTCGAGCTGGTGGCACAGCACGCGGCGGCCTCTTTGCGCGAGGCCGGCTTCCGCGTCGATCTGGCGCTGGGCGGATCGGTGCCGCGGGTCTCGGCGGCCAGCGGGCTCTTCCGCGATCCGGTGACGGGAGTGGCCCAGGACGTGGACCTCCAGCAGGCGTTCGTGACCTACGTCGTCCCACTGGGGCCGGGCCTGCGGGTGGACGCGGGCAAGTTCATCACCTTTTGTGGGAGCGAGGTCATCGAAGGCTACGATGGCTGGAACGACGATGCCACGCACTCGTTCCTGTTCGGCTTCGCGATTCCCTTCACGCACACCGGCGTGCGGGCGGCCTACGGCTTCGGTCCGCGGGTGTCGGTGACCGCCCTGGTGGCCAACGGATGGGACGCCGCCACCGACAACAACCGCGCGAAGACGGCGGGCGCCCAGCTCGCTCTCGCCCCGGCCCCCGCCCTCTCCCTGCTGCTCAACGGGCTGATCGGAGCGGAGCGGCCCGGGGACGACCGCGATGTCCGCAGCCTGCTCGACGGCGTGCTGACGGCGAAGGCGGGGCCGCGGCTCACGCTCGGGCTGAATGCGGACCTCGGACGCGAGCGGGTCCCGGGTGGCGCGCACGTCACCTGGTCGGGGATCGCCGGTTACGCCCGCTGGCAGGCCACGCCGCGGTTCGCGCTGGCGGCGCGTGGCGAGTCGTTCGACGATCCGGACGGCGCGCGCACCGGCACGCGGCAGTCGCTGGCCGAGGCGACCCTGACCCCCGAGCTTCGGCTCACCCTGCATCTGGTGCTGCGCGGCGATCTGCGCTTGGACCACTCCAGCCGCGATGTGTTCCCGACCTCCCGCGGCGTCCGCGACACGCAGGCCACGGTGCTGGTGAACGCGCTGGCGGCGTTCTAAGCCGCCGCGCAGGGCCACCCGCACTCACCCCCGCCGCTCCGCCGGAGCCGCCCGCGCCCGCTCCCGCCATCGGGGAACGTTCACGCCGGCCACGAGCAGCCACACGGTCAGCGATCCCTCTCCGAGCAGGCCGGGGGCCACGTTGTAGGGGTACAGGGAGCTCGCCAAGCTCGGCGCCAGGAAGGTCACCCAGCCCAGGCCGGCCAGCATCATCAGCGCGCCCACCGCGCGAGGCAGGAAGGTGGACCTCCAGATGAGCGTGCCGATCAGGAGGCAATAGAACCCGAAGAAGACCAGCCCGATGCCGGTGGCCTGCGTGCCCAGGCGAAGGAGCGTGAGTGCCAGCGCCTGCAGCTCCTCCACCTTGAACGCGCTCAGGTAGTGCGCGCCCTTCAGGATGGTCAGCGGGGCGAGGTGGAAGAGGGCGCTCAAGGCGCCCATCGCGCACCCCACGAGGCTGAAGAAGGCCGCGACCCGCGAGAGGCTCCGGCTCACCGGCTTGAACAGGCCATAGAAGAGGGCCGTCACCGCGACGTAGCACGATGTCGCGAGCAGGCCGACGGTGAAGTCCAGCCGGTAGAGGGGCTCGTGGGCCAGGATCCGGGTCGCGGTGGCCACGGCGTCGCCCGGCACGATCAGCTTGCCGTCGATGACGAAGCCGGCCATTCCGGTCACGATGGTCAGCAGATAGAAGACGCCCGCGACCCTGGCCTGTCGCCGCGGCGTCGCGGTGCCGCTCCCTTCCATCGCCACTGCAGGGCTCATCCTCGTCCCTCCGCCTACGCCCGCGCCGGAGTCCAGGTTGCAGCCCGGCCCTGCACCATTACAAGCAGCGCGCCGAGGGCTACGCGCCCGGCGCCGTCCCGAATCGCTCCGCCGCGCGGGCCCGCGCCTTGGCCGCCTCGACTTCGCGGTCCTTGTGCGGCGCGGTCGTCGTCAGCCCGTCGAGCAGCCGGCGCGCCGCACCCGCGACCTCGTCCACGGCGCGCTCGAACACGGCTTCGTTGGCGTGCGAGGGCTTCGTGAACCCGCTCACCTTGCGCACGAACTGGAGCGAGGCGGCGCGCACCTCCTCGTCCGTGGCGGTCGGGGAAAAATTGTAGAGCGTTCGAATGTTCCGGCACATGGCTGCTGCTCCTTCGGTTCGACGTCGCCGGCGCGCTACACGCCCGCGAGCTTCATGATCCGCTGGAACTCGGGCTCGCTGAACGGCATCACCGAGAGCCGCGGCAGGCGCGCGAGCGGCGTCGCCTTGAGCGCGGCGTCGGCCTTGACCTGGGCGAGCGTCACCGGTTTCGGCAGCGAGCGGTCGGCGGCGAGGTCCACGACCGGCCGCTTGGGATCCTCGAGCTTGGGATCGGGGTAGGCGTCCGATGCCGCCGTCGCCAGGCCCACGGCCTGCTTCTCGTCGCCGGTGTGGTAGACGATGACCGTGTCGCCCTTCCGGATCGTCGCCAGGTGCTTGAGCGCGACCGGATTCGACACCCCGTCCCACACCGTGCGCCTGTCACGGACCAGATCCGCAAACGAGTAGGTCGAGGGCTCGGTCTTGACGAGGAAGCGCGCCATCACGCGAGCATAGGCGCGGCCGGCGCCCCAGGCAAAGGCACGACGCGGGCCAGCTCGAGCATGCGGCAGAAGGCGTTCGCGAGCCGCATCTGCCGCGGGCTCTGGCAGTCGGGCTCGAAGAGCCGCGGGCTGCCCACGACGATGCAGGCGCAGATCGCGCGCGAGGTCGCGACGTTCAGGCGGTTGGGATTGTAGAGGAACTCCATGCCGTGCGGCGCGTCCTCGGGGCTCGAGGTCGTGAGCGAGAAGAGGACGACCGGCGCCTCCTGGCCCTGGAAGCGGTCCACGGTGCCGACGCGGGCCCCGCGCGGCAGGCGGGCGACGAGGTCGGACACCTGGGCGTTGTAGGGGGCGATGACCAGGATGTCCTCGAGCGCGAGCGGGTGCACGGCGCCGTCGCGATCGCCCCACGTGACGCCGGGCTCGAGCAGGCGTTTCACGAGCCCGGCGACGGCGTCGACCTCTTCGCGTGACGCGTTCTGGTTGGCGTCGTGCTCCACGGGCACGAACCGGAGCCCGGAGCCGTCGAGGGCCCCGGCACCGGCCAGGACCTGCCGCCCGGGGGCGGCGCGGGCCGCGAGCCGTCCTTCGTAGAAGAGCTCGGACGTGAACGCGCAGAGGTCGGGTGGCAGTCGCCAGGTCTCCTCGAGGAAGAGCCCGCGCTCGGGCGGGATTGTGGCGTGATCCCCGAGCACGTGCTCGAGCGCCGACACCGCGCTGCCCTCGGGGTGCGAGCCCTGGATCGGCTGCTCGAGTTGGCAGGGATCGCCGAGGAGCACGACGCTCTTCGCCGCCGGGGCGATCGCCAGCACGTTGGCGAGCGACATCTGGCCGGCCTCGTCCACGAACAGCACGTCCACGGCCTCGAAGAACTCCTCGCGCGCCCACATGTACGCGGTGCCGCCGGCGACCCAGGTCTCGCGGCCGCGCAGAGCGTCGCGAACTTCGGCGTTGTCGGTGGATTCGAGGATCCGCGGATGGGGCGTCGCGCTCAGGGTCGTCAGCTTCTGCATGCAGCCGACCGTGACGCCCGTCGCGACGACCTCCTCGAGCAGGTTGCGGATGACCTTGTGGCTATGGGCGCAGACCCCGACGCGCCTCCCCGCCCGCACCAGGTCGCGGATCATGCGCGCGCCCGTGAAGGTCTTGCCCGAACCCGGCGGGCCCTGGATCGCGAGCGTGCTGTGATCGAGCGCGAGGGCCAGCCGGCGCGCGGCGT
>JACXTT010002998.1_pt1 | contig 26396 bp, 25 predicted proteins | sample 9270951 | NCBI WGS metagenome assembly JACXTT01 (sample SAMN15532306, study PRJNA645909) | rock metagenome | isolation source: weathered quartz diorite | place: Puerto Rico | collected 2017-06-21
CGAGGCGAGCGTGCCGAGAAATCGCACCTCGGTCGCTTCGGTCTGAGCCTCAGCCTCGCGCTTCCAGCGGCACGTACGCCCGCTTCGGCGATCCCGTGTAGACCTGGCGCGGCCGTGAGATGCGGAAGTCCGGGTCGTGCCTCATCTCGAGCCATTGCGCGATCCAGCCCGGCAGGCGCCCGATCGTGAACAGCACGGTGAAAGCGTTGACCGGGATCCCCAGCGCCTTGTAGATCACGCCCGAGTAGAAGTCGACGTTGGGGTAGAGCTTGCGGCTCACGAAGTATTCGTCCTTGAGCGCGATCTCCTCGAGCTGGAGCGCGATCTCCAGGAGGCGGCTCGAGATGCCGACCCGGGCAATGACGTCGCTGCAGGTGCGCTTGAGGATCGCCGCGCGCGGATCGTAGCTCTTGTAGACCCGGTGTCCGAAGCCCATGAGGCGGGTCGTGTCGTGATGGTCCTTGGCCCGGGTCAGGAACTTCTCGGCGCTGCCCTCGTCGCGCGCGATGCTCTCCAGCATCTCGATCACCTGCTGGTTGGCGCCGCCATGGAGTGGCCCCCACAAGGCGCTGATCCCGGCCGCGATGCTCGCGAACAGGTTGGCCCGCGAGCTGCCTACCATGCGCACCGTGCTGGTCGAGCAATTCTGCTCGTGATCGGCATGGAGGATGAGGAGCAGGTCGAGCGCGCGGGCCAGCACCGAATCGACCTCGTAGGCTTCGCACGGCGTGGCGAACATCATGTGCAGGAAGTTGGAGGCGTAGTCCAGCTGGTTGACCGGATACATGAAAGGCTGGCCGATCGAATGCTTGTACGAATAGGCCGCGATGGTCGGCATCTTGGCGATCAGCCGGATCACGGTGTCGTGCAGGTTCTGCTCCGTCTCGGGCTGCTGGTAGAAGGTGGCCAGCGCCCCGACCGCGGCGGCGCACACCGGCATCGGGTGGGCGTCCGAAGGCAGCGCCTCGAAAAAGCGCACGAAGTTCTCGTGCAGCATGGTGTGGCGCGTGATCTCGCCCGCGAAGCCGTTGAGCTGCGAGCGCGTCGGCAGCTCGCCGTGGATCAGCAGCCAGGCCACCTCGAGAAAGGTGCTCTTCTTCGCCAGCTCCTCGATCGGGTAGCCGCGATAGCGAAGGATGCCCTTCTCGCCGTCGATGAAGGTGATGGCGCTGCGGCATGAGCCGGTATTGCCGTAGCCAGGGTCGAGCGTGATCAGTCCGGTCTCGGCGCGGAGCTTCTGTATGTCCATGCCGATCTCGGCTTCGCTGCCCTGGACCAGTGGCAGGGAGATGGTCTTGCCGTCGAAAGTGATCGTCGCGCCCGATTTGAGCTGCGCGGCGGGGATGCTCATGAAAGGCCCTCCAGCCAGGGGTTTCATCCGCTCAGTGAGTCGCGGATCAAAAGGCTCGAAATCGTGGGTCGATCCCGCTCAACGATTCTCGCGCAGCATGCCACGGCTTCCGTGCGGGCACCAAGGCGCCCGTGAAAGGCAGTCCATTCCGCACCGCGTCCGGCCGATATTGCTCGGATGGGGGAGCGAGCACGAAGAAGCACCGCGGAGTCGCGCGAGATCTGCCCGTCCTGCGGCCGCGAAGCCACGACCCTCGCGACGGGCCATTGCCTCTATTGCCTGCAACCCCTGTCAGGGGGTGGGCACGTGGCAACCGCCAAGATCCTTCGTCTCGGCGATTTCGACCGTGCGCGGGCGCAGGCGCGACGATCCCGTGTGCGGCGCAAGACGCGCTTCGCCGGGGCGATGCTGGTGGGCCTGGCGGTGGGGGGCGTGCTGGTCGGGTTGTTCTATCTCGGGATGCAATGGCTGACCAATTTCTTGGGGAGAGGGACCGTCTGGCGGCAATAATTTTTTTTGCTTCCAAGGTGCACGAATGTGCACTAGGATGGCTACTGATCCACCTCATCCCTCCCTATCCCTCATGATCCTGCTCGTCGACATGGATGCGTTCTTCGCCTCGGTGGAACAGCTCCACCATCCTGCGCTGCGGGGGCAACCGGTGATCGTGTGCGGCGATCCCGAGCGTCGAGGCGTGGTGACTGCGGCCTCCTACGAGGCACGGCCCTTCGGAGTTCGTGCCGGTATGCCGCTCAAAGAGGCGCGCCGGCTCTGCCCTCATGCGCTGTACGTCGAAGGCAACCCGGAGAAATACGTGGCGCTTTCGCTGAAGCTGCTCGATCTCTACCTCGAGTTCACTCCCGACGTGGAGCCGTTCAGCGTGGATGAAGCCTTTCTTTCGGTGGCCGGCCAAGGGCGCACCCTTCAAGGCGCCGCACGGATCGCGAGCGACCTCCAGGCGGAGATCGACCGCCGCTTCGGTCTGGGGGCGACGATCGGTATCGGGCCCAACAAGCTCATCGCCAAGATGGCCTCGGGAGTGAGCAAGCCGCGCGGATTGACGGCCATGAGCCCCGAAGACTTCCGCGCCTGGTTCTGGGCCCGAGACGTGCGGGAGATGTGGGGCGTCGGTCCCAAGCTCGGCGAACGATTGAATGCGCTCGAGATTCGCACCGTGGGGGACCTGGCCAACGCCCGAGCGACCGATCTGGAAGGCGCTTTTGGCATCATCGGCCCTCAGCTGCGCGAGGCGGCCTCGGGCCACGACGACACACCGCTCGTTCCGTATCATCGGGGTGTCGATCCCAAGTCGATGGGTCACGAAGTGACCCTCTCCAGGGACAGAGACGATGCGAATTACCTGCGCGGCATCGTGCTGAGATTGAGCGATCAGGTCGGCCGGCGGCTGCGCACGGAAGGCTTCCAGGGACGCACGGTCGCCATCAAGCTACGCGACCCTCGCTTCGTCACCCACCTGCGTCAGTCCACATTGCGGGGCTTCACCGACGATCATCGGGTGATCTTCGAGCACGCCTGGGGTCTGTGGACCCAGCTCTGGAAGGGAGGCGAGGTGCGGCTGCTGGGTGTTTCCGTTTCCCAACTCGAGCCCAAGGCCGAGAGACGGCAAGCCGAGATGTTCACGAGCCACGACCGCGAAGGGCGCCTGCGTGATGCGCTGGATCAGGTTCGCGATCGATTGGGTGAAGCGAGCCTGGTTCCGGCAGGAGCTCTGGCCAGCCGCTCGCGGCTTGCGCACGTGCCCTTTGGTGCGCTTTCGTCGAAAGTGCTCGAGTCTCGGCTCGAGCGTCGGGACCCGCCGAACGAGAGACCATGGAAGCCGCCCGCATCCTGATCGGCACCTCGGGGTACTCCTATCGCGATTGGGTCGGGCCCTTCTACCCTCCCGGCACGAAGACCCAGGATTTCCTCCCCTTCTACTCCAGCCAATTCGACACGCTCGAGATCAACACCACCTACTACGGAATCCCCAAGCCCGAAGTCCTGGCCGGCATGGCCGAACGCACTCCGGACGACTTCCGTTTCGTGGTCAAGTTGAACCAGGCGATGACCCACGACTACTCGCTCGACTCGGCCGTATTCTCCGAATTCCGGGCCGCGATCGAGCCCTTGAAACGAGCCGGCAAGTACGACGGGCTCCTGGCTCAGTTCCCGTGGGCCTTCCGGCGCACCGAGGAGAATCGGCGCTTCCTGGCGGCGCTCCGCAAACAGCTCGTTGACGAGCCCCTGTTCGTCGAGTTCCGGCATGACTCCTGGTTGGTGCCCGGGCTGCAGCGCTCCCTTCAGGATCACCGCATCGGGTTCTGCGCCGTCGACGAGCCCGCGCTGCGCGGCCTTCTGCCCCCGGTGGCACTGCGGACGACGGAGGACGCCTACGTCCGCTTTCACGGCCGTAACGCCGACACCTGGTGGGGGCGAGACGGGAACAAGAACCGCTACGATTACGACTATCGGCGCGAGGAGCTGGAAGAATGGGTCGGCAAGATTCGTGAGCTCGCCGATCGGGCGCGACGCGTGTATCTGTTCTTCAACAACTGCCACGCCGGCCAGGCCGCGCGCAGCGCCAAGCTGATGCAGGAGCTGCTCAAACAGCATCGGCTCCCCATGGGGAAGCGCTGACCGCCTCGGCTGCCGCGTGGCCGGCCGAAATCAGGAAGGAGAGCTCGTCGAGGTCTTTCGCGCCGGCGGCTCGAGCGCGCGCGCGGTCGCCGCGTGGTTGCCCCGACGCTCGGCGGTGACCGCCTCGTGTTTCTCCTGGACGAACAGCTCGCAGTCGCGGACATCGTCGCGACTGCCCAGGATCAGCGGGGTCTTCTGGTGCAGCTCGCGCGGGACGATGTCCATGATGCGCTGCTGGCCATCCGAGGCGGCGCCGCCGGCCTGCTCGGCGATGAACGCGAGCGGCGCAGCCTCGTAGAGGAGGCGCAGCTTGCCGGCGCGGTTCTTCTGGTCGCCAGGGTAGAGGAAGATTCCGCCGTAGAGCAGATTGCGGTGGAAGTCGGCGACTAGCGAGCCGACGTAGCGCGCGCTGTAGGGCCGCCCCGACTCGCCATCGGGCTGCTTGAGCCAATCGACGTAGCGCTTGACCCCCTCGCTCCACTGGAAGTAGTTCGACTCGTTCACGCTGTAGATGCGGCCGCGCGGCGGCGTGCGGATGTCGGGGTGGGAGAGCAGGAACTCGCCCAGACTCGGCTCGAAGGTGAATCCGTGAACGCCGTTGCCCGTGGTGAAGACCAGCATGGTGCTCGAGCCGTACATGACGTAGCCGGCCGCGAGCTGCCGCACCCCGGGCTGCAGCACGTCCGCGATTCCGCCGGGGCCGCTGCGCGAGACGCGCGGCAGGATCGAGAAGATCGTCCCGATGTTGACGTTGGCGTTGATGTTCGACGACCCATCGAGCGGATCGAAGTTGACGACGTAGCGTCCCGGCGCACGGTTCTCGTGGACCGAGAGGATGTCCTCGTCCTCCTCCGAGGCCAGCACCGCGAGCTGGCCGGTCGAGCCCAACACCCTCGCGATGACGTCGTGGGCGAACACGTCCAGCTTCTGCACCTTCTCGCCGTGGACGTTCTCGGACCCGGTATAGCCCAGGATGTCCACCAGCCCGGCGCGCGTCACCTCGCGGTTGATCATCTTGGCGGCCAGCGCCAGGTCGATGAGCAGTCGCGTGAACTCGCCGCTCGACTCGGGATGCGTGACCTCCTCCTGGAGGATGAACTGGCTCAACGTCACCGAGCGATGCGGCATGGTTCGCTCCCTTGTCAGTCGGAGAGGCCCGACACGTCCTCCGGTCCCTTCGTCGCCGCGACCGGTGCGCCCGGAGTCGGGAACGATCCCGGGACGAAGGGCGCGTGCCGCTCGGCCAGCGCCCGCGTCCCCGCGCCGCCGAGCTTCTCGAGGAGGAAGGTGAATTTGGCTTCGAGCGCCGACCCGATCGCCTCGCGCGCTGCCGACGGCATGCTCCACAGCGCGCGCTTGAACGGACCCAGCGCCTTCTTGCGGGTCTTGTAGAAGAACTGCTCGTCGGTGTCCTGGGGTTTGCGCTCGTCGGCGGCCAGCGTGCGCAGCTTCTCGTAGATCTCGCGCTTCAAGTCGGCGGGAAAGGCGGGATGGTCGAAGATCATGCTCTGGAACTCGGTGGCGAGGTGGATCTCGATCGTGCCGAGCCGGGCGAAGCGGTCGAACAGCTCGGCCGGCAGAGTCGAGGCGCCGTGCTGGACCGCGCCGCCCAGCCCGTAACGCTCGCGCGCGACGCGCGAGATCGTCTCCAGCGCCTGGAAGTCGACGCTGACCTGGGCGATCGACCCATCGGGCAGCGGAACGCCGCCGTGCGAGGTGCCAGTCTGGATCGAGATCTTGCTGATCCCCGCGGCCTCATGACGGCGCCGTTGGAGCTCGTCGCGGTAGACCGCCATGAAGGCCTCGAACTCCTCCGGCGTCGAGTTCTTCCCGCCGACCTCGCCGATCTCGCCGCCGACCGAGACCGTCACGCCCTTGGGCTCGTGGCCGCGAATGAAGGCGGTGAGCTCGGCGCACACGTCGCCGTTCAGTCGCTGCTGGGCCGCGAGGCCCGATTGCGACAGATCGACCAGGGTCGAGGTGTCGACGTCGATGTTGTAGAAGCCGGCCTGCAGGCCTTCGGCGGTCAGGGCCTTGACGGCGTCGACCTCGGCCCTGGGGTCGGAAGCGTACTTCTTGGCGTTGATCTGGAAGTGGTCGCCCTGGAGAAAGAGCGGCCCGCGCCAGCTCTCGCGCAGCGCCGCAGCCACGACCACGAAGGTGTACTCCGCGGGACGCTGGTCGGTGTAGCTGATCTCGGAGCGCGCGATCTCGCAGATCACCGCGCCGGCGTCCAGCTTCTTGCGCGCCCGGAACAACGCTCGCGCCGTGTCGTAGGCCAGGCCGCGAATGTTGATGGCCGGCACCGTGAAGCTGGCCGGCACTTCGCCGCGGCCGCGGGCGACGTAGAGATCGTGGATCGAGGCCGGGTAGAGCCCGGAGGAGCGCGCCTGCTCGAGCACCGCGCTGCGCGCCCCCTCCCGCAGCTCGGGAGCGGCGAAGACCCCGGTCCAGACCAAGCGGTCGAGCGCGTCGGAGTTGCCGGAGGCGAGCGCGGCGTTGGCGTGGCGAATCTCGTCCAGGGTCTTGAGTTCCATGAGAGGCTCGAAGTCCTTGGCGGAGGCGCGCGATGGATGGCGGCCGCGCTGTCGAAGGTCGCAGAGGGCGGGACGGCGCCCGTCCCGATGGGCAAACGTCCCGAGTATAGTCCCGGCTCGCGGCCTGCGTCGAGACGCGATGCCGCGCGCGTCGCGCGTTGACACCTGTTGGAGCAGGCGTTTCAATCGCGTGCATGGAGGATTCCACGCAGCGTCTTACCGACTCGGACCCCCCGCTCGAAGACGCGATCGTTCCGTGTCGCTTGCGCGTCAACGGCGACGAGCGCCGGTGCGCGGTGACTCCGAACACGACGCTGCTCGAGGCGCTGCGCTATCGGCTCGGGCTCACCGGCTCCAAGCAGGGCTGCGACAAGGGGGACTGCGGGGCCTGCACCGTGGTGGTCGAGGGCGAAGCGATCCTGTCCTGTATCTCGTTGGCGCTCGCTCATCACGAAGGCCCCGAAATCACCACCGTCGAGGGCCTGGCGGAGCGCGGCCGCCCGCATCCGCTGCAGGACGCCTTCGACCTCACCGGGGCCGCGCAATGCGGCTTCTGCACGCCGGGAATCTTGATGAGCGCCTGGGCGCTGCTGGCGAAGAACTCGAGCCCGACGCGCGCCGAGATCGCCCACGCCTTGTCAGGAAACCTGTGTCGCTGCACCGGCTACACCAAGATCTTCGAGGCGGTCGAGATGGCCGCGGCCGAGCTGCGCGAGCGAGGCCAGCGGTGAGCGCGCGCGACGATCGGGTCGACCGCCGCCCGCCCGGCATGGAGATCCCGTCGGATCGCGTCATGCCGGGCGAGACGCGGCTCACCCCGCCCGCCTGGCCGGAGGGGCGTTCCGGTCCGCACGCGGGCGGCTTCGCGGTGATCGGGAAGCGCAATCGCAAAGTGGAGGGTCTGGCCAAGGTCACGGGCGAGGCGCTCTACGCCGACGACCTGGTGCTGCCGCGCATGCTGTTCGGCAAGCTGCTGCGCAGCACCCAGGCGCACGCCCGCATCGAATCGATCGACACCTCGCGTGCGCGCGCCATGCCCGGCGTCCACGCGGTGATCACCGGCCGGGACCTGCCCGAGTACTACGGCATCATCCCTTGGACCCAGGACGAGCAAGCGCTGTGCGAAGAGAAGGTGCGCTACGTCGGGGACGCCGTCGCGGCGGTCGCCGCCGACAGCGAGGCGGTCGCCGAGGACGCGCTGCGCGCGATCGTCGTGCGCTACCAGCCGCTGCCGGCGGTCACCGACATCGACAGCGCGCTGGCCCACCCGGAGTGGAAGGTCAACGAGAAGGCCAAGGAAGGCAACATCTCGAAGCAGGTCCTGCTCGCCTTCGGCGACGTCGAGCAAGGGTTGCGCGACAGCGACGCCGTGGTCGAGGCGGAGTACTGGTACGAAGGGTCGACCCACACTCCGATCGAGCCGCATTGCGCGCTGGCCCAATTCGAGACCAACGGTTTCCTCACCGTGTGGTCCAGCACGCAGGTGGCGCACTACCTCCACCGCGACCTGGCGCGCGTGCTGGGCCTCCCGACCCAGCGCATCCGCGTGATCCAGCCGGTCGTGGGTGGGGCGTTCGGGGGCAAGAGCGAGCCGTTCTCACTCGAGTTCTGCGCCGCCAAGCTGGCGATGATGACCGGCCGCCCGGTGAAGATCCTGTACACGCGTGAGGAAGTCTTCTATGCCCATCGTGGGCGGCACCCGATGCGGCTCCGCTATCGCTGCGGAGCTCGGCGCGACGGGACGCTCACCGCGGTCGACGCCAAGATCCACATCGACGGGGGCGCGTACTCGTCCTTCGGTCTGGTCACCACCTATTATTCGGGCCAGCTGCTCACCGCGCCCTACGCGATGCCCAGCTATCGCTTCGACTCGACCCGCGTCTTCACCAACAAACCCTGCTGCGGACCCAAGCGCGGGCACGGCTCGGTGCAGCCGCGCTTCGCCTTCGAATGCCAGCTCGACAAGCTCGCCGAGGCGATCGGCATGGATCCCATCGCCCTGCGCCGCAAGAACCACATCGGCGAGCACACCCGCACCGTGAACGGCATGCGGGTGACGTCGAACGGATTCCTGCAGTGCCTGGACGCGGTGGAGAAGGCCGCAGAGTGGAGCCGCAAGTTCCGCCGGCTGCCCTACGGGCGGGGTGTCGGGGTGGCCGGTAGCATGTACATCAGCGGCACTAATTACTGCATCTATCCGAACGAGATGCCGCAATCGGGGGTGCAGCTCAAGCTCGACCGCTCGGGGCGCGCCACGGTGTTCTGCGGCGCCTCCGACATCGGGCAGGGTTCGGATTCCGTGTTGGCCTACATCGTGTGCGAAGAGCTGGGCCTCGAGCTGGGCGACGTGCGGGTGGTGGCGGCCGACACCGACCTGACCCCGGTCGACCTCGGATCGTATTCGAGTCGCGAGACCTTCATGGTCGGCAATGCCTGCCTCGATGCCGCGCGCAAGCTGCGGGTCGAAGTATGCGCCACGCTCGCCGCGCGATGGGGTTGCCCGGCGCACGAGGTCTCGCTCGCTGGCGGCACCGCCTGCTGGGTGCGCGAGCCCGAGCGCCATGCGATGAGCGTCAAGGAGGCGCTGCAGCTCACCGAGGCCCGCGTCGGCACGCTGGGCTCGGTGGGCTGGTACCAGAGTCCCAAGCTCGGCGGCGACTACCGCGGCGGGACGATCGGCGCCTCCCCCGCCTATTCCTTCACGGCGCACGTCGCCGAGGTCGAGTGCGACGTCGAAACCGGCTTCGTCGACGTGAAGAAGCTGTGGGTCGCGCACGACTGCGGCCGGGCGCTGAGCCCGGTGGCGGTGGAAGGCCAGATGGAAGGCAGCGCGTACATGGGTTTTGCGGAAGCGCTGATGGAAGAGCAGGTGTTCAAGCCCGCCGCGCCTCACCACGGTCCGGGACTCCACCACGGTCCGTCGTTGCTCGACTACCGCATCCCGACCGCGCTCGACTGTCCCGAGTTCGAGTCGCTGATCATCGAGTCGGTGGACCCCGAAGGTCCCTACGGAGCGAAGGAAGCCGGCGAGGGGCCGCTCCATCCCAGCATTCCCGCCATCGCCAACGCGCTCTACGACGCGGTCGGCATTCGCTGCGATCGGCTGCCCTTCAGTCCGCCGCGGGTCCTGGGCCTGCTGCGCGAAGAAGGCGCGCGGGCGCGCTGGGAGCGGGCCCGCCGGCAACCGGCCGGCGTGGCGGGCGTCCGGGCGGAGGGCTGATGCTGCCGCTGCCGCGCTTCACCTGGCATCAGCCGCGCACCGTGGACGAGGTGCTGTCGCTGCTGTCGCCGACCACGGGCGAGGCCCTGCTGGTGGCGGGTGGGACCGACGCGGTGCCGAATCTCAAGCACCGCTTGCACGAGCCGCGACGCGTCGTCCACCTGGGGCGCGTGGACGCGCTGCGCTTCGTGCGCGACGGTGCTCACGGTCTGGACCTCGGGCCGCGGGTGACCCTGGCCCAGGTGGCCGACGATCCGCGTGTGCGCCGCGCGCACCCTTCGCTCGCCAAGGCCGCCGGCCTGGTGGCGGGTCCGCAGCTCCGATCGATGGGAACGCTGGGCGGCAACCTCTGCCTCGACACGCGCTGCACCTACTACAACCAGACCTTCTTCTGGCGCGAGGCGTTGGGCTTCTGCCTCAAGAAGGACGGCGTCCATTGCCACGTCGTGCCGCAGGGCAAGCGCTGCGTCGCCGCGCACTCCTCCGACGTCGCGCCGGTGCTGATCGCGCTCGAGGCCGAGGTCGAGATCACCGGCCCCGCAGGCGTACGGCGCGTAACGGTCGAGGAGTTCTTCGTCGGCGACGGGGTCCACAACAACGTGCTGGCCCCCGACGAGCTGGTGACGCGCATCCACGTCCCGGTGCGCTCGCGCGGGCTCCGCGTCGGCTACCAGAAGCTCCGCCCGCGGCGCTCCATTGACTTCCCCATGTTGTCGGTGGCGTTCGCGGCGCGCGGCAACGGAACGCTGAAGAGTGCCCGCTTGGTCGTGAGCGCGCTCGCCGCGAAGCCGCGCTCGGTGGGCGGGTTGGACGCGATCGTGGCCGGCCACGCGCTCGACGCCGAGCGGGTCGAGGCGATCGCGCAAGCGGCGTATCGGCAGTGCCGACCCCAAACCAGCATTCCCTACGACAGCGACTGGCGCCACGAAATGGTGCCGGTTTTCGTCCGGCGCGCGATCGCCGAGGCGCTCGCGGGAGCGGCCCATGACTGACCCGCGCGCGCCGGTGTGGGAGGTGGTCCACGAGTGGCATCGGGCACGGCGGCGGTTCGTGTTGGCGACCGTGATCGAGACCCGGGGATTCACGCCGCGCAAGGGCGGCGCGCGGATGCTGATCGCGTCGGACGGCGAGACCTGGGGCACCATCGGCGGCGGGGCGATCGAGCGTGAGGTCCTCGACCGCGCGCGCGTGCTGCTGGCGGGAGAGACCTCGACCCTGGTCAAGCGCCACCTCACCCAGGAGCTGGGCATGTGCTGCGGAGGCGAGATGAGCGTGTTCCTGGAGGTGATCGCGCCCGCGCCGGTGCTGGTGGTGTTCGGGGCCGGCTACATCGCACGGCCTCTGGCGGCGATGGCGGCGGAGTGCGGCTTCGAGGTCACGGTCGTCGACGAGCGGTCGGAGTGGGCGTCGGAGGCGCGCTTCCCGAGCGCGCGTCTGGCACGCGTCGCACCCGAGGACTACGCCCGGGCGTGGGATGCGCGAGGGGACGAGTACGCGGTGATCGTGACCCACGACCACGGGCTCGATCAGCGCCTGGTGCAGGTCCTGCTCGAGCGCCCGCTACGCTTCCTGGGGATGATCGGCAGCATCCCCAAGCAGCGGAAGTTCGCCCTGCGCCTCAAGGCGCGCGGTTTCACAGCGGAGCAGATCGCGCGGCTCTACACGCCGCTCGGCCTGGACATCGGGGCCGACACGCCGGAAGAGATCGCGGTCAGCGTGGTGGCGCAGCTGGTGGCGGTGCGGCGCGGGCCGCTGGTGGGCGCGGCGCCCACGACCCGCTCGGCGCCCGCTCCCGAGGCGGAGGAGAGGACGTGATCACAGGCGTCCTGCTGGCGGCCGGCGCCTCGCGCCGCATGGGGCGCGACAAGGCGCTGGTGCGAAGCCGCGGCCAGAGCTTCGCCGCCCATGGGCTCCACCATCTGTGGAGTGCGTGCGACGCCGTCGTGATCGTGCTCGGCTCCAACGCGGCCGCGATCCGCGCCGGAATCGAGGATGAGTTCGTGAAGCGCGTAGCGAGCGTCGAGCTGCGGCGCGACCTCGCGGCGGCGCGCCGCCACGGGGCGCGTGGCCTGGAGGCCCGCTTCGTGCTCAACCGTGGCTGGCGGAGTGGCATGCTGGGCTCGGTGCGCGTGGGGCTCCAGAGTGCGCTCGCGTTTCGACCCGAGTCGATCCTGGTCCTCCCGGTCGATCATCCGCGCATCCAGCCGCGCACCGTCCAGGCGCTGACCACCACCATGCACGAGGCCCTGGGGGCCTTCGCCCGCCGGCCGCGCGAGCGCGCGGCCTTCGCCTACGCGCTGGTGCCGCGTCACCACCGGCGTCGCGGCCACCCGATTGCGCTCTCGCCCGGCCTGGCGCGCGCGATCCTGCGCGACCGCGCAGCGCTCAGCCTGAGCGACGCCTTACGGCGCAACAGCCGCCTGATCGGCTACCTCGACACCACGGATGCGGGCGTTCTCGACAACCGCAACACGCCGCCTCGAGACCGGGCCGTATGACGATGACCGACGTGATGGGAGCGGGCGCGGTCGGGGAGCTGCTGGTGGTGCTCAACAAGTCCGATCACGAGGCGGTGCTGGTCGATCCGACCACGTTCGCGACCCTGGCTCGCATCCCAACCGGGCAGGGCCCGCACGAGGTCGCGGTCGCGCCCGACGGACGCACCGCCTTCGTGGCCAATTACGGAATGTTCGCCGTGTTCCGCAAGGGTCAACGTCAGGACCATCCTGGAAACACGCTCAGCGTCATCGACCTCGAGCGTCGAGTCGTGCGCGAGACCTTCGACCTCGGCGCCTATACCAGGCCCCACGGACTGTGGGTCAGCGGCGACGGCCGCTGGCTGTGGACCACCTGCGAGGGCGCACGCGCAGTGCTCGAGCTCGACGCCGCGAGCGGCCAGGTGCACAAGGTCTGGAGCACGGGCCAGGAGATCAGCCACATGCTGGCGCCGACGCCGGACGAAACCAAGCTCTACGTCACCAATATCCGCTCGGGCAGCGTCACCGTGATCGACCGGCGCAGCGATCGGGTCCAGAGTCAGCCGACCGGGGAGGGCGCGGAGGGGATCGACATCACGCCGAGTGGAGAGGAAGTCTGGGTCACCCACCGCGGCGCCCACGACGTGAGCGTCATCTCGACCGCCGACGACTCGATCGTGACTCGTTTCGAGAGCGGAGGGCAGATGCCGATTCGGGTCAAGTTCACGCCCGACGGCCGCGAAGCGTGGATCTCGAACGCGCGCAGCAACACCGTGACGGTGTTCGAGGCCGCGTCGCGACGTCGCCTGGCCACGATCGAGGTCGGCGCGGTGCCGGTCGGGATCCAGATGACGCCGGCCGGCCGGCGCGCCTTCATCGCCAACAGCAACGACGATCGGGTGACGGTGCTCTCGATCTCCGAGCGGCGCGTGATCGGCGGCTTCGCGCCCGGCCACGAGCCCGACGGCATGGCCTGGGTCTCTTCCTCCGCGCGATCGCGATGACCTGGGAGGCGTTCGTCGCCCAGTGGCGCGAGTTCTACCTGATGGCCGGCACGGCGGCAGTGACGCTGGCCGGGCTGTTGTTCGTGGCGATCTCGCTCCACGTGGACGCCTTGGTGCACGAGACCCGCGAGCACCTGCTGGTGCCGGCGCGCTCGACGCTGATTTCGTTCGTGTTCGTGCTGACGCTGTCGCTGCTCATGCTGGTCCCGGCGCAGGGCATCCGTATCACCGGTGTCTCTTGGATCGCGCTCGGCGCGGTGTTCAGCGCGCTCACGGTGCGGCAGATGATGCGTGCCACCGTCGACCACGCCGACTTCACGCGCGGTCTGTTCCGGCGCAGGCTGTTGCTGCCGCTCATCGGCTACGCGTGGACCGCGGTGGCCGGTTTCCTGTTGCTCCGTCGCCAGGCCGACGCGCTGTTCGTGGTGGTCGGGCCATTGTGCCTGTTGCTCGGAAACGCCGCGGGCACGTCGTGGGATCTGCTGGTGCGAGTGGCGCGCATCCGGCGCCGCGCGGCGGCCGAACCGCGCGGCCCCGAGCGGCGTTGAGGCGCCGGCCCTCACGCATCACGTGTCCCGATCCGCGGGCGGCCCCAGGCACCACAGCGCCCCGTCCCGCTCTTCGACGGCGAGCGGGGTGAGTCGCCCGCCAGCGCACGGGCCGCCGGCGCACTCCCCGGTCTCGGGTCGATAGCGCGCACCGTGGTGGCAGCACACCAGCGCATCGTAGGCGTCGTCGAAGAAGTGGGCGTCACCGAAGTCGAGCTCGAGCGATTCGTGACGGCAACGGTTGATGTAAGCGTAGACGGCGCCGCGGTAGCGCACGGCGAAGCCGGGCCACTCGACGCCGCGGACCACGATCGAGAAGCGGACGCCCTGGCCCTCGCCCAAGCGCCGGGCCTCGGCCAGGATCAGGCGCAGCGAGGCGCTCAGCGTCTGGCCTCCGGCCGAGGCGTCGTGCGACAATCCAACCCCGCTTGGGCGAGTCTGGAGGAGTCGATGGGATCGTCACCACGCATCGCGGTCTATGGTAGCAGCACGGTCGGCGAAGCCGAGCCGGGCTATCGACTGGCGCTCGAGCTCGGTGCCGCGCTGGCCTCGCGCGGGGCCACGGTGGTGACCGGCGGCTACGGCGGCGCCATGGAGGCTGCGTCGCGCGGCGCGGTCGAGGCCGGCGGCCGCACCGTGGGTGTCACCGTCGATCTGTTCGAGGCGCGTGGCCCGGTCAACCGCTGGGTGACGGAGCGCATCCACGCGCCCGACCTGTTCGATCGACTGCGCCACCTGGTGATGTCGTGCGACGGGCACGTGGTCGTCGAGGGCAGCATCGGCACGCTGACCGAGCTGTTCCTGACCTGGACCTTGGCCAGCGTGGGCGCGCTCTCGGCGGAATCCGTCGTGCTGCTCGGCGCGGCGTGGCCCTCGTACCTCGAGGCCCATCGGGCGCGAATCCCGGAGCGCCTCTTCCGGCACGTGCGGATCGCGGGCACGCCGGACGAAGCCGCAGAGCTGGCGCTGGCCGCGGCGCGCGCCGGAACGCCCCCGGGCCCACGATGAGTCGCGCCGCCGTGCCGGGGCAGGATCGGCTGCTCGACTGGCGTTCCGAATTCCCGACCCTCGAGAGCACGCTGCACTTCATCTCGCACTCCTTGGGCGCCATGCCGCGCGGCGTCGCGGAGTCGCTGCGCGGCTACACCGACACCTGGACGGCGCGCAGCATTCGGGCCTGGGAGGAGCAGTGGTTCGACCTCCCCGCGCGCCTCGGCGACACCCTTGGGCGCATTCTCGGCGCGGCCCCGGGCTCGGTCTCGATCCACCCCAACACGACCCTGGCCCAGGCCTCGGCGCTCTCGGCGCTCGATTTCACCCCGCCGCGCCACCGGCTGGTCTGCTCCGCCGAGGACTTTCCGTCGATGCTCTATCTCTACGAGGGGTTGACACGGCGCGGGGTCGAGGTGGTGCGCGTCGAGGCGCGCGCCGGTCGCGTCGTCCACGAGGAGGACGTGATCGCGGCCATCGACGAGCGCACCGCGCTGGTGGCCCTGTCGCAGGTCTTGTTTCGCACCAGCCAGGTCCTGGACGTGGCGCCGATCGTGCGGCACGCGCACGCCCGCGGCGCCAAGGTCATGCTCGACTCGTACCAGGCGGTGGGCACGGTTCCGGTCGACGTGGCCGCGCTCGACGTCGACCTGCTGGCCGGGGGCACGATCAAGTGGCTGTGCGGCGGGCCCGGAGTGGGTTACCTCTACGCCAGCCCCAAGCTGACCCCACCGCTCCGGCCGGCACTCACCGGCTGGATGGCCCACGAGCGCCCCTTCGACTTCGAGGAGGCGATGCGCTGGAGCGAGGGGGCACGCCGCTTCCAGACCGGAACGCCGTCGATTCCAGCCGTGCTGGCGGCGCAGCCCGGGGTCGAGATCGTCGCCTCCATCGGCGTCGACGCGATTCGGGAGAAATCGCTGCGTCTGACCGAGCGCATGATCGGCTGGGCCGACGAGCATGGGCTCCGGGTGGGCTCGCCCCGAGAGCCCGAGCGTCGCGGCGGCACGGTGGTGCTCGACGTGCCCGAGTCCGCGGCGGTGTGCCGCGCGCTGCTCGAGGCCGGCGTGATGCTCGACCATCGACCCGGCGTGGGCGTCCGCTTGGCCCCGCACTTCTACACCCGCGAGGACGAGGTCGGTCGGGTCATGACGATGGTCCAGCGCGAAGTCGAGAGCGCCGCGCGTCGATGAGCGCTGGGTCGTGCCGCACGCGAGGTGGCGTGCTACATTCGCTTCCGTCGCGGCCGCGACGGTCCCCGCGCGTCGCGAGGAGCTCGCAGGTCTCGGCCGTGACCCGAAGGAGGGAGCACGTTCCATGGAGGCGACCGCGGTGACGGAGAGCGCCGGGCTCAAGATCGTGCGCGAGCCCAGGGTCTATCTGGTGGGGCGGCAGCAGCTGGATCACGAAGGACTCGACGCCTTTCTGGCCGACCACGGCGTCAGCTGGCAGACCGATACCGCGGTCGGTGGCGAGGCCCTGGCCGAGATGGCGGGCCGCGTCTGCTACATGAGCTACGGCAAGGGCCGCAAGACGAATCGCGAGTTCATCGGCCACATCGTCGAGGTCGGCCACGGCTCCGTGCTCGAGCACGCCGTTTGGAGCTTCGTGATCACCGGCGTCTCGCGCTCGTTCACGCACGAGCTGATCCGGCATCGACACTTCTCCTACTCGCAGCTTTCGCAGCGCTACGTGAACGAATCCGACTCCGATTTCGTCGAGCCCGACGCGATCGCCGCGCATCCCGAGCTGCACGCGCTGTGGACCGAGGCCGTCGAAGCCACGCGGCGCGCCTACGACCGGCTGGTCGAAGGCCTGCAGAAGCACTACGCGACGGTGCCCGAGCCGACGCTGCGCCGCAAGCTGGCGCGCCAGGCGGCGCGCTCGGTGTTGCCCAACGCCACCGAAACCAAGATCTTCATGACCGGCAACGTCCGGGCGTTGCGGCATTTCATCGAGCTGCGCGGCAGCGAGCACGCCGACGTCGAGATCCGCAAGGTGGCGGTGGCGCTGCTGGAGCTCATGCGGCGCGAGGCGCCCAGCCTGTTCGCCGATTACGAGCTCCGGACGCTTCCCGACGGCACCGTGGTCACGTTCACGGAGCACCCGAAGGTCTGAAGCCGGGGGAGCGCGGCGCCATGCCCGATCCTGCCGTCGTGCGCCGCCCCGTGTTCCGTTTCTCGGAGCGCGGGCGCGAGGCCGTCGAGGACGCGGTGGCCGTGGAAGGCGTGCTCGAGATCCGGGTCGGCGGATCCACCCTCTCCGTCACGCTGCGCACACCGGGCCACGACCCCGAGCTGACGCTGGGCTTCATGGCCGCCGAAGGCGTGATCCACGCCCGCCACGACGTCGTCGGTGTGGCCGCGGGGAGCGCGGAGTGCGCCGATCAGCCGGATACGATCGAGGTCACCCTGGCGCCCACGAGGGTGGTCGACTGGACCCGACTCGAGCGGCGCTTCGCCGCCACGGCGGCGTGCGGGCTGTGCGGGCGGGCGCATCTCGAGTCGCTGCGGGCTGGACTCGAGCCACTCCCCGCGGCCCCGCCGCTCGACGCCCGCGCGCTGGCCGCGCTGCCCGAGCGCCTGCGGGCGGCGCAGGCGGCCTTCGCTGCTACCGGGGGGCTCCACGCCGCCGCCTGGTGCGACGCCGAGCTCGAGCCCCAGGTGTTGCGCGAGGACGTCGGTCGCCACAACGCCGTCGACAAGGTCGCCGGCTGGCTGCTCGGGCAAGGCCGCTACCCGGTCGAGCGCGGCGTGCTGTGGGTGAGCGGACGCGCCGGAGCTGAGATCGTGCTCAAGGCGGCCCGCGCCCGCATCCCGGTGCTGGCCGCGGTCGGCGCCCCTTCGTCGCTGGCGATCGAGCTCGCGGATGCCGCGGCGATGACGCTGATCGGCTTCCTGCGCGAAGGGCGCATGAACGTCTACGCTGGTGCCGATCGCCTGCGCTAGGCGCCGAGCCGTACGCGCAGCAGCCGCGCCCGGGCGCGACTCACCGGCAGTTCGGTCTTGTCCGCGTCCTTGAGCTGGAGTCGATAGGTGCCGGCGAAGGCCGGCCGCAGGGCCGCCGCCCAATCGAGATTGACGATCACGCCGCGATGGATGCGCGCGAAGCGCTTGCCGTCGAGCCGGCGCTCGAGCTGATCGAGCGTGAAGTTGACGTAATGTCGCGCGCTCGCGGTGGCCGCGAAGACCAGTTTGTCCTCGGCGCCGAACCACAACACCTCGTCGGTCGAGAGGATCAGCTGCTTGGCGCCGATCCGGACGGTCAGGCGCTGGAGCGCGTCCTGGCTCGCGCCGCGGCCCAATGCGGTCAGCAGGCCTTCGAGCCGCTCCGCCAACGCGCTCGGTCGAGCCAGGTCGAGGCGCGCCCGCTCCAGCGCCTGGGCCAGACGCTCGCGCCGGAAGGGCTTGAGCAGGTAGTCGACCGCGTTCTCCTCGAACGCGCGCACCGCGTACTGGTCGAAGGCCGTGACGAAGATCACCGCGGGCCTGGGCTCCAGGCTCTGGAGCAGCGCAAAGCCGTCCTCGCCCGGCATCTGGATGTCGAGCAGGACCAGATCGGGCTCGAGCTCGGCGATGCGCCGGCGCGCCTCGTCGGCGGAGCCGGCTTCGCCCACCACGGTGACGCCGGGCAGCTCGCCCAGCATGCGCCGCGTGCGCTCGCGGGCCAGCGACTCGTCGTCGACGATCAGGACGCTCAGCGACTCGGCGCTCATCGCGATCTCACCAGGTGAGCGTCACGCCCAGCACCGGCAGGGCGCGGCTGAAGTACGAATCGGTGCGGTAGCGCGCCGAGTAATCGGGCGAGTAGACGTAGTCGAGCACGTTGCGAATCCCGAGCACGTTGAGACCCTCGACGTAGAACGCGCACGCGCCGCTGGGCGGAAGCCCGACTCCGGCCGGCAGCGAGAACAGCCGCGTGAGAGGCCCAGAGCGGCGTCGCGAGCGCGCTGAGCCCGAGCGCGGTCAGGACCACCGGCCTTGCCCCGGGCTTCATTTCGGCTCCCGTCGCGGCTCGAGGAGCGGCAGCGTGATCCGAACCCGGGTCCCCGCACCGGGGGCGGTATCGATCTCGAGGGCGTCGGACAGACTGGCGGCGCGCAGCCGTTCGCGCACCGAGTGCAATCCGAACCCGGTGCCGCTCGCGGGACGCCCGCCGTCGAGCCCGGGTCCGTCATCGCTCACCTCGAGCATCAAGCGGTCGCCGGTGCGCCGCGCGATCAAGGCGAGGGTGGCGCCCTCGGGCCGAGCTCCCACCGCGTAGCGCACCGCGTTCTCGACCACCGGCTGGAGCAGCAGGCTCGGCACCAGCAGCCCCTCGAGTCCCGGCTCGATCGCTTCCTCGAGTCGCAGGCGTTCCCCGAAGCGCACGCGCTCGATCGCCAGGTAGGCGCGCAGGAAGTCGAGCTCGGCGCCCAACGTGGAATGCTCGCGCTCCGAGGCCCGCAGCGTGTAGCGGAACAGATCGGCGAGCCGCGTCGTCACGTCTTCGGCGGCGCGCGGGTCGGTGGCGATGAGCGCGGCGATCGAGTTGAGTGTGTTGAACAGGAAGTGGGGGTGGATCTGGGCGCGCAGCGCGCGCAGCTCGGCCTGCGCCAGCTCGGCCCGCGTCTGCTCCACCGCCCGCGCGCGCGTCAGCGCCAGGTCGTGGTACGCCATCGCGAAACGGATGCCGCTGAAGAGCGCGATGAACAAGGCGCTGTAGAGCCCGGTGACGAGAACCGCGCGCGGGTTGGCCAGGAAGCCCTTGCCGATCGTGAGCTGGATGATGAGCGCGGCCACGTAGGCGGCGATCAGGCCGGTCGAGGCGTAGGCGAAGCCGACCGAGAACGCGGTGGGATCGTTGGCGCCGGGGCGGCGCGGCAGCCGCGGCAGGATGAAGAAGCGCGTCGCCCACATGGCGATCCCGACGGTGTAGGCGAAGACCAGCGAGTACGCGAAGGCCTGCCGATAGGCCACGAGCGCCCCACCGTAGAGGGTCCCGAAGAAGAGCGCGAACGGCACCGCCCACAGCGGCTGCTGCCACAGTAGGCGGAGCAAGGGGCGAAGCGCGGTCTGGCGCGGAGCTCCGATCGGCATGGGGGGTCCTCCTTCACCCACAGCCTACGCGGGCGCCGTCGCCCCGGATACGCGCTCCGGACGAATGGTCGACCCCGAGGGGCGAACGGTCGACGGCGCGGACCGGTGGCGGGATGAGCGGAACGAAGGGGAGGCCGGCGGACCCGCTACGGAGCCAGCCACTCGCGCCGCCACCCGCGCCCGCGCCGAGCGAAGCGCAGCCGCGAATGGAGTCGGCGCGCCCCGCTGGCCCAGAATTCGAAAGCGTCCGGGACCAGCAGGAATCCGCCCCAGCCCGGTGGCCGCTCGACCGGGCGCCCGCGGAAGCGCGCCGCGGCGCGACGATAGCGCGCCATCAGCACGGCGCGGCCGCGGATCGGCGCGCTCTGCTGCGAGGCCCAGGCCGCGAGCTGGGCGCCGCGCGGGCGGGAGGCGAAGTAGTCGTCGGACTCCGCCGCGGAGAGTCGCCGCACCCGGCCCTCGACGCGCACCTGGCGTCCCAGCGCGGCCCAATAGAACGCCACGGCGGCCCACGGGCGACGCGGGAGCTCACGACCCTTGCGGCTCGCGTAATTGGTGAAGAACGACAGCCCGCGATGATCGATGCCGCGGAGCAACACCATGCGCACCGCCGGGCGACCACTGCGGCCCGAGGTCGCGATCGCCATCGCGTCGTGTTCTGCGATCCCCGCCGCGCGGGCGCGACCCAGGAGGGCCATCAGGCGCCGCAGCGGAGCGCTCGAAGCGGGGTGCGGCCGCCGGGCCGCTCGCGCCGTCATGGCCGATCGGGGACTCAGCGGTAGGCCGGCAGTCCGGTGACCGCCTCGCCCAGCACCAGGGTGTGGATGTTGTGCGTGCCCTCGTAGGTCTTGACCGATTCGAGATTGCACATGTGGCGCATCACCGGGTACTCGGCGGTGATGCCATTGGCGCCGAGCACGTCGCGCGCCCGCCGCGCGATGTCGAGCGCGATCTCGCAGTTGTTGCGCTTGGCGAGCGAAACCTGCTCGGGCTTGGCGCTGCCCCGCTCCTTCATGCGCCCGAGCTGGATGCACAGCAGCTGCGCCTTGGTGATCTCCGTCAGCATGTCGGCCAGCTCGGCCTGGACCAGCTGGAACGAGCCGATCGGCTTCCCGAACATGACGCGGCTCTTCGCATACTCGGCGGCCGCGTAGAAGCACGCCATGGCGGCGCCGACCACGCCGAACGCGATGCCGAAGCGGGCCTGGGTAAGGCACCCGAGCGGACCCTTGAGGCCCTTCACGTTGGGGAGCAGGCCCTCCTCCGGAACGAACACGTCCTGCAGGATCAACTCGCTGGTCACGGAGGCGCGCAGGCTGTGCTTGCGCTTCTGCTCCGGGGCCGAGAATCCCTTGCTCGAGGTCTCGACGATGAAGCCGCGAATCACGTCGCGGCCTCGATCCGGATCCTTGAGCTTGGCCCACACGATCGCCACCTGCGACACGGTTCCGTTGGTGATCCACATCTTGGCGCCGTTCAGGACGTAGCCGCCGTCGACCTGGCGAGCGTGCGTGATCATCCCCGCGGGGTCGGAGCCGTGGTCCGGCTCGGTCAGCCCGAAGCATCCGATCACCTCGCCCTTGGCCATGCGGGGCAGCCATTTCACGCGCTGCTCCTCGCTGCCGTAGGCGTAGATCGGATACATGACCAGCGAGCCCTGCACCGAGGCGAAGGAGCGCAGGCCGGAGTCGCCCCGCTCCAGCTCCTGCATGGCCAGGCCGTACGCGGTGGGCGAGACCCCGGCGCAGCCGTACTTCTCCGGCAGGCTGGCGCCCAGTAGGCCCATCTCGGCCACCTCGGGGATGACGTCGCGCGGGAAGTAGGCCTCTTCGTAGGCCTTCTCGATCACGGGGAGGTAGCGATCCTCGACCCAATCCCGCACGTGGTCACGGATCTGCCGCTCTTCCTCCGTGAGCAGCGTGTCGACTTCGTAGAAATCCACCCCGGTGAAGCGCGGCATCATCGGCTCCTGAAAATGAACGAGGGCTGCGAGTCCATTGTTGGAAAAGGCAGCGGAGTATATCGTGGGCCGATGCCGGTGTCTCGCGACCCTGGTCTAGCCTTTCCGTTCGCAGCGAGGAATCATGCCCTTCGACGGCCCCGTGACCGCCCCGTCCCGCAAGGAGGATCTGCCATGTCGTTCTCGAGCCCCGCGCTGCGCCACGGCGCCCTCAGCGTCGTCTTCGTGGGCCTGATGTCGGCCGGCGTCGCGCAGGCCGGGCGCGGAGTGGCCACGCGCTCGGTGGTCTACGCCCGCCACGGCATGGTGTGCGCCGCACAGCCGCTCGCGGTGCAGGCCGGACTCGACGTGCTCAAGGCCGGCGGGAGCGCCGTCGACGCGGCGATCGCGGTCAACGCGTGTCTCGGCCTGATGGAGCCGACGGCGAACGGTCTGGGCGGCGACCTGTTCGCGATCGTCTGGGATCCCACGGCCAGGAAGGTGGTCGGTCTCAACGCCTCCGGGCGGGCGCCACTCGCGCTGACCGCGGATCGAGTCCCACCCGAGAAGGACGGCACGATCCCGCTCTACTCGCCCTACTCGTGGACGGTGCCGGGCTGCGCGGACGGATGGTTCGAGCTGCACGCCAAGTACGGCAAGCTGCCGATGAAGCGCGTGCTCGAGCCCGCGATTCACTTCGCGGAGGAGGGCTTCCCGCTGTCGCCGGTGATCGCCGAGAACTGGGCGACGGGCGCCAAGCGTCACGGCGACAACCCCGGCTTCCGCGAGGTGTTCATGCCGGGCGGCCATGCGCCGGCCGAGGGCGAAGTCTTCCGCAATCCCGCGCTGGCGCGGACCCTGCGACTGCTCGCCGACCAAGGACGCGACGCCTACTACAAGGGCCCGATCGCGGAGGCGCTGGTGCGCTACTCGCAGGCCAACGGCGGGTTCTTCGCGCTGGAGGACTTCGCTCGCCATCACTCGACCTGGGACGCTCCGATCTCGACCACCTACCGCGGCTACACGGTGTGGGAGTTGCCTCCCAACAGTCAGGGCCTGGCCGCTCTGCAGATGCTCAACCTGATCGAGGGCTTCGATCTCAAGCGGATGGGGCGCGAGTCGGCCGACTTCTGGCACGTCCTGGTCGAGGCCAAGAAGATCGCCTTCGCCGACCGCGCGCGTTACTACGCCGATCCGGCGTTCGCCAAGGTGCCGGTCGAGCAGCTGCTGTCCAAGGACTACGCGCACCGGCGCGCCGCCGCGATCGACATGAAGAAGGCCGCCCTCACCGACAGCCCGGGCGATCTGGCCGCGATCAGCAAGGGTGGCACGACCTACCTGTGCACGGCGGACGACAGTGGAATGATGGTGTCGCTGATCCAGAGCAACTACGCCGGCTTCGGCTCGGGCTACGTCGTGCCCGAGGTCGGCTTCGGGCTCCAGGACCGGGGCGCATGCTTCAGCCTCAAGGCCGGCCATCCCAACCGCCTCGAGCCCGGCAAGCGGCCTTTCCAGACCATCATCCCCGCGTTCGTGACCCAGGACGGCGAGCCGCGCATGGCGTTCGGATTGATGGGCGGCGACATGCAGCCCCAGGGGCACGTCCAGGTGCTGGTGAATCTGCTCGACCTCGGGATGAATCTCCAGGAAGCGGGCGACGCCATCCGCTTCCACCACACCGATTCCAGCGAGCCCACCGGCACCACCATGACCGACGGCGGCATCCTGCACATCGAGGATGGGCTGCCGCCCGCGGTACTGGACGAGCTCAAGCGGCGCGGCCATCGGCTCGGGTCCGAGTCGGTCGGGGCCTACGGCGGCTACCAGGCGATCTGGCGCGACGCCAAGAGCGGGGTGTACTCGGGCGCGACGGAGAAGCGTAAGGACGGCTGCGCGCTCGGTTACTGAGCCGCGGTTGAACCGCGCGCGCGCGGTCGAGTAACCTCTTCGGGCCTCGTCCGTCCCACCTCCAGGGGAACCTCTGCATGGCGGCCACGCGAACCTCGTCCAGCACTTCCGCTCGCTACCACGGCTTGAGCGCGGAGGACTTGGTCGGTCTCTACCGCACCATGCTCACCTCGCGCCGTGTCGACGACGAGGAGATCCGGCTCAAGAAGCTCAACCTGATCTTCTTCCAGATCTCGGGTGCCGGCCACGAAGGCGTGCTGGTGGCGGCCGGCAAGCTGCTCAAGCCCGGCTACGACTGGTTCTATCCCTACTACCGCGACCGCGCGTTGTGCCTGCAGCTGGGAATGACGCCGCAGGAGATGTTTCTCTCCGCCTTCGCCGCGGCCGACGATCCCAATTCCGGCGGGCGCCAGATGCCGAGCCACTGGGGCCACCAGAAGCTCAACATCGTGTCGCAGTCGAGCCCGACCGGGACCCAGTTCCTGCAGGGCGTGGGCGCGGCCGAAGCCCTGGTCAAGTACCGGGATCTGGAACCGAGCGCGCCCGAGCTGAAGGGGCGGGTGCATGGCGACGAGGTCGTGCTGGTCACGACCGGCGAAGGCGCCACCAGCGAGGGCGAGTTCTGGGAGGCGATGAACACCGCCAGCAACCTGAAGCTCCCGGTGCTGTTCCTGGTCGAGGACAACGGCTACGCGATCTCGGTGCCGGTCGACGTGCAAACCGCCGGCGGCAACGTCGCGACCCTGGTCAAGAACTTCCCCAACCTGTTCTGGGTGGGCGAGATCAACGGCAACGACCCGGTCGAATCGTACGGCGTGCTCAAGGAGGCGGTCGCGCACTGCCGCGCGCGCAAGGGCCCGGCCTTCGTGCGCGCTCTGGTGACGCGGCCCTACTCGCACTCGATGTCGGACGACGAGACCAAGTATCGCGCTCCGGCCGAGCGCCAGTCCGAGAGCCAGAAGGATTGCCTCGCCAACTACGGCCGCTTCCTGGTGGAGGAGGGCTTCCTCGACGAGGCCGGTCTCGAGCGGCTCAACCAGGAGGTCCAGGCCGAAGTGCGTCGCGCGGCGGAAGAAGCTCAGAAGCATCCGCAGCCCGAGCCTGCGACCGTGACGCGGTTCGTCTATTCGCCCGACGTCGATCCCACCTCGGATCGCTTCACGGCGCAGCCCAAGGGCGGCGCCGAGGCCTCGAACGAGACCTTGCTGCAGCTCGTCAACTACTGCCTCCGCGATGAGATGGCGCGCAACCCGCGCATCATCCTGTTCGGCGAGGACGTCGCCGATGCCTCGCACGAGGACGTGCTGGGAGAGACCAAGGGCAAGGGGGGCGTGTTCGGCGTCACCTGGGGACTGCAGAGGCTCTACGGCGGAAAGCGCGTCTACAACTCGCCGCTCGCCGAGGCCAACATCGTCGGCCGCGCGATCGGGCTCGCCACGCTCGGCTTGCGGCCGGTAGTCGAGATCCAGTTCTTCGACTACATCTGGCCGGCGATGATGCAGATCCGCAACGAGCTCTCGAATCTGCGCTGGCGCTCCAACAATGCCTTCTCGGCCCCAGTCATCATCCGCGTCGCCTACGGCGGGTATCTATCGGGGGGCGCGCCCTACCATAGCCAGTGCGGGGAGAGCCTGTTCACCCACTCGCCCGGCCTGCGCGTCGTGATCCCGAGCACCGCGCTCGATGCCAACGGCCTGATGCGCACGGCGCTCCGCTCCGAGGATCCCGTGCTGTTCCTCGAGCACAAGCACCTTTATCGGCAGCCCTACGCCAAGTCGCCCTATCCGGGCCCGGACTACACGGTGCCGTTCGGGCGCGCGCGTCTGGTGCGCACCGGCAGCGACGTCACGATCGTGACCTACGGCGCGCTGGTGCAGCGCTCGCTGCTGGCCGCGAACGAGGCGGCCGAGCAGGGCGTGGAGGCCGAGATCCTCGATCTGCGCACCCTGTCACCGGTCGACTTCGAGAGCGTCGCCCGCTCGGTGAAGAAGACCGGGCGCGTCATCGTCGCCCACGAGGACACCCTGTTCTGCGGCTACGGCGGTGAGATCGCCGCTCGTATCGCGGACGAGTGCTTCATGGACCTCGATGCCCCGGTCAAGCGCGTCGCCGCGCTCGACACGATGGTGGCCTACTCGCCGATCTGCGAGGACTACATCCTGCCGCAGAAGGACGATCTGCTGCGCGCGATCCACGCCATCGCGGAGTTCTAGGTCATCGGCCCGCGGGCTCGAGTCGCCACTCGCTCTCTCTGACCGTGGCGATGTGGGCGGCATCGAGGTAGAGCGGCACGTAGCGGTGGCTGGCCCAGCGCTGCAGCTGATCGAGCTGGTGATCGGGAGTCCCGCTGTTGCCGGGCGGAATCACGGCGAGCGACGAATCGGGTGCCGCGAGGTCGACCACGTGACGCCAGCTCGGCCCGAACACGACGCGCACGTCTCCCGGGAGCCGCGAGGGCCCGACGCAGGGCGTGCTGTTGTCGCCGTCGATCGGAACCTCGGGCGGATCGAACGCGGGGTTGCGCCAGGCCAGGGCGTGCCGGAAGCGCGCTCGGTGGGCGCGGCTCCAGGTCCAGGTGGAGAGGTCGGGGCCCAGCAGCGTGCGCAGGTCGCGTAGCGCGGTCTGGAGCGCCGCGGTGGCCGCGACCGGCGCGCCCTCGATGTGGCCGTGGCGCGGATCGCGCAGGACCTCGGCGGCCCGACCGTCG
>JACXTT010002999.1_pt1 | contig 26390 bp, 23 predicted proteins | sample 9270951 | NCBI WGS metagenome assembly JACXTT01 (sample SAMN15532306, study PRJNA645909) | rock metagenome | isolation source: weathered quartz diorite | place: Puerto Rico | collected 2017-06-21
TCCGAGCTGCACAAGCTTCGCTCGGAGGGGATGCCCGAGGACGGGTCGGTATTCGGCTACTGCGATTTCGCAGGCATTGCGCGTGGATTTGGGCTCCCGGGAAAGACAGTCAGGAATCTGGACGACCTGCCGAAGTTCGTGGCGGAGTTCGCCGCACGCGGCGGCGCCGCGGTCTGGGACTTTCACGTCTCCGACAAGGTCGTGTCGCCGACCATACGCCGCGCCCATCCTCACCCTGCCAAGAAATAGATACTACGACCCAGTGGAGCGTTGGGTCAGTTTGTGCTAAATGAGACTATGCCTCGCTACGTCGCTTTTCTCCGCGGTGTGAGCCCGATGAACGCGAAGATGCCCGATCTGAAGCGCTGCTTCGAATCGGCCGGCTTCGCCGACGTCAAGACCGTGCTCTCGAGCGGCAACGTCGTATTCAGCGCGCCGGCCGCCCCGCAAGCCGCACTCGAGCGCAAAGCCGAGTCCGCGATGGCAAAGCGCATCGGTCGCGCGTTCTACACGATCGTGCGCCCGACAAGCGCGCTGCGCAGGATGCTCGAGGCCGACCCTTACGCGGCCTTCCGCCTTCCGGCGAATGCGAAGCGGGTCGTCACCTTTCTGCGAAAGCCGCCCCAAACGAAGCTCTCGCTCCCGCGCGAAGTCGACGGCGCACGCATTCTCGGCATAAACGGCCGCGAGATCTTCACCGCGTACGTTCCGAGCCCGCGTGGAGCCGTATTCATGGCGCTCATCGAGAAGACTTTCGGAAAAGACGTGACCACGCGCACGTGGGACACTATCAGGAAGTGTGCTGCGGCCTAGGCCCACTGAAACTGCCGAAAGGAGCGTCATGAACACGAAGCGCTTTCTCGTCGTCCTGACCGCCGTCAACGTCGCCTCGCTCGCCATCTCCCTCGCCAGACCGGGCGCGGCAGCGGACGGCGCGCAGGTGCTCCGCGGCCGGGCCCTCCAGATCGTCGATGATCGCGGGCGGGTCCGCGCGAGCATCACGGTGTTCCCGGCTGACCCCGCCGTGAAGATGCCGGACGGCACGACCGGATATCCGGAGACCGTGCTCCTGCGCCTCATCAATTCCAAAGGCGGACCCAACGTGAAGCTCGCCGCCACGGAGGACGGCGCGGGCCTCGTTCTCGGCGGCGAATCCAACCCGACCCACGTTCAGGTGCTGGCGCGAGGCGCGACGACTTCCCTGAAGCTGAGCAACAAGGACGGGCAGGTGAAACTGATCGCGCCGTAGTTCGGCTGGATCGTCCACCGACATGGCGCGTTCCAACATCTGCATTCCCGCATTCCTGTTCGTGCTCCTGACCGGCTTCCCGTCCGCGTCGATGCCGGCCGCTCCCGCCGCATGCGCGAACGACCTCGGCTCTCCCATACCGAATTTCTGCGTGGTGACGCCGAAAGTGCTGTGGCGCGGCGCGAAACCCGCGCAGGACGGCGCTGCGTGGCTAATCCAGCGCGGCGTGCGGACGATCGTGAACCTCGAGCTGCTCCACGACGATCGCGGGGTGTTTGGCGAAGCCAAGCCCGCAAACTCAGGCAGGCACGCGGCGGGCTACTTCCGCATAGCCGATTGGGAGCCCAACGTCGTGCTCGCTCCGGCTCTCCTCGACGACCATGTCGCTCATTTCCTCGCGGTCGTCGGCGAGCAACCCAAGCCCGTGTACGTCCACTGCCGCTCCGGACAAAACCGGACGGGCGTGATGGTCGCCGCCTACAGGGTCATCGTCGAGGGCATGAGCGCCGACCAGGCGATCGAGGAGATGGGGCGCTACCAGGGAATCTGGTTCAAGGCCGACTCCGCGTACATCCGCAGCCTGTCGCCCGCACGCCGCGAGCAGATTCGCCGTAAAGTGGCCGGGTGGAGACCGAAGCTTAAGCGCGATTCCCGCATCGTCTGCGAAAACGGGAAGTGCGAAGTTTCCAAGGGATGACTGTCCGGATTCTTTTCCGTAGCTTCACCAGCAAGGGAGTCTGCCAATGAAAATCACGCGAAACCTCGGACTGCTGTTGCTGGCCGCCTGGCTCATCCTGACCGGGCTGATACCGCTGCTCAATCTCAGCTTCTCGGGACTGGGCACGGTGATGGCGATCCTCGCGATCGGGGCCGGCGTCCTGATTGTCGTGGGGCGGTGACCCGCCCTACCCCGCTTCCTTCCGCGCCTTCAAATACCAGTCGAGGATCTGCTCGCCGTTCCAGTGCAGCACGCCCTTGTGCTTGGCGATGGCGCTGTATACGTCCTCCAGGTACTTGATGCGGAAAGGCTGGCCGCTGATGTAGGGGTGGATCGCGATCGCCATGATCTTCGGGCGCTCGGCGCCCTCCTTGTACAGCCGCTCGAAGCAGTCGATGCATTTCCGCGTCCAGTACGCGGCTTCGTGGTGCTGCACGATCATCATGGGAATGTCGTTGCATTCCACCGTGTAAGGCAGCGTGACGAGCGGTCCGTTCGCGGTTGAAATCTCAGTGGGTTCGTCGTCGTAGACCCAGTCGCCGATGTACTTGACGCCCGCTGCCGCGAGGTGCTCGGGCGTGTCGTAGGTCTCGGTGAGCCCGGGCCCCAGCCATCCGAGCGGCCGCCTGCCGGTGAACTGCTCGATCGTGTCGAGCGAGCGCCGGATCACCCCCGCCTGGTCCTTTTCATTGTGTATGGGTCCCTGCTCGTAGCTGTGGCCCATGAACTCCCAGCCCGAGTCCTTGCACGCCTGCGCGACGCGCGGGTAATCCACGCACACGCGCGCGTTGATCGCGACGCTAGGCCGGATTTTCAAGCGCTGGTAGAGCGCGTGAAAGCGCCAGAAGCCCACGCGCATGCCGTACTCGTGCCAGCTCCAGTTCGGCACGTCGGGCAGGAGCGCCGCCCCGGTCGGCGCGGGCAGCACCTGCCGCGCCATCGGCCTGGAAATATCCCAGACCTCGAGGTTGACGATGGTCCAGACGACGACGCGCTTGCCGGCGGGAAGCCTGAGCTTCGGCCGGTCGACGATCGCGGAATACTTGACGCGGTCGCGGGGACTGGTCATTTGCGCTTCCCGGCTTTCTTCGTTTTACCGGGCTTCGCCCTCGATACGGAGGACTTCGCTGTTGTCTTGGCCGCGCCCGGCAGCTCCAGCCTCAGCATTCGGATGGCGTTGCCGAAATAGACCTTGCGCCGGTCGTCGTCCTCGAGCTTCAGCGAATCGATCGTCTTGATGATCTCGCGGACGAAAAGCGGGCCGCCCTCAGGATCGAAGGGGCAATCGGTGCCGAAGAGCACGTGGTCCGCGCCGAAGAAATCCAGGCCGCAGCGCGTGGCCGACGCCGAGCCGTTTACCGAGGTGTCGGCGTAGAACGTCTTGAAGTAGTCGACCGGGCGCTTGGCCATGCGCTTCAGGATGACGGTGTAGTCCTCGTCCGAAGTCCGCGTGCCCAGCTGATCCATCCCGTAGCCGATCCTCGCGTCGAAGAACGGCGCCATCGCGCCCAGGTGGTGCGTGATGATCTTGAGACCGGGGAGCTTCTCCATCATTCCCGAGAACACCAGGCGCGCCATGAAAACGCTGGTCTCGTAGGGCCAGCCGAACAGCCAGTAGATCTCGTACTTGGATTTGGCCTCGCTGACGTAGTCGGCGAATTTCGCGGTGCGCGTCGGGTGCACCCACACCGGCAGGTCGTACTTGTTCGCCATGCGCTCGAAGATCGGATAGAACTCCGGCTCGTCGAGCGGCCGGCCGTTCACGTTGGTGAAGATCTGGATGCCTTTCGCGCCGAGTTCGCCGATCGCGCGGTCCATCTCGCGCAGCGCCTCGGGGACGTTGTTCATCGGAAGCGAGGCGACGAAGGCGGGGAAATGATCCGGGTGCCCGGCGACGATCTCCGCCATGCCGTCGTTCGCCAGGCGCGCGAGCTCCGGCGACTGGTCGTGAGGCGCGAGGAACTCGATCGCCGGGAGCGACAGGGTGAGGATCTGCCTGTACCCCGGAAAGCGCTCCATCATGCGCAGGCGCGCTTCCAGGTCCCACAACACCGGGATGTGCAGCCAGCGCTTGATCTGCGCGGCAAGCGCGGGACTCTGCTCGGCGATCGCCTTCACCCGCTCGAAAAATCCCTGCGGGAAGATGTGCGGGAAGATGTCGAGCTTGAGATTCGGGTTCATGAGCGCCTAAAAGGGGATGGATTCGGAATTCGCGCGCAAGGGATTGTGCCTCAAATCCGCCCGTTCCAGATCGCGCGCCTAGGCTCCGCTCTCGAGCCGGGCGATGAAGCTCGCCATCGCCTCGAGCACGACGCCGGGCTGGTCGCGGTGCGGGGAGTGCCGGCAGTCGGCCAGGCGCAGGATCTCGATCGGACCCCCGATCTGCCTCGCGATCGCCTCGAGCTGCGCCATCGTCCCGTATTCGTCGTCGAAACCCTGGATCGCGAGCACCGGGCAATGTATCCGCGGCAGGACCTCCTCGATGTTCCAGCTCCTGAAGTCGGGGTGCAGCCAGATGTCGTTCCACCCCCAGAACGTCTTCGCCGCGTCGGCGTGATAGCGGCCGAGCTTCTGCGCTAAGTCGGTGTCCTCGAAGGCGGTCTTCGCCTCCGCGATGCTCCTCACGCTGATTTCCTCGACGAAAACATGAGGCGCCATGACCACCAGCCCCTTGATGCCGTCGCTCGTCGCCGCGTGGATGAGGGCGATCGATCCGCCGTCGGAATGGCCCACGAGAACCGGTTCGCCGACGCCGAGCCGACCGAGCAGCTCCGGCAGAACCTCGAGCGCCTCGACGTGCATGTAGTCGACCGCGCGCGGGCCGCGCAGCACTTCGGACTCGCCGTAGCCGTAGCGCGAGTAAACCACGGCAGCGCACCCGGTCGCCGCAGCCGCCCTATGCGGAAAATCGCGCCACATCGCGACCGAGCCCAGACCCTCGTGGAGAAACACGAGCGTGGGCAGGTCGCGGTTTGCGCCGGCGATCCTGAGGACTTCGAGCTTGCGGCCCCGGACGGTGACGAAGGACGTTTCCTGAGCTGCGGGCAATTCGTCTTCCTGCGCGGGATTTCCGGGCATGATTCTATCCGAAGCCTGCGGATCCTCAGAGTGTCAGCGGCTTCCAATACCCGGTCAGCTCGAGGTAACCGCGCCCTGCCTCCTTCTCCCCCTGCCGGGCGCGCACCGCGCCTTCCCAGTAGACGGTGCCGGTGCTCGCGCGCGCGTCGAGCTCCTGGTCCTCCATGAGCGGGTCGATGTCCAAGGTCAGGGCGCCCGCCTCGACGCGCACCGAAACCGGATACTCGGTTCCGGTCCGCGGCGAGCGCCAGCGCCTGAGCGGCTCGAACCGGATCTCTCCCGGCTTGAAGCTACGCACGCGCCCGTCGGCGCCCCGCAGAGTTCCGCCCGCCCAGAAACTGCCGCCGTCCCCGGACCGCACGCGAAACGCCATGAGCGCACCGCCGTCGGAGAGATTGATTCCGATCCAGTCCCAGCCCACCGCCTCGCCCGCCAAAGCCTCGCTCGACCATTCGTGATCGAGCCAGGCTTCGCCCGAGACCTCCAGCTCGCGGCCGCCGATGACGACGCTGCCCGTAACCGCGAGATGCGGGATGCTGTAGTAGTAGCTCGCCTGCGCCGGGTTCGGCCCTTTGCGGCTGAAGCCGCGCTCGCCCTGGAGCAGCACCGCCTGTTTCGCAGCGAACCGGAGGCTGTAGCGGAAATCGCGCGCCGCGACCTCCGCCGCATAGCCGCTCCCGGTTTCCTTGAGCGACCAGTCCTCGATCGCGACTTCGGTGCGGCCCTCTTCGGCCCGGGCGAGCCCGAACCCCGCGCGCGCGGCGCGCTGGTCGTGCAGCAGCCCCGCGGCGAGCGGATCGGCGAGCGCAGCGTGGGCGAAGAGGAGCTGCCGTGGCGCGAAGCGGCTGGCAGAGTCTTCGGCGACGCCCGGCCGGTTGCGGAAAAAAGTGACCTGCACGCCGAGCTCCCTGCCGCCCGCCGCCTTGAGCCAGCCTGTGATGTACCACCATTCGCTGCGGAACTGCGGATGGCTGCCGTGGTCGCGCGGGAATTGCAGCGCCGCGCCCTGGCGCACCGGCGGATACTCACTCTGCCCGCGGGCGAAGACGGGGCACAAGGCGAGCGCCAGCGCGAGCGCGAACCTCACCAGTCCTCTTTCACCGCCCGTACGGCTTCCCCGCTCATCGCCTGCCGCCCGCTGGCGATCGCCGTGAATGTCGCCAGCACGAGCATCACCGCCACGAATTCGGCCAGAAGCTGCCAAGGCAGGTGCAGCTCCATCCCCCAATGGAACGAATGGCGATTGACGACATGGATGAGCACGAGGCTGATCACCCAGCCGAGCGTGAGGCCCACCGCTAGGCCCACAGCGCTCACCAGCAGCCCCTGCGCGGCGAGCATGGATCCGATCTGCCGCCGCGTCATTCCGATGTGGCGCAGCACGCCGAACTCGCGCCGCCGCGCCAGCACCAGCGCACCGAAGCTCGAGGAAAGTCCGAACAGCCCGATGACCACGGCCACCGCTTCGAGCGCATAGGTCACCGCGAAGGTACGGTCGAAGATCTTCAACGAGACTTCGCGGATCTCCGCGGGCCCGGCGATCTCGAGGTTCGTGCCGCCCGCGACGCGCGCCTGGATCTCGCTCGTCACGCCCGCAGGGTCGGCGCCCGGCGCGAGCCACAACGCCGCATCGTCGGCGTAGGGGTCGCCGGTATGGCGCAGGTACTCGTAGCGCTCGATCAGCACCGCGCCCTGCTGGCGCGCGTAATCGCGCCAGATGCCTGCGACGGTGAAGCGCGCGCGCCGCCCGCCGAGCGGAATCTCGATGACGGCGCCCGGCCGCCACCCGTACAGGTCGGAGGCGACTTCGCTCACCCATGCCGCGGGCGGGTCGCCCGGTTTCGGCGCGTGCGCCGCGCCGAGGAGCGGCGGCGCCCTGCCTTCGGCTTCGACCGCGCGCGCGAGAAGCGTGAGCGGCGGCCTGTCCGGAGCGACGAGCAGGCGCTGGCTGCGCAGGAACTCGACGCGGCGGACCCCGGGCAGGGTCGCGATCGCCTGCTGGTCGGCGGGCGAGAGGAAGGCGGTGTCGGATCCGGGTCCCGCGCGCAAATACAGGTCCGCGGGCAGCACCCGCTCGAGCCACTCGTCCAGCGACTGGCGGAAGGAGGCGACCATGATCGCCATCGACACCATGAGGCTCACGCTCGCGACGATCGCGGCGAGGCTCACCCCCGCCTGTCCCGGAGCGCCGCGAAGCTGCGCGAGCCCGATCCGCGCCGAAACCGGCCCGAGGAGCGGCGCGACGCGGAACCCGAGCACCGCGATGCGCGGCATCAGCATCACCGTGCCGATCAGGAGGAGCGCGATGGCGCCGTATCCGAACAACGGCAGCCCTCTCACGGGTCCCGCCTGCGTGAGGGCTGCGCCGGCGAGAAGCACTGCGATTCCCGGCCACACCGGCTGCAGCCGCCGGAGCGCGCGCTCTTCATCGCCCGATTTCAGTGCGGGCGCGGGCACCGCACCGGCGGCTTCCAGGGCAGGCGCGAGACTGCCGAGCCCCGCTGCGAGGATCCCGAGCGAGAAGAACAGCGCGAGCGCCGGCCAGTCGAGCACGAGCGAAGGCGCGAGGCCCCGAAAATATCCGCCTCCCAGCTCCGCGCCGAAGCGCTGAAGCACGAAACCGGCGCCCGCATGGCCGAGCGCAATTCCGCCGATCGCCCCTAGCGCGCCGACGACTGCGGCCTCGGCGAGGAGCATCGCAACCAACTCCCGCCGCGTCATGCCCAGGACGCGAAGCAGCGCGAGCTGCGCGCGCCGGCGCACCACCGCGAGAGCCTGCGCCGAAAAAACGAGCAGCCCGCCCGTAAAGAGCGCCACCAGCGCCAGCACGTTGAGGTTGACGCGGTAGGCGCGCGACAGCGCGCCGCTTCGCTCGACATCGGCGTCCGGCCGCTCGACCAGAGTGCCCGGCGGCATCTCTGCGCGCAGGCGCTCCGCCAGGCGCTCCGCATCGGCCCCGGGGCGGAGCCGCAGGTCGATGCGGTTCAAGAAACCCGAGCGCAGAAAGATCGCCTGTGCCGCACCGATGTCGATGATCGCAAACCGCTGCCGGCGACCCTCGCCCAGCACTCCGGCGACCCGCAGCGAAAGCACGCGCAGACCCACCTGGACGGAGAGCGCGTCGCCTTTTTTGAGGCCGAGCGACTCGGAGGCCGCGGCGGAGAGAAAGATCCGGTCCGGACGCAAGAAATCCAGCCGCTCGCCCCAGTCCCCGGCTGACAGGAAAGGCTGGATGCGGGCGGCGCGAAACAGATCGAGCCCCAGGATCCTGAGCGGCTCGCGGCGTCCGGGGAGCCGCGCCTCCACCTCGAGCACCGGGCTCGCCACCGCCACTTCGGGCAGCCTCGCGAGGCGCGGGTACAGGGACTCGTCGAAGCCCGCCCGGGGACCCCGCAGCGCGAGATCGGCCTCTCCGGAGAGCGTCTGCACGGCGGCGGCAAATTCGTTGATGGCCGCCTGGTTGATGAGCTGCACGGCGTAGCCGAGAGCGACACCGAGCGCGATGGCGAGCACCGACAGAGCGAGCCTGCCCTTGTGCTGCGAGAGCGGCGCGAGCAGGAGGCTGCGGCGGACCGCGTGGCGGCTCATTGCGCCATGTTAGCGCGCGCGGCACGCGCGCGGGGTCAGCCGCGGCTCGGCGGGCTTTCGTTGATCAGGATCCAGTACATGCCGAGCTGGGTGACCGCGCTGGCGAAGGCGGAGAAGTCGATCGGCTTGCGCACGTAGCTGTTTGCACCGGACTGATAGCTGCGCAGCATGTCTTCGTCCTCGCTCGACGAGGTGAGGATGACCACGGGGATGAGCTTGGTGCGCGGGTCGGCGCGTATCCGGTGCAGCACGTCGATGCCGTCGAGCTTGGGAAGCTTGAGATCGAGCAGGACCACGGCGGGCATAGCCGGCGGCTCGCGCCCCGCGTGCCGGCCCGTGCCGAACAGGAAGTCGACCGCTTCCTGGCCGTCCCTCGCGACGAAAACGCTGTTGGCGATGTTGGCCTTTCGCAGCGCGCGCAGGGTCAGCTCCTCGTCGTTGGGGTTGTCTTCGACGAGCATGATCGTCTTTTCCATCATCGCCTCCACGGCGCGGCAGGCTGCGCCTTCAGTTGAAGTTCGCGGCGGGCGGCTGGATCGAGCCGGCCGCGAGGAGCTGCGCCATCGCTTCGGGGCGAACGGCGCGGGAAAAGAGGTACCCCTGCGCCTGATCGCAACGGTGCATGCGCAGGAATTCCAGCTGCTCAACGGTCTCGACTCCCTCCGCGATCACCCGCACGCCGAGCGAATGCGCGAGCGAGATCACTGCTTGGACGATCGCCGCGTCGTGCCCGCGCTGGTGGGCCTGGCTCACGAACGTTCGGTCGATCTTAAGGCAATCGATCGGCAAGCGCGAGAGATAGCTCAAGCTCGAATAGCCGGTGCCGAAGTCGTCCACGGCGATCTGCACGCCCAGCTCCTTCAGGCCGTTGAGGACCGCGACCGTCCGGTCGCGGCTCTCGACCAGCACGCCTTCGGTGAGCTCGAGCTCTAGATTGCGCGGCTCGAGCCGCGATGCGCGCAGGGCGCGCTCGACGGCATTCACGAAACCAGGACTGCGGAACTGCTGCGCCGAGACGTTCACCGCGAGGCGCAGCTCGGCCAGCCCGGCGTCGCCCCAGACGTGGATCTGCCGGCAGCTCTCGGCGAGCGCAAATTCCCCGAGCGGATGGATGAGGTCGGAGTCCTCCGCGACCGGGACGAACTGCCCGGGGGGGATCCATCCGCGTTGCGGGTGGTTCCAGCGCATCAGGGCTTCGACCCCCACGATGCGCCCGTTGGCGAGCACGACCTGGGGCTGATAGTGCATTTCCAATTGTTTCCGCTCCAGCGCGAGCCGCAGCTCGTTCTCCAGTTCGACCCGATCGCTGGCCTGGCGGGTCATTGCGGAGGCGTAGAACTGGAATCCGTTGCGGCCGTCGGCCTTGACGCGGTGCATCGCGGCGTCGGCATTGCGCAGCAGCATGTCGAATTCCTCGCCGTCGCGCGGATAGACGCTCGCCCCGATGCTCAGCGTGACGTGGAGGTCGCGTCCCTCGAGCCAGAACGGCGAGTGCATCGCCTCGCGGATCTTGCGCGCTACGGAGAGAACGTCGTCCGGGCGCGCAAGATCGGTCGCGAGCGCGGCAAAGGCGTCTCCACCGAGACGCGCCACGGTATCGCCCTCGCGCACGGCGCTCTTCAGGCGGTCGGCGACCATTCGCAGAAGCGTGTCGCCTGCGCCGTGGCTGTAGCTCTCGTTGACCAGCTTGAAGCGATCCAGATTCAGGACCAGCAGCGCCGCCGGCCGGCCCGCGCGCCGCGCGTGCGCAACCGCCTGCAAGGTGCGGTCGCCGAGCAGGTCGCGGTTCGGCAGGCCGGTCAGCGGATCGTAGTTCGCCAGATACTGCAGGCGCGCCTCGTAGGCTTTCCGCTCCCGTATGTCGCGCGCGATCGTCGAGAAGAAGCGTATCGCCCCGCCGGGTCCCCGGTGGGCGATGATCACCTGCGAGACGGGGATCTCCCCCCCGTCGGCGCCGATGATCGCCGTTTCGCCGTTCCACACGCCGGCGCACGAGGCGCCCGGCGTTCCTTCGCGCTCGATCAGCTCGCGCGCCCATGCGGGATAGATCTCGCCCGCCGACTTGCCTACGCCTTCCGATTCCGGCACGCCGATCAATTTGCGCCCGGCGGCGTTCAGATAGGTGATCGTTCCCGCGGGGTCGGTCATGCAGACGTAGTCGCTCGTGGCCTCGAGGATCTGCACCAGGCGCGCGCGCTCCTCCTCCGCGACGCGGATGCGCTCGCGTTCGCCCGCCTCGGACAGGGCGCGTCTCACGACGGTGCTGAGCCGCCGCATGTTGTTCTTCAGCACATAGTCGGTCGCGCCGAGCCGGATCGCCTCGATCGCCCGCTCCTCGCCGATCGTGCCCGACAGGAAGATGAACGGAACGCCCGGGGCGAGCTCCCTCACCACGCGCAGCGCGTCGATCCCGTCGAAGCGCGGCATCGAGAAATCGGAAAGAATTGCCTGCGGCTTCGACGAGCCCAGGGCCCGTTTCAGATCCTCTTCGAGATCGACCCGATGCCACGAGACCTCGTACCCGCCCTGCTCGAGCGAGCGCAGCGCGAGCTCGACGTCGACTTCGGAGTCCTCGATGAACAGCAGCTGGATCGGAGTTCTATCCATGGGCTTTTTTCCCGGAAGCCCCCTCGTCGGCGGCCTCCTCCGCGGCGACCTCGAGCGTGAAGAAGAAGACGGCTCCCTTGCCGACTTCCCCTTCGGCCCAGATGCGCCCCCCATGCCGGTGCACGATGCGCTGCACGGTCGCAAGCCCGATGCCGGTGCCGGCATACTCGGTCGCGGAATGCAGGCGCTGAAACGCGCCGAAAAGCTTGTCGGCGTATACCATGTCGAAGCCCGCCCCGTTATCGCGGACAAAGAAGGTCGTGCGCCCGCGGTCCTTCAGCGCGCCGATTTCGATGCGGGGTTTGGCCGCTTTCGAGGTGAACTTCCACGCGTTTCCGATGAGGTTCTCGAAGGCGACCCGCAACAGGTGCGGATCGGCCTCGGTGCGGATGCCGTCCCAGACCGAGACTTCCACCGCGCGGCCGGGCTCGCGCTGCTGCAGCTCGCCCGCCACCTGTTGCGCGATCTGGCCAAGGTCCACCGTGCGGCGCTCGACCGGCCCGCGCGACACGCGGGCGAGCTTGAGCAGATCCTCGATCAGCTGCGCCATGTGCTGCGTCGAGGCGCGTATTCGCGACAGGTAGCGCTTCGCATCGCCGGGAAGGTGCTCGGGAAAGTCGTCGATCAGCGCCTGGCCGAACCCGTCGATCGCGCGCAGCGGCGCGCGCAGGTCGTGGGACACCGAATAGGAGAATGACTCGAGCTCCCGGTTGGCCGTCTCCAGCTGTGCGGTGCGCTCGCGCACCCTGTTCTCGAGCTCCGTATTGAGGCGCTGGATCTCCCCCTCGGCGCGGCTGCGCTCCTCGGCTTCCTGCGCGAGCTTCGCGTTCGACGCCTGCAGCTCCCGGGTGCGCCGATCGATCTCCGTCAGCATGTCGTTGAACGAGTCGACCAGCGTTCCCACCTCGTCGGCGCTCATCTTCACGGCGCGGCGGGAATAGTCGCCCCGCCCGACCACCTCGCGTGCAACCTGGGCGATCGCGAGGATGGGCCGCGTCACGATGTTCTGCATCCACGAGGACATGAGGAGCGCGACCAGCATCGCGGCGATCAGAACGACAGCGGCGATCCCGAGGTAATCGTAGACCCGTGGAAAGAGCTCGTAGTCGGCGCGCAGGTACACCGTCCCGAGGATTTCTCCGTCGCTGACGATGCGCTTGAACAGAACCAGGTCCCTCGCGTCGACGCGCACGCTGTCGGCCTCGGGCAGCTTGGGAAACGCGCGCGGGTCGTCGGCTCGCGCATAGGTCGCGAAGACCGCCCCCCGCGCGTTGTAGACGGCGGCCGAGCTCACGAGCGGCCGGAAGCGCAGCAGGCCCAGATTTTCCTTCGCGACCCTGGTATCGTCGAATGCCAGCGCCGGCGCGATCGTGCGGCCGAGCAGCTCCGCCTGAGTGGTCATGTCGGACACCAGGATCCGGTGGTAGGCGCTCAAGTCGTAACCGATCATTGCAGCCAGAGCGACGATCAAAGCCACCAGCGTGGTAACGAGCACCATCCCGAGGAGCTTTTGCCGCAGGGAGCGCGGAGAAGGCAGCTTCACGACGATTTCGACACGACTTTGCGCGCGACTCCGAGCAGGCGCGCGCTGATTTTCAGGCTGCTCGATTCGGGGGGAGGAGGTGCAATGTCGAAACGGACCTTGTCCTCGACCACCACGAAATTGATCATGCTGCCGAGCTCGATCCCTTCTTCCGACTCGGTGACCGTGAGCAGAGCCTGGCCACTGGCTGCAGCCAGGATCTCGGCCAGACGGCCGCCGTCGGCGCGGCCGACGAAGAGCACGTGCAGGCCGGCGAGCGGGTCGCCCGGCCGGAGCTTGCGCACGCGCACCGACCGGCCGTTGACATTGCGGCCGGCGACGGTCTGCACGAGCTCGTCGGCGAGCGCATCGGCGCCCATCACGCCGATCGTTACCGGGCTGTCGGCGCGAGCGAAGCTCCCGCTCGGCCACTCGATGTAGCTGCCGAATTTGTAGAGGAACGCCGCCTTGACGCGATATTCGTCCACCTGCGCGTCGGCTTGCGCCGGGCGCGGGCTTGCGAGTGCCGCTGCGACCAACGAGATAGCGCCGGCGAGCAGCAATCGTCTCACCAGCCGCCAATCGATATCGGCGAGTTTCCATCCCGATCGTTTACTCAGTAGTTCCATTTCAGCTTTACGTACGCCCCGCTCGACATTTCGCTGGCCGTGGCAGGATTCCCGGATTCAACGTGTCCGGAATCAAGGAAGACGACTGAAAGCTCCAGTTCGCGCTGCAGCCGCCATGCGATACGGATGTCCGCCGCCGTATAGGCCGGAACACTCGGGTTGGGCAGCGCGCCGACGCGCCGGACTCGGATGTCGAGCTCCGTGCTGCCGGGCAGATCGAACGAGGAACGCAGGAGCCACTGATGGGCCGGGTCGTTGCCCGCGGCACTCACGTTGGGATCCGCGCTGTCGGGCTTCGGACGCAAGCGCTGCCGCAGGAAGGATGCTCCGGCGCTCAAGCGCCAGTTCTTCGCCGCCTGGTAGCTGCCCCAGGCTTCGAGTCCGTTGCCGTTGCCTTCCATCTTGTTGCCGAGAACGACGCCGCCCCCGGGAGCGGGCTCGACACTGCGCAGCCTGTCGTAGACGTTGTGGAACAGCGAGACCGAATACGACGCTACCGGCGACGGCTGAGCGCGGTATCCGATTTCATAGGCTTTGACGACCTCCGATACGAAGTCCGGACCGCCATTCAACTGCGTCGGACCGGCATTCACGAAAAAATCGCGGTCGATGCGCGAGGGCGCCCGCACGGCGCGCGATGCCGCGCCCCAGACCAGGCGCTGCGCGTCGGGCTTCCAGGCGAGCCTCGCCGAAGGCAGGGGCTCGGTGCCTGTGTAGTAGTTGTTCTCGAACTTGGCACCGAGCGTGAGCCGCAGATTCTCTTCCAGCGCGATCTCGTCCTGCGCGAACACGCTTGCCCAGCGCAGGCGGCGATTGGCGGGCAGGAAGGCGAGAAAGGCGCTGTTGCTGACGCGATCGTCCCCGTGCCGGTAGCCGCCGCCCCAGGTCAGCCTGTGCGCGCCGATCGCCCGCAGGCCGTGCTGGAATTCGACATCGAAAATATTCAGATGCTCCCCGAAGGTTCCCGGGATATCGCGCTCGGTGTGCTCGAAATAGGATTGAATTTGCAGCTCTCCCCATCCGCCAAAGTCGCGATTCCAGCGGCCGAGCAGATTGCTTCCGGAAATGCGCGAATCGTCGCCGAGCGCCTGGTCGAGCGAACCCCGGTAGGCGTCTCCCTGCAGCGTGAATCCGTTCGCGACGGTCCCCCAGTCCGTGCGAAAGCCGACCTGCCCCTTGCTCCAGCCGTCGCTCGCCGTCGCACCGTTGGCTCTGGAGGTGTTGAAGGCGTCGAAAGACCTGCCGTAGACGCGATACGACCCGCCCTCGCCGAGCGTCCCGCCGTAGCGCGCGCCGTAACCCCGCTCGAGGCTGCCGCTTCGCGCGTACGCGTACCCGCCCTGGGTGTCCGAAGATCGCCGCGTGATCACGTTGATCACGCCGTTCACGGCGTTCGCGCCCCACAAGGCCGCCCCGGGACCGCTGATCACCTCGATGCGCTCGACGTCTTCCAGCATCACGTCCTGCGCATCCCAGAACACGCCGGAGAAAAGCGGCGTGTAGACCGTGCGCCCGTCGATCAGGACCAGCAGCTTGTTGTCGATCGTGTTGTTGAAGCCGCGCGCGCTGATGGCGTACGAGCTTGCGCTGGCGCGCGCGACCTCGAGGTTGGGCGCGAGCCTCAGGGCCTCGGCGAGGCGGGTCGCGCCCGAGCGGCGGATGTCCTCGCCCGTGATCACGAAAATCGCCGCGGGAGCATCCGAGAGCCGCTCGGCGTGCTTGGACACCGAGGTGATCTGGATGTTGCCCAGTTCCTCGATACTCAAATCCGCGAGCTCCGCCACGCGCGTGGGCTGCGCGCCGAAAGCTGCCGACGCGATGAGGACATTGAAGACGAACGCGAGCCGCCAGCGCACTCTTGCCAGCATCGAGCAAGTGCTTGAAATTCCAGTGCGGACCACCCTCCGGCCCTTCTTTGCTGCTTCGACGATTCGAGCCTAAGCGGGTGGCTGGGCTGCGTCTATGGGGTAAACCCGACACATCGTGTCAGGGAAACCCGATAAATGAAACGAATCAGCTGATTAGTCCGTGCCTCATCGAGAATTTCACGAGCTCGACCGTATCCCGGACCTTGAGCTTCTTCATGATGCGCGCGCGGTAGGTCTCCACGGTCTTGGGCGAAAGCGACAGCGCCTGCGCGATCGCGGCGTTGGTGCGCCCCTCGACAACCAGCTGCAGCACGTCCCTCTCGCGCAGGGAGAGGCTGTCGAGCGGGCTCACGTTCGCGCCTTCGCGAAGGTAGTCGTCGATCACCGTCTCGGTGATCCGGTGGCTCAGGTAGCGCTTGCCCGCCCGCAGCGCGCGGATCGCCTCCACCACTTCCTCACCCGCGGATTCCTTGAGGACGTAGCCCTGCGCTCCCGCCTGCAGGGCGCGGTAGATGTGCTCCGCGCTCAGATACATGGAAAGGATCAGCACGCGGGTCTCCGGACATTTCTCGACGATGCGCCGCGTCGCCTCGACGCCGTCGAGCTCCGGCATGGCGATGTCCATGATGACGATGTCCGGGCGCAGGCGCAGCGCCTCGGCGACCGCCTCGCGACCGTTGCCCGCAACCGCAACCACCTGCAGTTCGCCCACTTCGAGCAGGGCCCGAAGGCCGTCCCGGACGACCGCGTGATCGTCGGCAAGCAGGACCGTTACCGTCATGTCACACTCCCGCCCTGGACGTGGTACTCCACGAGCACCTGCACGCCCGCATGCAGGCCAGCCTTCAGCGAGAACTGGGCTCCGACGGCCTCGGCCCGCTCCCGCATGATCAATAGTCCCCAGCCGGCTTCGCGGTTGGATCTCTCGATCCGCTTCGGGTCGAAGCCGACGCCATTGTCGCGGACCGACAGGGTCGCCAAGCCGTTGGCGCGCCGGATGGCGATCTCGACGCGTTTTGCGTTCGAGTGCTTGGCGACGTTGTTGAGCGCCTCCTGGGCGATCCGGAACATGGCGAGGTCCACCGGCTTGGGCAGATCGGCCGCGGGAGCGTCCCCTTCGAACGCGACGTGAATTCCCGTTCTGCGAGAAAAGCCCGTGGCGAGCGAGCGCAGAGCGGCCGGAAGCCCGTAGTCGTCGAGCGCGTGTGGCCGGAGCTCCGCCATGACGTTGCGCATCGCGTCGACCGTGCCTTCGACGAGCGAGCTGCATTCCTCGAGGCGCGCGGCGAGCTCGGGTTTCGACCCCGCGGGCAGCCCGCTCGCGACGATGCTCAGGTTGATGCCGAGCGCCGTCAGATTCTGCCCTACCCGGTCGTGCAATTCTCTTGCAAGGAGCCTGCGCTCCGCCTCCTGGACCTCGACCAGGCGGCGGGAGGTGACTTTCAGGCGGTCGGCGTAGCTGTGGAGATCTTCCTCGGCGCGTTTGCGCTCGGTGATGTCGTGGGTGATCTCGGAGAAGCCGCGCGGTTTTCCGGTCTCGTCGAGCAGGGGCGTGACGATGATGTGCGCCCAGAACTGCGAGCCGTTCTTGCGCACGCGCCAGCCCTCGCTTTCGTACCGCCCCTGGATCGAGGCGAACTGGAGCTGCATTCCGGGATCGCCCCGGGAGGCGTGATCGGCCAGGAAAAAGCAGGAGTAGTGCTTGCCGATGATCTCTTCGGCGCGGTATCCCTCGATGCGCTCGGCTCCGAGGTTCCAACTTGTGATGTAGCCGTTCATGTCGAGAATGTAGATGGCGTAGTCGCGGACGTTCTCCACCATCATGCGGAATCGCTCCTGGCTCGCGCGCACCTGCTCCTCGGCGAGCTTCCTCTCGGTGATGTCCTGGCAGACGCCGATCACGCGCACCGGCCTCCCCGAATCGTCGCGGTCCACGCGCGCTTGATTGTGCACCGTCCGGACGACCCCGTCCGGGCGCACGATGCGGAACTGGTTTTCGTAGTCGGTGCCGCTGCGCAGCGCTTCGTTCGCGATCCTCGCGGTGCGCTCCCGGTCCTCCGGATGGACGAGCGGGTAGAAGCCGTCGAAGGTCGACGGCACTTCATCGTGGCGGAGCCCGAAGATCCTGGTGAGCTGGTCCGACCACCTGCGCGAGCTGGTCTGCACGTCCCATTCCCAGCTTCCGAGATTGGCGAGCGCCTGGGCTTCCTGCAGTTGCACCTCGCGTGCGCGCAGGGCCTCTTCCTGCCGTCGCCGCTCGGTGACGTCGTGCGCCACCGCGACGATGTGCGCGACGCGGCCCTGCGCATCGAACACGGCGCTGCGATGGCTCTCGATCCAGCGCACCTCTCCGCCCGGGAAGAGAAAGCGAAACTCCACGTCCCGGTTCTCGCCGTCGCGGACCGTGTCGAAGAACGCCTTCTCGGCCTGCTCCTTGTCCTCGGGGTGGATCTCCCCGAACGCATCGCTGCCGACGAGATCCTTGCGGTGTCCGAGCAAGCGTGCGTAGGCGGGATTGACGTAGACCCGCTTGCCCTGGAGATCGATCAGCAGGATCAGGTCGGACGCGTTCTCGGCGATCAAGCGGAAGCGCTCTTCGGTCTCGCGAAGATCCTTCGTCATCTGCGCGGCGAGCGTGAGGGCGCGGCTGCGCGACGAAGACAAGGAATGGAGTATGCCGAAAAGGAGAAGACTCGATAACACTCCGCCTACTAAGACGATTGAGGGAAATATCCTGTCCGTGAGATCTATGATTGCGTCCGTCCGAGCGCTGAAGTGGATATTCCAATTTCTACCACCAACTTCCATCGGAAGAACACGCGTGAAAGCGGACTCCAGCTGTCCGGTGAGAGGTCCAGCGTTGATCAACTGGTTGCTGTCAAACAACAACCGCTCATCTGGACGACTTATGCCAATTTTGTCGGTAGTAGCTTCAGTGTCAAAGACTCGGAACCGCAAATACCGCAAGGCTGCCTCGCTGAATGCTCCTTTCATGAGATTCTCAACATTGAAACCTGCGCCCACGGAACCAATATAGGCAGCGCGACGCTGCTCCACAGTGTCTAGCGGCATTTCATTCCGATATACCGGCAGCCGCATTGCGAGACCTACGAACTCCTTTTCGCGCATTACACGAATCAGCCCCCCGGACGCGGTCAATTGTCCGGAATCCTGAGCGGAACGTAGGGCAGCGGCCACAGCACCGGGATCGCTGCTTGCTGGATTTGCGCCAACATCTAGGCCGAGCGCAAACTCGTTGCCGGCCATGGGTTCGACGTACACCAACACGTGATACTCGGGCCTTTCGCCGGGGGGCTTGATAGTGAACGGAGGATAGCCCTCGACGCTGGTGTCGCGACGCATAGCCTCTAAGAACGGTCGTTTATCCTCGGCGCGTACATAGGTTGCGTAATTCACCACCTCGAAACCCGGAAATCGATTTCCCAGATCGAGCGATTGCACAAAGCGTTGAAAATCAATACGGCTAACTTGGCTACGGACGGCGAACTGCGCTCGGACGCTGTACAAGACATCGGCGTAGGAACGGATACGCGTTTCGATGACGCGCTTTGCTTCTGTTGTCTGATGCTCAAAGCGTTCCCCAGCCGCGTTTTCAACGTTGTCCTTAATCTCCGCAAACAACAAAAACGAAGCCAATACACCCAGGCCAAGTACTGCCCAAGGCAGTATCGTATTGCTGCGTGCGTATCGAAAAACAGCTTTGATAAATGCGATCACGGTTCCGTCTGACGAGCAGTAACCTCTCTCACGCCACGCGATTTCATCTCCGAGCGTCAGCGTGGAGTCCCTTCTTCGCGCGGCTTAAACGAAGTCTACTCCTCCATCGGTTTCCTCGACTGCTCCCGTTCACCGCATTGACTAGACCTTCGTCAAGAAAATAAGAGGCCGGATTTGGTCCGGCCTCGAGGTGCTCGCAGCAACACCAACGCTTGTCAAATGGCCGGGGAGGCAGCGGGTTGCACCGAGCTCCTGGCCTGCGATGACGCCGGTTGAGCGGCGCCACACCAGGCCATGCTTTCGGGTTTGACTGCGGCCCCACACCACGCAGCGCTCTTTGATCCTACTGCAGCCCCGCACCACGCTGCGTCAACCGCAGCACCACACCAGGCCGTGCTTTCGCGTTTGACTGCGGCTCCACACCACGCAGCGTTCTTTGACCTTACTGCGGCCCCGCACCACGCTGCCTCAACCGTAGCACCACACCAGGCTGCATTTTGCGTTTCGACCGTAGCACCACACCAAGCCGGCTTGCGCGCTTTGACTGCGGCTCCACACCAAGCTGCGTCAGCAGCCCCGGCCGCATGGAATTCCTGCTGATACAGGCGCTTGGTTCTCTCGGCAAGCACGGCCTTTCTCTCGATGTCCGCCTCTGTACGTTCGCCGACATGAGGGTTGTGATGCAGATACGTGCCGAACACCCTCTCGCAATCCTCGGTGTATTTCATCGTGTGCAGAATATGCGCATGCCAGAATTCGTCCACATCCTTGCTTACGACGATGTCTTCCATGTCTTGAGGGTGTTTCACCAGCATGGTGAGATAGTTCCTGTACGCGCGCTCGATGCTCTCCGCGTACTCGCGCGTCCAGCCTTCTCCCAGCTCGGGATCCATGACCCTGAGCTTGATGGGCTCAAGATCAAGCGCGCGTATCGCGGCCATCACTTGTTCAACGGGTCGGTTCGTCAATTTCGTTTTCATTGTTTCCTCTGTTTAGTTGTTGAAACGCGCGGCGCACCGGCCAAGCGAAAAATCCGCTTCGATCCGTTACCGCGACCTTGTTTGCATTCAACGCTGGTCTTCAGTAGTCAATTTGAAGAGGCGGATGACCTCCTCTCACGGCGACGTTTCGCCGAAAGAATGTCCCTGGAAGCCCGGAAGGAAAGCTTGCTAGACGATTGCGACGATTCAGCAGTCACGTTCTCCCCAATACCACGGCATCTGAAGCCGTGATTGGGCGCGCGATCACTTCCTTCGTGATGACGTCTGGCCGGCCGCGTTTCCGTCTCGCACGAAGTGCGAGGCGCGGGCCGACTTTGCGTCGCGCCCGAAGGGGAATCTAATCAGGAGATGGCGGGAATTGCTGTCAGGCAAATCCGACAAGTGATGTCCGGGAAAACAAGACAGTTGCAGGGGGCGATCTACGGGAAAACGCCAGCTTACCCTGCGAGGGAAGCCTACGGTCGGGCCATAAGAGCTTGAAGAATCAAGGAGACTAGCCCGGGACCGTACCGGAGTCCCCTCATGCCGGCGGGTAGGGGAGCTTCCCGCCGAGCGTTTAGCTAGTCAGCATTGATATATTTGTCCGGTACGCGCTCCCATACCTTGCACCTGCGCCTCACGGCGTGGCGGAATGCTCGATAGAGTGCGGATTCATCGAACTTCGCACCTTCGATCACTTCTCGCACAGCGGCGCCTAGTGCGCCGCGCATCTCGGCGCGGAGGTGCTCAACGATGGGTTCCATTTGTATTTGTGCCATGAATATTCCTCTGCGACCGGAGTTAAAGGCGCGGTGCAGTACCATTCTTGCACAACGCCAATGGGCCATCCGTTGGGTCACGAGGTCGCCCGGGCAATTCGAATCCACCTTAGCGCCGTGAAAGGGCGATCTCGCCCTTGGTCGCCTGGACCCGAGCGGGCCCGGCAGGAAACTACTTACGAGCCCGCGACGATCACCAGCTCGTTCCTCACCGACTTCACTCCCGGAACGCCCGCCACGACCTTCGCGGCTTTTTCCCGGAGCGCCCGGTTGTTTGCGGTCCCGTAGAGGGTCACCGCACCGTCCGCCACCGCGGCGTCGATCGCGAGGACTTTCAACGCGGGGTCGGCGCCCAGCGCGGCCTTGATCTTGTTTGCGAGCAGCTTGTTTTCGTCGACGGGAGGCTTGGGCGCCTCGATGGATTTCGGGAGCTCGACGGATTTCGCCACCTGGATCGTGCCTTCCGCGGGCTTGGGCTGAGCCACCGAGCCGACGGCGGGATTGGTTTTCTCGTCGCTCTTCCACAGCGACTGGACTTGATCGCATGCGGTCAAGCCGAGCACCAGCGCGCTCGCCGTCACGACGGAATAGGCGCCGTGTCCTTTTCTGTTCCACTTCATGATGCGTTCCTCCTTGAGGTACTCAGCTCTGACACAGGACGACTCCGATAAGTTTCCCGGAATGAAATGAATTTCGCAAGCGCCGATGCGTACTGTCGCCGCTGCCCGACAGGCGCATCCCGCAGGCGGCAAACGCGCTTCCGGAACCGCCTGCAGTCCGTCCGGGTTAGACTAGCGCCGAAGCCCGCTGGAAGAAAAACTCCGCCCGCGCTCCCTCAATGCCCGGTCCGCTGAATCTCGAGGCGAGACTCGCCGCGATCCACGCGGCGGAGTATCCGCGCTTCTCTGATTCCGAAATGGCGCGGCGCCGCTCGGCGCTCGCGCGCGTCATGGAGGAAGCGGGAGTCGACCATCTGCTCATGTGCGGCGAACAGCGCGCCGGCACCGGCGTCGCCTGGCTCACCTCCTGGCCCGCAACGGTCGAAGCGTACGCGATCGTCGCGCCGGGAGAGCAGCAGCTGATGTACGTCGAGTGGTACAACCACTGGCCCCTCGCGCGCAAGCTCGCGCGCGATACCGAGGTGCGCTGGGGCGAGCACCGCGGAATCGACAAGGCGATCGCCGACCTCAAGTCGCGCGGCGCGAAGCGCGTCGGCCTGATGGGCGCCCTCGGCCTTGCGAAGTGCAGGAAGCTCGAGGCCCATTTCGGCCCGCTCGTGGATCTCAACCGCGAGTACGTGCGCCTGCGGCTGGTGAAGTCGCGCGAGGAGGTCGACTGGATGCGGATCGCTGCGGCGCTCACCGATCGCGCGATCGAGGGATTGCGGCGCGAAGCGAGACCCGGAATGACCGAGCACGAGCTGGGCGCCATCTGCGAGGCGGCGTATCACCCGCAGGGCGGCGTGACCTACATCCACTACTTCCTCGTCACACCGATGGCGAGCCCGGAATATTGCGTGCCGCGCCAATTCGCGTCGAGCCGCAAGCTAAGGCCGGGCGACGCGATCGCCACCGAGATCACCGCCCAGTTCTTCGACTATCCGGGGCAGATCCTACGGTCTTTCACCGTGGCGGCCGAGCCGACGCCCCTCTTCCGGAAGCTATACGACACGGCGGAAGCGGCGTTCGACGCCGTGACCCGCGTCATCCGCCACGGCACCCGGATGCAGGAGATCATCGACGCCGCGCGCGTCATCGAGGACGCGGGCTTCACTGTATACGACGACCTGATGCATGGATTCGGCGGCGGATATTTCCCGCCCGTGCTCGGATCGAAGAGCCGCCCGGCGGGGCCGCTTCCGGAAATGACCCTGGAGGCGGGAATGACCTGCGTCGTGCAACCTAACGTGATCACGCCCGATCAGAAGGCCGGCGTGCAGGTCGGCGAGCTGGTGCTAGTGACCGAGACGGGCTTCGAGCGGATGCATCGGGTCGAGCGGGGGTTGTTCAGGATCGGGTAGGGGCAGAGCGGACAGTACACGCATCACTACCTGCCCTCTCTACGGCTTCCTTGAAGGAGGGCCATCTGCTTGAGGCTCTGCACGCACTCCGGTTCTTTCCAAGAATCCCCATACGCGCTCCTGAAGTTCCTTCGAAGTCATGATATATCCGTCATTCCTCCTTTGTCCCCGTTCTTCGCGTGGATACGCAGTCCTTTCCCGGGTCATCAGCTGGTGGATTATTTGGTATCCAACTGTCACGACATACGTGTACTTATTTAACACTACAGTCGGTGCGAGTGCACGGTGCTGGGGGCGGCGAGTCCGTTAGTCCCAGTTCTTACTTCATACTATCGGGCAGAGGTTCGGCGTATTTGCCAAATATTCTCGACCCAGGGACGCGATCACCGTAGACAAACCAAACAAGCGCCACGCGTGCGGTCCCTTTCCTTATTTGTGAAGTATCAATTTCCACAACAATCGGATTTTGGGCAGGCGGGAGCTCAACATGCATTCCGACCTCCCTCAGTTCTCCACGACCGTTTCGAATGTAGCTCCTAGTGAACCCGTAAGCATCGCAGCCGTCCCTACTGTGTGACCATAGAAATTCCGAAAGGGGTCGATGCTCCGAGAACTCTAATCTATGCAGGCTGTGAGCGGTAATACGAATTGCTCCCTCTACAGGTGCGCATCGATAATTTGGCACAGCCAAAATAAGATCAGCTTCTCCAGAAGGGAGCGTCACCGATCGCTTAAATACCTCACGGCCACTGAGATCGAGTTCACCGACGAGCGTCGCCTTGTCAAAGTCTTCGCTGAGCAGCCAGGGTATACATCCCGACAGCGTCAGGGACGCAACCAGGATCACGACTAGCGGTTTGGCCATTTGCCCCATGGGTTTGGGGTACGCGGAGTATACGGGCCTGCTGGGGGCATATCCCAACCGGGCGCCCAACCGCCGTCCGGCTTGGGTATGCCGCAAGCCCTCGAAATCGTTCCCGCAAAGGTATTGCTGTTCGGTCCACCAATATAGTACTCGGACGGATCGGGGTAAATTCGTATCTGCTGGTCAATGCAGCCGCTTACCCCGCAACTGGTGTTCCACTCACCGCAGTCGGATATTTCTGGTTTATCGAAACGAGTAAAATCGGTCCTTATGTCGCCTCCGTGCTCGTACCTACCTTCACCCCAAGGGGCTGGACCGTGCAGTCCAACCGTTCGGGTTTTTGATGGGCACCGACCACCATCGCACGGACCCGAAGGTGTAGCATCTTCAACTTCGTTGATAAAGCAGTGGACCGCCGGTATCCACCACCTGGGTATCTTCCTGCAACAAACCTGTGCCCTGAGTCCCAAGGGATCAATCAGGCCGAGTGGGACGTTCTTGACGTAGGCATATCCGTTGAATCCTCCGCGCAACCCAATGGGGTCGCTTTCGATGTAGCGCCCTAGAGAAGAATCGTATTCTCTGTGGTAGTTATCGTTAAGATTTGTCTCCTTGTCGAAATACTGCCCCGGGAACCGCAACGGGAAGTCGAACGCCCCCGCTCCGGAGGGATTGTTGTTCGGCACGTCGTTCCCGAACGGCTCGCCCTGGTCCCATCTCCACACGGTAGCCCCGGTCCCATTCGCGATCATTCTCGGTGTGTTCAGATACTTCGGTCGCAACCCGGCGGCGCGATCGGCTGCTGCGAACTACTCGATTCGGGGTCTGTACATTTGAGGAAAATATTCACCTGGCTGACAGGTATAAGCCAACGACCGAGCGGCATCTTGTACGCATTCCTTGGCGCGCCCTGCCACAAAAAACTCCTGTAGTGTTCCGGCCTTCGGGGTCTTCGGTTTGCCGAGATACGTCTCGTGCCCGAATGTAACCAGCCTCGCCTGTGGGTTCTTTGCCGAAAAAGTCTTGTAGTCCGGCATACCCGGCATATCGTTTCGTAGGTGTAGCACTACTCCGAAGTGTAAGCGAACGATGAGGCTATCCTTGGTCAAAATCGACTCAATCCCTCTTTGCGAAAATGGATGCGCGCCTCGAACCCAACTCGAGGGGCTTAGGAAGAACTCCTCAAGGAATTCCTTAGAGACTGCATTTCGAGGAAATTCCAACTGAACGTAACCCTCTTCCGATGGAAGGGGCGTGAATATAACGGTCCCCAGAGGGATACGATCGACACTTCTTGCCTTGCTGATCTGCAAGCGCACGCCGTGGTACGTGCGCGGAATCGACTGATCGTCGGATATTCCTTCGATAGAAATTGCGAGACTTGTGGCTGCTACAACGACAACAAGAGTCGCGGGGAAAGTGGCATATTTCCGCAAGGGCGAACCATCTGGGCGCGTTTTCATCTTATGCGAAGAGTACTGTTGGGCGCACTGAAGCTACATTTGTACGGCGAGAGCGAATTTTACTGGCACATCGTACCTCACAGTTCTCCCACAGAATGTGCACAAGAAAACACAGGTGGCGCGGCAGCCAACAATCCCGCCTATGAACGGTGCGCAAAGAGTGGTACCAGGCACGTTGATGCACTTTTCATCATAGGTAAATTCGGCGTAACTAGCCAGATACGCGCAATCAGCCGGGGCCCGGACTGAGTTACAGTCGTACTTCTTATTGGGCGCAACAATGTATAGTCCGAATGGATCGGTATTCGTCATTGGAGCTAAAGCGTACGCGTATGTATTCTTCCCTCCGCGGAGGCCGATAGGGTCGCTTTCCCCATATCTGCCGATGGATGGGTCGTAGTCCCGATAATAGTTGTAGTGAAGAGCGGTCTCCTTGTCTAAATACTGCCCCGGGAATCTCAAGGGGAAGTCGAACGCTCCAGCTCCTGAAGGGTTGTTGTTCGGCACGTCGTTCCCGAACGGCTCGCCCTGATCCCATCTCCACACGGTAGCCCCGGTCGCATTCGCGATCATTCTCGGTAGTGTTCAGCTGATCCGGATGGACTCTCTCACGAATGAGCCTCTCTCTCATTCATGGCAGTCTTTGTCTTCTTCCTCTGTTGCGGACCACGCTTTCGACTCCGTGTTGACCTTCACAACACGTCCCCCTTGAAAGGTTAGCACGTCAGTGTGCTTGTGAAATCGGCAGCTTATTTTCTTGACGAACAACACCCTATTGACGCTGACCCGGCGAAATAGACTCACGAAGATCCACTGCTCGGTATCGGTGCCTCGAATGATTTCGTTGGGCTCTCCCATCTCGTGACGGACGCGCTCTGGGGAAGCATGGTCGATTTCAATCTGCCTCAAACTCTTCTCAGAAATTGCTGTTCCAGAGACAAGGTCGAAAGGGCCGTCCGCGAACATTACGCAGCCGCCCAACAATACCGGAGCTAGAAAATCTAGGAGTCTTCGCGTCCGGAGTTGCGAAGTTATCGGCGAGGCAGGCACCCAAAACATTTTTCCTCAAGCTTATCCGGGACAGGGTCGTAAACGCCTAGGAGAAGGTGGTAAGCCTCGTGCGCAAGAATCGAGGAAAGCTTACAACACCGCGGACCAAACGCTAGATTGGAGTTGACCCGGTTTCGTGGACACTTTCTAATTTGGGATTGAAGGAGGTTCACGATGCCCCGCAGTCGCCCTGCCTACCCGCCGGAGTTCCGGCAGAAGATGATCGAGCTGGTTGG
>JACXTT010003000.1_pt1 | contig 26389 bp, 24 predicted proteins | sample 9270951 | NCBI WGS metagenome assembly JACXTT01 (sample SAMN15532306, study PRJNA645909) | rock metagenome | isolation source: weathered quartz diorite | place: Puerto Rico | collected 2017-06-21
CCGGCACTGTGGCCGGGGGTGAAGAGCACTTTTAACGTGTCGGCACCCAACGCTACGGTATCGTTTTCACGTAAAAAACAAAGCGGCCCTCTGTAATTATCAAACGGAAAACCCCAGCTCAACCCGTCCTGCGCGGCCTGTTGCAATACAGGCTGTTCATCGGGATGCAGGTGCACCACAAGATCATACGTATCATGAATAAACCTGTTGCCAAAAACATGATCAAAATGACAATGGGTATTTAACAAATATTTAGGTTGCAAACCGTTTTCCGAGATATAATCCGCCAGTTCCCTGCGTTCATTTCCAAAATAACAACCCGGATCGATAATGATGCAGTCCCTGGCTTCGTTGTACAAAACATAGGTATTTTCGCTAAGAGGTCCGAGGGTGAAAACGGTGATGGTAAACATAGTTGATAGTTGATAGATGATAGTTGATGGTTGAAAGCGGAAACGAGCGGTTTTAATAGAATTATATGGGCCCAGGGCCTTGACAGCGAGGCAAAAGACTATCAGCTGTCAACCAACAACTATCAACTATATTATCGCCCAAATAGCATAATTTTAAATTATAATTGTCCGGTATGCAATTTCAGAAGAATAGTCCGACACAGCAATTTTTACTGATGAAAAAAACCGCTTTGCTTGCCATGGGGCTTCTAACAGGCAGTTTTGTATTTGCCCAGTTGGGGTCAACAGAGTTTGGAAAGAACAGGCTCCAGTTCAAGAAATTCAAATGGCAGTATTACCAGACCGAAAATTTCAACTCCTATTACTACGAAAACGGGCAACCGCTGGGAAAATATGTGGCCCAGCTGGCCGAAAAAGAACTGCCCGATATTGAAGGTTTTGTGGAATACGGGCTGCAGCGCCGGGCCAATATTGTTATTTACAACAGTTTCAATGATATGGAGCAATCCAATATCGGGCTGGGCATTGAGTGGCAAACCACCGGCGGCACCACCAAACTGGTTAACAATAAAATGCTGGTGTATTACAGCGGTGACCACGCCAACCTGCGCCGCCAGGTACGCAGCGGTATTGCCCGCATTTTGCTGGATAATATCCTTTTTGGCGATGACCTGGGCGAATTTGCTGCCAACCAGGCCCTGCTGGACCTTCCCAAATGGCTGACCGACGGGTATGTAGATTATGCTGCGGAGCCCTGGAGCACCGACCTGGACGACCAGCTGAAATCGGCTATCCTCAGCGGCGATTACAAGAATTTTTACCAGTTTGCCTTTAAACAACCCATGCTGGCCGGCCACGCCTTCTGGTATTATATAGCCGAGAAATACAAAAAAGAAAACGTTACCTATTTCCTTTACCTGGCCCGGGTATACCGCAACCTCAATAATGCCTCCAACCGGATTGCCAAAAAGAAGTTTAAAGCGGTGTTGCAGGATTTTATGACTTACGAGGAAGAGCGTTACGACAAAGACATCCGCAACCGCCGCAACCAGCCCAAGGGCTACGTCCAGAACGTGGAAACGGTGGACGACAACCATAAGTTTTTCCGCTATTCGCCCAATCCCGCCCCACGCAGCCAGACCTATGCCATCGTGGAATTTAAGAAAGGGATGTATGAAGTGGTATTGTACGACAATTTCGTGAACCGGAAAGTGCTGCTCAAAACCGGTATCCGCATGTATGAAAACGAGCTGAACCCCAACTATCCCCTGGTAGCCTGGGATGGCAAGGGCACCAACCTCGCCGTATTGTACAGCCATGAAGGAAAAGTGCATCTCTTTGTATACGATTTATACGCCCGCTACAAAAAAATACAGCAGGATATACCCGAATTTGACCAGGTGCAGGACATGAAGTTTATGCTCGATAAAAACACCCTGCTGTTCAGCGCCGTGCGCAAAGGGCAATCGGACATATACATTTACAAAATAGACAAGGGTACGTTTGAGCAGATCACCAATGATGTGTACGACGATCTTGACCCCTCTTTTGTAGCTTTTCCCAACAAAAGCGGTATCATCTATTCTTCCAACCGCCCCACGGCCATCGCCAAAACGGGCGATACCATACTGCCTTCGGACAACCGCTACAATGTTTTCCTGGTAGACAACTGGAACAGGAGCGAGTTTAAGCAGATAACCCAGCTTACCCGCCTTAAATACGGCAACGCACGTTTTCCCACTCAATACAATTCAGCGCATTTTACCTATGTAAGCGATGAAAACGGTGTGGGCAACCGCTGGGCGGGTTTCTTTACCACCCAAAGGGCCGGGCTTGACACCGTGTATAAAATAGACGACGAGGTACTGCATAACCCCGATCTTAAAGAACTCGATTCAACGCTTAAAGCCCATAAAAAAAGTGAGCCGGATACGGTGTTTACCTTTTCCATTACCAATGACTCGGCGTATGTATTTCCGATGACCAACTACCAGAGCAGCCTGCGGGAAACAAAGATTGCGGGCGACAACGGGCTGGTGAGCGAAACCCGGCAGGAAGGCGACCTGCTGATGCTGTATAAGCTGAAGGTAGACGAGAGCCTGCTTAAAAAACGCAATATAAACCCCGCGGTAACCGACTACCGCAAAAAAACGATTGATGCCGCGCGCATTACCAATGCTGCGGAAGCCGTTAAAAACAATCCCCCTCCTGCCGATACTGCCAAAAAGAAGAATGTATTTGAGACAGGGTTTGAGAACGAGAAAAAAGACAGCAGCACCGCGCAGCCCGCCAGTCCTGCTGCTCCTGCCGCCGCTGCCGAAAAACACGGTCCTCCTTCCGTGCTCCGTACGGCAAAGAATTATGAATACAAGCTCAAGTTTTTTGTAGACAATGTAGCCGGCGTGTTTAACAACGATGTGCTGGTAACCCGCTACCAACCGTATACCGGCGCCCTGCCCGTGGTGCTGAACAGCGACGGGGGCTTTAATGCCCTGCTCAAGGGAACGGTGCTTGATGTAATGGAAGACCTTAAATTTACCGGGGCCATACGGCTGCCGCTGATCAATACCGCAGGAGCAAGTTCGGTATATGCTCCGGGGGGCAACCAGTTCCAGGTATCCAACAGCTCGCTGTTTGATGCCGGCGGCGAATGGTATGCCCGTTTTGACTACCTCAAAAAACGGTTTGATTATTCAGCTTTATATTATCGTCAAACGCAGGTAGGGACCCTGGATGTTGGCAGCGGTAATTTTTACGGCGCCAAAATGTACACCAACCTTTTCCAGGGTATTGTAAAATATCCCTTTGATAAAGTAAGGAGCGTCCGTTTCTCTGCCGGGCTGCGCACCGATAAAACAGTTATCCGCGCCGAGCCGGACGGCAACAACTATTCTATTACTGCGCCGGACATTAAACAATCGTTCCTGCTTACACACGTGGAGTACGTGTATGATAATACCATTGCTCCCACCACCGATATTTATAAAGGGCTGCGGTATAAGATCTACTTCGATTTGAATACCGAGGTCAGCAAAGGCAATAAAGACGGTAAAAGCGGTATGAATGCCGGTTTTGACGGGCGCTATTATTATCCCATTTACCGCAACTTTATCTGGGCGGCGCATGTGGGCGGCGATTTCAGCTGGGCCGACCAGAAGATTATTTACTACCTGGGCGGGTCTGACGGCTGGATGTTTCCCAAAGCCAATACGGCCAACCAGCCGCAGGATTCCTATGCCTTCCAGGCGCTGGCCGTTAATATGCGCGGCTTTGACCAGAACGTAGCCAACGGCAACAACGCGGTTGTGATTAACAGTGAGTTTCGCCTGCCGGTATTTACCACGTTCTTCAACAAGCCGATCAACAATGCTTTCCTGCGCAATTTTATAGTGACACAGTTTGTTGACCTGGGTTCTGCCTGGAACGGTAATTACGGCGGCATCCAGCGGCCTTATGTTATTTACAATGATCCCAATAACCCGGCCGTATCTGTGAAAATAAAAGCCGGCGGTATTGGCCCGTTTGTGGGTGGATACGGGTTTGGTGTGCGCAGCACGCTGCTGGGCTATTTCTTAAAGCTCGATGCCGGCTGGCCGATGGATGGCTTCTTCCGTGGAAAACCGATTTATTATTTTGGAATGGGGTTGGATTTTTAGGAAGGAAGCTATAAGCTGCAGTTCCTGGCTCATAGCTAAATATAAAAAAGCCCCGGTATGCGCGCCGGGGCCCACTTAAAACAACAGCATGAGAAAAAAACGTCTTAAGACAAATACTTTTTAGCGGTATTGATCATGAGTTTTGTTTCGAGAAACTGGGCTACCTCTATCACAGCGTCATTGTCTTTTCGCTGGGCATCCCTGAACTTGCGGGGGTAAATAGAAATACCGGTGTAAATGTTGTAATGGAGTGTGAGGGTGTGACCTTTGTAATTGAAGTCCCATACCAGCGAATCGAAATCATCCAGTTTAGCAAGAAATTTAATGTCGAGGTCATCGCTGAGAATGTCGGCAACTTCGTAGAAACGTTTAAGGCCGCAATCGTCGTCAATTACTGCTTCGGTGCAACCGAAGTCAGTGCGTAGCGTTAGGCTCATATGGTACGGATTTAGGTATATAAATAGTCGCGCACGAGTGCGCAACGCAATTCCCAACTTACGACTTAAACTTGCCCGCTTTCGGCACTTTTTCGCCCGTTAAAATCCGCTCCGCTCCCACGTTCTTTCCATTGCTCGGGCAACCATATTTAGGGCCAAATAAACTACATGCCGGCAGTGCAAACACCAGCGTTCCTAACACAATCAAAAAGAGAAAAGTACGGGCTTTCATGGAAAGGTGATGCTTTAGATTAAGAACGAATTAAAGCTACAAATATTATATTTCAAATGCAATACCCCCCTACTGCCCGGGGGCCCCGGGAGCCTTAAACCAACCCGCATATTTTATGTAATTATTTGCTATTCTGTCTATTTCACCGCTAATCAGGGCCGGGGAAATATCTTTTATTTTTTTGGCGGGCACCCCGGCGTAAATACTCCCGGCCTCGCAAATGGTGCCTTCCAGCACTACCGCCCCGGCGGCAATGATGCAATTGCTGTGCACCACGGCATTATCCATAACGATAGCCCCCATGCCCACCAGCACATTATCATGCAGGGTACAACCATGTACAATGGCCCGGTGGCCGATAGAAACATTGTTGCCAATGATCACTTTCGTTTTCTGAAAGGTGGCATGCAGCACCGCCCCGTCCTGCACATTTACCTTATTGCCCATGCGAATGCTGTTTACATCGCCCCTTACCACTGTCGTAAACCATATACTGCATTCATCGCCCATAACCACATCGCCCACTACAGTGGCGTTTTCTGCTATGAAACAATCTCTTCCAAATTGAGGTAATACCCCGTTTACTGGTAAAATAACCGGCATAGAATCAGTCGATTTAATGGTTTTAAAGATAGGTTTTGGAAATGAGAAACAGAGAAATAAGAAATGAAAAATGAGAAAGTGGGGAGACAGCGGGTTACATCCTTTTTTATTTCTTATTTTTCATTTTCTATGAACCAGCGGGAATTATTTCTGAAACATGTGGCCCAAACGTCCCCTTCGCCACTGGGTATTGAGGTGGAAAAAGCTTTAGGTACTACCTTATATGATACTGCCGGCAAAAGTTATCTTGATCTTATCGGCGGTATCAGTGTGTGCAACCTGGGGCATTGCCACCCGGTGGTGGTAGAGGCCATTAAAAAGCAGGCAGACAGTTACCTGCACGTACTGGTTTACGGCGAGTTTATTCAATCGCCACAGGTACAATATGCCCAATTGCTGGCCAGCCGCCTTCCGGCTTCATTGCAATGCGTTTATTTTACCAATTCCGGCGCCGAAGCTACCGAAGGGGCTATGAAGCTGGCCAAGAGAGCTACCGGCAGAACTGAAATCATGGCGTTTAAGAATGCCTACCACGGTTCTACCCAGGGCGCCCTGAGCATTATGGGCGATGAGTACTGGCGTAATGCCTTCCGCCCCCTGCTGCCGGGCATACGGCACCTGGATTATAATTCAGCCGAAGCCCTGGAGGCTATCAGCACCAAAACCGCCTGTGTAATAGCAGAAACCGTGCAGGCGGAATCCGGCATCCATGCCCCCCCGCCCCAATGGCTGCAGGCGCTGCGCAAGCGGTGTTCGGATACCGGCACCCTGCTGGTGCTGGATGAAATACAGGCCGGTTTTGGGCGTACCGGCACGCTCTGGGGCTTTGAGCAGTTTGGGGTAGTACCAGACATAGCGCTGCTGGGCAAGGCGCTGGGCGGCGGCATGCCGCTGGGCGCTTTTATTGCCGGCAGGGAACTGATGGGCGTGCTGACGGAAAACCCGGTACTGGGCCATATTACTACTTTTGGCGGCCACCCGGTTTGCTGCGCAGCGGGCATGGCCGGCATGCAGGCGTTGCTGGAGGAAGGATGGATAGAACAGGTAAAAGCAAAGGAACAATTGTTCCTGGAGCAGCTGGTACATCCTTCTATCAAAGCCATCCGCTCATTTGGGCTATGGATGGCCGTTGAGTTTGATAGTTTCGCCACCAATAAAAAGGTTATCGATGCGGCGCTGGCAGCGGGGGTGCTGACCGATTGGTTTCTTTTTGCACCGCAATGTATGAGAATTGCTCCCCCGCTGGTTATAACGGAAGCGGAAATAAATAAGGCATGCGATATTCTTTTATCGGCAATGGGTTAGGCCTTACATGTATTTAAACGCCAGCGCTGCCAGCAATGCGCCCATAATGGGTCCTGCAATGGGTATCCAGGCATACTTCCAGTCGCTGCTCGCCTTGCCGGGAATGGGCAGTATAAAATGTGCAATGCGGGGACCGAGGTCGCGCGCGGGGTTGATGGCATAGCCGGTAGGGCCGCCCAGCGAAAGACCGATACCTAATACCAACAGGGCAACGGGCAGTGCGTCCAGCGTACCAAGGGTTTGTCCCGGTTTGGTAAAATGCAATGCGCCAAACATCAATACAAACGTGCCGATGATTTCGGTAATTAAATTATTGGGCGTGCTGCGGATGGCCGGCGCAGTACAAAAAACCGCCAGTTTGGCGCCCGCGTCGGCAGTAGCAGCAAAATGTTGTTTGTAGGCCAGCCATATTATAATAGCCCCGGCCAGGGCGCCGCTCAATTGCGCGGCAATGTATACCGGCACATCGGCCCAGTTAAACTTTCCTATCCATGCCAGCGCCAGTGTAACGGCGGGATTCAGGTGCCCTTCGCTGGAGCCGGTGGTAACATATACCCCCAGGAATACCGCGATAGCCCAGCCAAAGGAAATGACTATCCAGCCGCTGTTATTGCCCTTGGTGCGGTTAAGCACTACGTTAGCCACCACGCCATCGCCAAGCACAATGAGCAGGGCGGTACCGGTAAATTCGCTGAGAAAAGGAGTCATAAGCAATCGTTTATTAATGAATAATGGTATCAGGCAAATATTGCCGCGCCAGTTGGGTAAAGCCGTTTACCTGTTCGTTTACCCAGCTTTCATCTTTGTGCAGGAGCCCGGCCATGATAGCGGCCACACCCGGTGCAGCTTCTGCGGCGGCTTTTGCATCCAGCAGCAGGGCGCGGGTTCTCCTGGCCAGCGCATCTTCCACAGTCATGCACATTTCCTCTTGTACTGCCCATACAATGGCGGCGGCGCTGTAGGGAAGCAGCGGGTGTAGAGGCCTGCCCAGCAGCGGGTCCTGCTGTATCAATGCATTTACGGCCGCTTCGTCTGAGCCAAAATAATACGTGGCAGTATCAAAATCAACCGCTTCTTTCCAGCCATGAATTTTCAGTTGCCCTGTTACACAAGCGCTTTCAGGCAGACCGGCATGTTTAATCACGGTATTCACCACATCTTCCGCCATCCGGCGGTAGGTGGTCCATTTGCCCCCGGTAATGGTAACCAGTCCTGAATCGCTTATTTCAATATGATGGTCTCTCGACAGGGCCGCGGTAGATTTGGCATTGCCTTTTACCAGCGGCCGCAGCCCGGCGAATATGCTTTTGATATCGGCCCGTACCGGGTCTTTGGTAAGGTACTTGCCAATAGTATGCAATACAAATTCAATTTCTTCTTCCATCGCCACCGGTTCCAGCAGGGAGGCATTGTCTTTGGGTTCTACCGGTGTATCGGTAGTGCCGGCAATGATTTTATTGTGCCAGGGCACGGCAAACAATACCCTGCCATCATCGGTATGCGGCACCAGCACCGCCGCGCTGCCCGGCAGGAAGGACTTGTCCAGTACGATATGTATGCCCTGGCTGGGAGCTATGATGGGCTCACGGGCAGGGTCATCCATTTTCAGCAGCCTGTCGGCAAAAACACCGGTGGCATTGATAACCGCTTTGGCCTTTATTTCGTAGGTTTTACCTGTTAAGGCATCTTTGGCCTGTACCCCGCATAGCTTGGCGTTTGCTTTCAGCAGGCCGGTTACCGGCATATAGTTCAGCAGCACAGCACCGTGCGCGGCGGCAGTAGCAGCCAGGTTGATGGCCAGCCGGGCATCGTCAAACTGCCCGTCGTGGTACAGTACACCGCCGCGCAATCCCTCACCATCCAGCGTAGGCGCCAGCTCCAGGGTTTCTTCCCGGTTCAGAAAACGCGAAGGCCCCAACCCCAGGCTGCCGGCCATCCAATCGTATATCTTTAAACCGATGCCATAAAAAGGGCCTTCCCACCATTTGTAATTGGGCACAATAAACGACTGGTTTTTAACCAGGTGTGGGGCATTTTGCCGCAGCAGGCCCCGTTCTTTCAACGCCTCGGTAACCAGCTTGATATTGCCCTGCTGCAGGTAGCGCACGCCGCCGTGCACCAGCTTGGTGGAACGCGAGGATGTGCCTTTGGCAAAATCGTGCTGCTCTACGAGCAGTGTTTTAAGTCCGCGGGAGGCGGCATCAATGGCCGTTCCTAATCCCGTGGCGCCACCGCCGATAATACAGATATCCCATTCTGCCGAATGTGATTCCAGTTGCGCTATCATGTATTGGCGGTTCATGCCTGCAAGTTTTATTTTTTATCCCCCGCTTCATCATCAGCCCATGCAATGCTGGCTTTAACAGCGCGCTGCCAGCCGCGTATGCGTTGCTGCATTTCTGCTGCGGGCGTTATGGGATGAAAGGTTTTATCTTCCTGCCAATGCTTGCCCAGCTCTTCCACGCTGCCCCAGTATCCTACGGCCAGCCCGGCCAGGTAAGCGGCCCCCAGTGCAGTAGTCTCTACTACTTTGGGGCGCACCACGTTTACCTGCAATACATCGCTCTGGAACTGCATAAGCAGGTTGTTGACCGTGGCACCGCCATCGGCACGCAGTTCTTTGATGCGGATGCCCGAATCGGATTCCATGGCTTTCAGCACGTCCATGGTCTGGTACGCAATGCTTTCCAGTGCTGCCCGGGCTACATGCTCTTTGCCGGTGCCACGGGTAATGCCAAACAGGCTGCCCCGCGCATATTGGTTCCAGTGGGGAGCTCCCAGGCCTGCAAAAGCAGGAACGATATACACACCATCGGTATTGCTTACCTGCGCCGCCAGGGCTTCTATTTCGGCAGCGTTACGAATAAGATGCAGCCCGTCTCTCAGCCATTGCACCACGGCGCCGGCAATAAAAATACTTCCTTCCAGCGCATACGCTGTTTTATTGCCCAGCTTCCAGGCAATAGTGGTAAGCAGGTTGTTATTGGAATCGACCGCTTTATCGCCGGTGTTCATCAGCATAAAACAGCCCGTGCCATAAGTGTTTTTTACCATGCCGGGTTGCGTGCACAGCTGCCCGAAAAGCGCGGCCTGCTGGTCGCCCGCAATACCGGCAATGGGCATGTTCCCGGCAGTGGTAGTCATGCCGTACACTTCGCTGGATGATTTTACTTCGGGCAATACACTGCGCGGAATATCGAGCAGCTGCAACAGCTCATCATCCCACTGGCCCGTATGTATATTCAGCAGCAGCGTGCGCGAGGCATTGGACACATCAGTTACATGCAGCTTGCCGCCCGACAGTTTCCAGCTCAGCCAGGTATCTACCGTGCCAAAGGCAAGACGCCCTTTATCGGCAGCTGCCCGGGCGCCGGGCACCGTATCCAGTATCCATTTTAGCTTGGTGCCGCTGAAATAAGCGTCGATAACAAGCCCTGTTTTCTGTCGTATCATGGGGCTCATGCCCTGCGCCCGCAATGCATCGCAGAAGGCAGCGGTACGCCGGTCCTGCCACACAATGGCATTGTATACCGGCTTGCCGGTTTCGCGGTCCCATACAATGGTGGTTTCGCGCTGGTTGGTAATGCCAATAGCAGCTATATGCCGGGGAGAGATGTTTTGCCGGGCTATTACTTCGGCCATGACGCTATACTGGGTAGACCAGATTTCTTCGGGGTCATGCTCCACCCAGCCGGCCTGCGGGTACAGTTGGGTAAATTCCTTTTGTGCTACGGTCACAATATTACCGTCGTGATCAAATAAAATAGCCCTTGAGCTGGTAGTGCCCTGGTCAAGCGCCAGGATATACGTGTTATTCATATACAATCGTTGACTAAAAGATGTACAGGTAAGGTAAGCAAAAATAGTTGATAGTTGACAGATGATAGTTGACAGAAAAAAAGGCCTTGAGAATAGCGCCTATCAACTACTAACCATCAACTATCAACTCATTAAAACACCAGTCTGAAACTAAAGAACGCACCAAAGCGCTGGTTGTTTTCGGGAGGTGACACCGTGGGCAGCAGGCGCCATACCAGGTCTACCCGGAACACCTTGAAGATATTATCCACCCCGGTGCCTACTTCCATATAGGTTTTACCATTGAGGGAAGAAAACTGGTAGCTGGGCGATTGGTTATTATACAATGCGTTGGCCGTGCTCAGGCTGCCCCATAAACCCTTAGCGGTCCAGAACTGGCGGAATTTCAGCTTACGGGTAAGCGGGATAAACCGGAATAAACCGTTGCCGAAATTATGCTCCACGTTAAACCCTACATACTGGTCGTGCAGGTATTCCCAGCGGTTCATCAGGTTATAGGCATTGCGGTTATAATAATAAATTTCGTTGCCGGGTGCTACGTCCAGCAGCATAAAGGGCAATGTGCCATAGGTTTTGCCGGCAAACACATTGTAGTAAAGACTACCGAGGGGCGGTATTTTGAGGTAATCCGATACACCGCCGGAAATTTTGGTATAATTATAACTGCTGTTGAGCACGCCGCTGATGCCCCTGGAAAATTTGAACTCGCCAATAGGATAGGGACTACCGAGGCTATACCGGTAAAACGTATTTTCCAGGAATTTTTCCAGGTAGGCAAACCTGAATTTGACGGTTGTTTCAAAATTATTCAGCGGCTCTCCGCTTACTCCAGTGGTAAAAATAGTTTTATCCGGAAGGTTTCTCAGCGGGTTGTATTGCTTATCGGCAGCGCTAAGGGTTACCGAAAACCCGGAATGCCATTCTTTAAACAGGTCAAGCCGCTTCGATTCGGTAAATAAAAATTTAATTGGTACGCCCGGTTTACGCACTGCCAGGGCAAAGATATTATCCTGGCTTACCTCGTCGAGGTATTGCTGCCCGTAATCAATGTCTTTAGAATATTCTGCGTAGATATATGCCCTCGGGTGCTTGCTAAACAGGTACATAGCATCCCCTTCGTATTTAAATTTCTGGTCGGCAAATCCATAAGCAAGATATCCGTGAGCTATGAAGTTTTTGCTGAAGTAGCGGTTGGTGCCCAGGTCCCAGCGCAGGCGCAACCCTTCCAGCGAATTGGCATAGATCCAATTCTGCCAGGGGCCTATTTCATAATTACCGATTTCCAGGTAGCCGGTGGCGATAAAGTTGATGACATTGGTATACTTTCTGAACAACGGCATTTTCTGCAGGGTATCGATCATGGCGTATACCGCTTTTTCATTCTTGCTCAGTTCTTCATGCCGCTCCTGCTGCCAGAAGGTATCCGCTTTTTCGCGGGCGCCCGGCGTCAGGTATACTTCCTGCTGTATTTTATTTTTCTTCAGGGAATCCTCGATATACTGCTGGTTGCGCACAATGTTCCGGTAGGTTGTCGTCTTACGGCCAATAAAGCCAAGCTTTTCTTTGCCGATAGGCGCTATATCCACTACAAACTTGTCTTTCACCAGGAACCAGGTGCTGTCATCAATCATCTTAAACTCCTGTATAAGACTAAGCTTATCCACGAAATTAATATTGGCTTCGGCGGATAAATACATGGTCATTTTCTGGATGGCCCAGGTGGTATCGTGCACCCAGCAATCGCCCTGGAAGGTATTTTCTCCTTTTCGCTTGGGGGCGAACGACATGTGTATGAGGCGCTGGTTGTTGACCATCTGCGTATCCAGCACGCGGTAATGATAGTACGCATCGCCGTTGTCGCTGATGGGGCTTACATATTGCTTGTCGAATACAGGAATAAAATTAGCGTATATATTTACGTTATTATCGGTTCCGCCGAGCAGCCGGCTGATGCTCTCGTTGTCCACCCCTTCCGTTTTACTTCCCTTAATGATCTCACGGGTGCGGAAAGGCGATTTCTGGTAATAATAATCGGAGATCGATTCTGTCAGGAACACCGGCAAAAAGGGAGCGCCTTCGGTGGTATCCACATTATTGAAGACAAAATTAAACGGCCTCAGCAGGCCTACTTTCTTCATTTTGTCGGGATTGATCTTGTTGAGATCAAGCTCCATTTTATTGTACAGCTCGTAGGCAAAATTATCAAACCGGTAGCGGTCGTTTTGCTTTTTATGCTTTACAATCCGCTTCCACATCAGCAGGCCCCGGTCTATCTTCCGGTGCACGACTACTTCCGACACGGTTTTGCCCCTTTCCATGCCAATGACGATGAACAGTTCGTTATTATTGGCCCTTTTAACCAGGTCGGGACTGATAAATAATTTATAATCCTGGTAGCCCACATAGGTCACCATCAGGGTATCTGAAGGCCATTCGGAGAAATGAAAGGTGAAATTACCGGCAGAATCGCTCAGTTTACCGTCGTTTGACTTAATAAAATTGATGGAAGCAAAAGGCACGCGTTCATTGCTGAGCGCATCTTTTATATATCCTTTGATGACTTTGCTTTGCGCCATGGCCGAAACCGACAGCAGAAACGCACACGATAAGAATAAGAATTTACGGACATGCAGTTGTAAGCATTTCATAGAAGCTCAAAAATAACATTTAACAGTCAAACACGCACAATTTACCTCAGGTACGATAAAAGACAGGTTAAGGGTTTGGTAATTCCGTGAAAGTTCATTTACTTTGCTTCTCAAAGTGCTTTTATATGGATAAACAGCAAGAAAGCCTGGAAGCCCTGCAGGACATTAAACGCATCATGGAAAGGAGCAGCCGCTTTATAAGCCTGAGCGGCTGGAGCGGCATAGCAGCGGGGGTTTGCGCACTGGTGGGGGCCTGGCTGGCCGTAGGCAGGATGAGCGTGTATAAAATGACGAATCGTTTAACGGATGCGGCCGGTTACCGCAGCTATGCGTATCGTTCTGAATTTCGGTCGGAGCTGGAATACCAGCTGCTTTTTATTGCTGCCGGGGTACTTGTTGCCGCCATTGTACTGGCCTTCCTGTTTACCTATATACGCAGTAAAAAGAATAACCTGCCCATCTGGGGCAAAACGGCCAAACGTTTGTTATGGAATACGCTGGCGCCGCTGGTGGTGGGCGGCATAGTTATTTTAAAGCTGGCCGATACCGGCTATTACCTGCTGGTAGCGCCTTTGTGCCTGGTGTTTTATGGCCTGGCGCTGGTAAACGGCAGTAAATATACCCTCGGTGAAGTAAAATACCTGGGTTACGGGCAAATACTGCTGGGACTGGTTAATTTATGGATACCGGGCTACGGGCTTATCTTCTGGGCCGCCGGCTTTGGGGGACTGCATATTTTGTATGGCATAGTAATGTGGTGGAAATATGAACGGAAATAATATGGAAGGGGTTTATTATTTTTAAGGGCAAGGACATGAAGAATCCGATTGAACATCTGAACAAAGTTTTTGACAGCCGTATCCGTCTGGGCATCATGAGTGCTTTGATGGTAAACGCGGAGGTTAATTTTAATGACCTTAAAGAACTGATTGCAGCCACCGACGGCAACCTGGCCTCTCACCTCAAAACACTGGAAGAAAACGGTTTTCTTAAAGTGCAGAAAGGATTTATCGGCAGAAAGACCAATACCGTGTACTCTGTTACCAAGGCAGGAGAAAAGGCATTCCGCCAGCACCTCGAGGCGCTGGAGCAAATGATCAAGTCCATTCATTAAAACCGAATTAAGCATGACAAACAATGACAACGGGCGTTTTTTAACAGGCAGGCATAATTGTTTCCCTTTTTTTATACCTATGCTTTGAAAAACAAAGTGCTTTTATAATAGACTAGTCATTATGATACCATTCATCATTCAACCTTTCCTTTTTAGCAGCCGCGGGCTGTTTGATAAAAGAAATTAAACCTCAGTGTTATGCAAAACAACCGGTCAGTTATTTTTATTGTATTATCGGGCGCAGTGCTGTTCAACCTCCTTTTCTGGCAGGAGCAGCTGGCTCTGAACGCATTGCTGTTTGATGCGTTTATTCTCGGCACGCTGTTTTACCTGCACCCTGCCGGCGGCAGGAACAAAACGGTGCAATGGCTATTGCCCCTGCATTTTCTTTGCCTGGCCATGGTAATTGTGCACAATACCCTGCTCAGCCAGCTGGCATTACTTACCACACTGTTGCTGATAGCAGCATTTGCCGAGTATGCCCACCGCTCCGCCTGGTTTGCCGGCAATTCATTGCTATTGAGTTTTATCCTGTTTATTGCCAGCTTCTCCCACCAGGTAAGAATAACCCGCACCCGTGAAAGAAAGCCGCTTGCTGTGGGAAAGTTTATCCGCTTCAGCATTATCCCATTGTTAATCGTGCTGGCCTTTTTTATTATTTACTCACTGGCCAATTCTGTTTTTTCGGGTATGGTATCTCGCTTGGGCCTGCAATTGCAAACCTTTTTCTCCCACCTCTTTGAACTTATTTCGTTTGAACGGATACTGTTTCTGCTGCTGGGGTTTTATTTTACCGGCGCGCTGCTATTACGTACGCGGAGCCGGCAACTGGAACAAAAAGAAGCCGGCAAGACGGACGATTTGCAACGGAAACGGAAAAACAGGACAGGGAAAACGGGCAACCCGTTTGGCGGCCTCACGGCAGGCATTATGGGCAGGCTTGCCCGGGGAGCTATGGCATTGAAAAACGAATATACCACCGGGCTTATCAGCCTGGCCTTGCTCAACGTGCTTTTGCTGGTGGTTAATTATATCGATATCGATTACCTCTGGCTTCATTTTACCTATACCCCCGATATCAACCTCACCGCTATGATACACGAAGGAACGGAGCTGCTGATCCTTTCCCTTGTGCTGGCGATGATCGTTTTACTGTTTTTCTTTCGCGGTAATCTCAATTTTTATACCCGCAACAAATGGCTGAAGGCAGGCGCCTACCTGTGGCTGGTTCAAAATACGCTGCTGGTTATTTCGGTACTGATCAGGGATTATTATTACATCAAACTTTCCGGGCTGGCCTATAAGCGCATCGGGGTGCTGTTCTTCCTTGCGCTGGTCCTGTTTGGACTGATGACGGTTTTCTTTAAAATCGTTTATAAAAAGACCACTTACTACCTGCTGCGGGTAAATGCATGGGCAGTTATATTCCTGCTGGCGGCAGCTTCCGCGGTAGACTGGGATATGACCATTGCCCGGTATAATATTGCGCACAGCAATAAGGCCCCGCTCGATTTACCGTTCCTGCTCAGCCTTTCGCCCCGTACGCTACCGTTGCTGGAGCAAAACCTGCCCCTGCTGCAACAGCGGGAAAAGGAGCTGGAACTGCTGGGCCAGCATCCCTGGCGCTGCGCAGGTTGTATAGCAGAAATTATAAGCAATAAAAAACAGGATTACCTGCACCAACAATCCGGCTATTCCTGGTTATCGTGGAATTACGCGGATGAAAAAACGAAAAATTATTTTATTGCGCAACAGCAGGTACCCGGTCTTAAAGGCAAATAAAAATTATGACACCACTTATTACAGGATTAAAATTATGGGCGCGGGCTATTATCCTGAATGCTGTAGTAATGGGGATCGGCTTTATCCCGGTGTGTAATGTTTTTGCCATAGCCGTATTTTTCGCCATACTGCTGGGCAGCATTATTTTAACCTGTCCTTTAATCCCGGCTATTGGCGGGTTGCTATGGGTATATGCCCGGCTGCCTTACCATACTACGGATAAGTTTACCTGGTTGTTATTTGTTTTGATTGGCATAACTGCAGGATACTATATCCTTTTTATGTACTTGTTTTTACCTATGCTGCCGGCGCCACTGGCTGTGTTTATTTATGGAACATCAATTGCTGTAGCAGCTGCGGCCTTCTGGACAAAATCATCTATCATACAATTAAATAATTATCATTATGAACAGCACCTGGTTTAAGAAATGGGGATGGATGTATATACCCATACATTTTTTCGGGTTTATTGTAACACTGGCTGCCGTTTTATTTCTTGTGCCGGTATTTACCACTATCACAAGAAACGGGCATTCGGTATCGGACGACCTGTACCATCTTTTTGTGTACACTACCTGCACCGCTTTCTGGTGGAAATGGATTGCAGAAAAAACTAGCAATACGCATGAACAACCCAACGACTAAACAACCCAAAGCGGGCAAGCCATTTTCCATTCGCGACCGGCTCAACAGCTTCCGCTATGCGCTGGATGGCTTGCGGCAGTTTTTTGCCGGCCAGCATAATGCTATTGTACATGCCATAGCCACCGTGACGGTATTGGTATTGTGCATTGTGCTGAAGCTAAATGCTACCGAATGGATATCGATTACCATTGTTACGGGACTGGTATGGATGGCCGAATTGTTTAATACAGCCATTGAAAAGCTCTGCGACCTGGTATCGCCCGGCTTTAACCCGAAAGTAAAATTTATTAAAGACGTAGCCGCCGCCGCCGTGCTGGTATCGGCCATCATAGCTGCGGTAACCGGTTTAATCATCTTTATACCCAAATTGACATGATAGAAATAAATACACCGGCGCGCTACCGTGCCGGCATTAATGTGCTGAAAAGCGAGATACACCGCCTGTTGCTTACCTCGGTTGGTTTTAGTTGTCTATTGCTATTGGCAAGGATGGTCTATACGGGCCGCCATACCTTTGTATTCCTGCTATGGAATCTATTCCTTGCGTTCGTACCCTATTTTTTTTCTTATCGGCTACTGCTTCGCCCCTTGCGGACGGGGAGCCGCTGGAAACTGCCCATAGCGTTTATTGCATGGGTATTGTTTATTCCCAATGCGTTTTATATTCTTACCGATCTTTTTCACCTGTACGACAGCATTGTGGTACCACCCTGGTTTGACCTGTTGCTGATCGTTTCCTTTGCCTGGAACGGTCTTATTATGGGCATCCTTTCCGTACGGCAAATGGAAAAGGTAATTATGGCACGCTGGCCGGGACTGCCGGGCTGGGCATGGCTTTATCCCATCATGACATTAAACGCAATAGGCGTTTATATAGGCCGCTACCTGCGATACAACAGCTGGGATGTGATTACCGATCCTTTCCGGCTTACGGCGGATATTATTCATATTACCCTGCACCCGGTTCAATACCGGCAGGCATGGGGCATGACGGTATGCTTTTCGCTTTTCCTGATCATTTTATATACAACGATTAAGAAGATGAGCAGGGCGCTGAATGCTTCATGAGCCGGTGCACTCAATAGTTCTTTTCTTCTATCGATTCCAGTATCTTATAATAGCTGATATACCTGTCTTCATCAATAAACCCGTTGGCTACGGCATCCTTTACGGCGCAGGAGGGTTCATTAATGTGCAGGCAGTTGTTAAACTGGCACTGGTTGATCAGCTCACGCATTTCGGGGAAATAATGCGAGAGCTCCTGTTTTGAAATATTGACAAGGCCCAGTTCGCGGATACCGGGAGTGTCAATAATCCTGCCGCTGCCGGGCAGGTCGAACATTTCGGCAAACGTAGTAGTGTGCAGCCCCTTGCCGCTCCAGCCGCTTACTTCCCGGGTACGCAGGTCCATGGCGGGAAATACAGCATTGATAAAAGACGATTTGCCCACCCCGGAATGGCCGCTGAGCAGGGTACTCTTGCCCTTTAATAATTCCTTTACCTCTTCTACGCCGGCGCCTTCCAGCACGCTCATGGCAATGACCTTGTACCCGATGGCCTCGTACATGGCCGTCCAGGATTCCAGCGTTTCCAGTTCCTTTTTGCGGTACACATCTGTTTTATTAAACACAATGATGGCCGGCACATGGTAGGCTTCGCAGGTAACTAGGAAACGGTCAATAAACCCTTCCGATGTTTTGGGGTCTTTCAGCGTGGCAAATAATAACGACTGGTCCAGGTTGGCCGCCACAATATGGTGGTGCATGCGGTGAGAAGGGGCCTGCCGGTTGATGTAATTCCGGCGGGGGTATATTTCGGTAATGCTTACTGTTTTTTCGCCCTCGTCTTCCATAGTAATCTCCACTTCGTCGCCTACCGCTACGGGGTTGGTAGAAGTGATGCTGTCATCCAGTTTAAAAATACCTTTAATCCGGGCGTTGTACACCTGGCCGCCGGGGGTTTTGGTTACGTACCAGCTACCGGTTGATTTATATACTGTTGCTTTCAACGCAGGGTTTTTGTGGCATAGTTATGGGAATTTTCTGAAAAGCGTAAACCGTAATGCTATTTCCAGCAGGAGCAGGGCAGCGGCGGCAAGCGCCAGCGGAAAGAACTTTTCCGTATAACGCTTTAACGCGGTGACTTCTATTTTTGATTTTTCCAGCCGGTCAATCTCACTATAAATACTCTTGAGGCTTTCATTGTCTTTGGCGCGAAAGTATTTGCCGCCTGTTTCATTGGCTATCTGGGTAAGCAGCTTTTCGTCGATGCTCACTTTTTCGTGTTCCATGACCACGGCGCCGCCAACGGTTTGCCTGAGTATGGGTGCATAGCCGTTGTCGGTACCTACGCCCACGGTGTAAACCCGCACGCCAGTGGCTTTGGCCAATTCTTTGGCGGTAACGGGCGGTATCTGCCCGCCGTTGTTTTCACCATCGGTCAGCAGCACAATCACCTTGCTTTTCGATTGGGAGGCCCGAAGCCGGTCTACGCCCGTAGCAAGACCCGAACCGATAGCCGTACCATCTTCCAGCAAACCGCTCTGGATAGAACCTATCTGCGTTTGCAGTACCGCCTGGTCAGTTGTAAGCGGGCATAGGGTAAAAGCTTCGCCCGAAAATATAACAATGCCGATTCGGTCGGTAGGCCTGCCGGCCACAAAATTAGAGGCCACTTCTTTTGCCGCTTCTATACGGTTGGGCGTAAAATCCTGCGCCAGCATACTGCCGCTTACGTCAATGCACAATACAATATCCACGCCTTCGCCGTTTACCAGCTCTTCATCATCCCTTGTTTGCGGGCGGGCCAGGGCCACAATAATACAGCTGATGGCCAGCAGGCGCAATATAAACGGCAGGTGGCGGAACGTGGTCTTCCACGAACGGAGGTTTTTTATGCCGGAAAGCGAGGGCACTACCAGGCTGGCCTGCATAGCGGGCTGTTTGCTTATATACCACCCTATTAAAAAAGGCAGCAGCAGGAACAGCGCCAGGAACCACGGGTAAGCAAAATGCGTATTATCGAAATAGTCCAGTACCAACTTGTTGTTTGAAATAAATGGTTATGATGAAATAATTTTTTCCAGTTCGCCGAGTGATTGCCGCACTGTTTGCAGCGAATCCTCATTTTCTATTATCCCGGGCTGGTATTTGGCAAACTTAACGGCATCGCCCATCCGCAGGGCTTGCACCAGGCGGGTAAACGCATCGCCGGGCAGGTTAAACTGCCGCAGCTGCAGCACCAGCTCACCGCTTGTTTCTTCCATAGCAGGCAGGTTGGCTTTGCGGTAGAGGTACCAGCGGAAAATATCGTTCAGCCGGGTATGAAATGCTTTTGCTTCGCCATTTCTTGCCCAGCCTTGTTTTTCCAGCTCTTCCAGCGATTGCAGCGCCTCCTGCAGGGGCGGTATTTTCGACTGTACCTTTAGGACTACCGCCTGTTGCGGCACCAGCACTTTCTTTCGCAGGAAATAGATAACCGCCAGCACCGATACTACCACCAGCGAAAGCAATACCCAGTCAATATACCCCGTATTGGGATTGGGCACGTCCAGGATGTCTTTTATATCATGGTAGTCCTGCTGCGGGTTAAAATTGGAATAGGCCACCGATACCGGTATGGAATCAGTAAGGTATGCTTTATTGCCACTTTGCAGGGGCAGGGAAGGGACCACCCAGCGACCGGAATCAAAACTGGTAATCAGCAGCGTTTGCCGGTAAGTTTTGCCATCGGCGGTGCCAATGGTGTCTATTTTACCTTTTTCAATAAATTCAAAATGGGTCATGGAGTCCAGCGGGAACCAGTTGGCTTCCACGCCCTGCGGCACGGTAGCTTCCAGCTTTAACTCAATGGGCTCGCCAATCAGTATTTTATTGCGGTTAATAGCGGCTTTTACCGTAACCGTTTGGGGAAAGGAAACAAAAGAAAGCAGTAAAAAAAACAAACAACTGGCAATATGGGGTATTCTCCTCTTCATGGATTCGGGGGCTAACCTGTCTGTTGGTGATTTACGATCGTCCGATAAAAAATTTCTGTAACACTTTTACATAGTCTTCGTCCGTGCGCACATGCAGTAAATCGCTACCGCTGCGGAGGAAGGTGTTTTTACACCATTCGGTGTGATTGAAAAACTGCTTCTCGTATTGCTGCCGCACCCAGTAATCGCTGCTATCGATATAGCGGGTACGCCCGTTTTCGGCATCGCTTACCTGCAGCAGGCCGGCATCGGGCAGCTGTACTTCCATCTTATCATATATTTTAATCCCGATGATATCGTGTTTGCGCCCCGCTACTTTCAACGCATCGGGAAATGTACCATCCAGGAAATCACTCAGTAAAAAAGAAATGCTTTTCTGCCGTGTGGCGTTGTTGAAAAACCGCAGCGCCTCGCTGATATTGGTGCCTTTGCTTTTGGGCTCCATAGTCAGCAACTCTCGCACAATATAGAGGGCGTGTTGTTTGCCTTTTTTGGGAGGGATGTATTTTTCTACCTTATTGCTGAAAAAAATAACACCTACTTTATCGTTGTTACTTACGGCTGAAAAGGAAAGCAGCGCCCCTATTTCTGTAACCAGGTCTTTTTTCCGGGCATGGGTGGTGCCAAACAGCGAGCTGGCGCTGATGTCTACCATCAGCATGACCGTGAGCTCGCGCTCTTCTTCAAACAGCTTGGTAAATGGAGTGGAAAACCGGGCGCTTACATTCCAATCAATAAACCGGATATCATCGCCGGCATAGTATTCGCGCACCTCGCGGAAGCTCATACCACGGCCTTTGAAGGCAGAATGATATTCTCCCGTAAAAAGATGCTGGGTGATCTTTTTACTCTTTATTTCAAGTTCCTTTACTTTTTTTAATATTTCGGCGGTAGTCAACACAGAGTTGATAGTTGATGGTTGGTAGTTGATAGTTACTTCAAATTCGATTTTTCGTAATAACTAATTAGCCCGTTAATCATTTTTAAACATTCTTCGATTTTATCCGGCATTTCAGAAAAAGCTGCTTCAGAAATAAACCCGTTCATTACTGCCACATTTATTAAAGTATCAAGTTCATACATAGATCCACGGGAAATATGCAAAAACTGAATTGTATCCTTTTTATAATTTCTCCCTACTCCTTCGGCAATATTTGAAGGAACAGAGACTGCAGCTCTTTTTGTTTGGGAAGTTAATCCATACAATTCTTCTTTAGGATAGTGCTTAACCAATTGGTATACCGTTTTAACAAGTTCCATCGATTTTTTCCATGTGTCAAGGTTTTTATACGCAATCATATTTTATAGGTTTAGGTTTCCTCTTATCTACTTCCCATAATTCCCTCCTATCAACTATCAACTATCCACTATCCACTATCAACCATCCCCCCCCTACGGTACCTGTATAGCATGTAATATATCATCTATAATGTTTTCCACATTCACATTCTCCGCTTCTGCTTCATAGGTGAGGCCGATACGGTGGCGGAGCACATCGCGGGAAATGGTGCGCACATCTTCGGGAATCACATAACCGCGTTTATTGAGGAAGGCATTGGCCTTGGCCGCCAGGGCCAGGTTGATACTGGCACGCGGGGAACCACCATACGAAATCAGTGGCTTTAACTTCTGCAGGCCGTATTTTTCCGGGAAGCGGGTGGCAAATACGATATCGAGAATGTAATTTTCTACTTTTTCATCCATGTAAATAGCCCGAACCAGTTCCTTGGCCTGCAGTATTTCCTGTATGGATACCACCTGGGTAGTTTCGGGGAATTTAATACCCTGTACGTTTTGCCGCACGATGAGTTGCTCCTCGCTTTTGCTGGGATAGCCCACCACCACTTTCATAATAAACCGGTCTACCTGGGCTTCCGGCAGCGGGTAGGTTCCCTCCTGCTCCAGCGGGTTTTGGGTGGCCAGCACCAGGAAAGGCTCTTCCAGGCGATAGGTAGCGTCTCCAATGGTCACCTGTCGCTCCTGCATGGCTTCCAGCAGGGCGCTCTGCACCTTGGCCGGGGCACGGTTGATTTCGTCCGCCAGCACAAAATTGGCAAAAATGGGCCCTTTGCGCACTACGAATTCATTCTTTTGCTGGTGGTAAATCATGGTGCCGATAACATCGGCCGGCAGCAAATCGGGGGTAAACTGTATACGGCTGAATTTGGCCTTGATGGCCTGGGAAAGCGATTTGATGGCAAGCGTTTTAGCCAGCCCGGGCACCCCTTCCAGCAACACATGGCCATTGCTGAGCAGGCCTATGAGCAGCCGGTCCAGCATATAATGCTGTCCTACAATTACCCTCCCCACCTCGTCGCGCAGGCGGTCTATAAATATGCCGTGGTATTGGATTTTTTCATTGAGCTGCCGTATGTCTTCTGCGGTTTGGAGCATAATATGTCTGAATTAAAAATGTCCTTTTTTGATTATATCTTCCAGTTGGTAAAAATACGAACTACCCTCTTGCAATTCCTTTGCCAATATGGCCTGTTCTACAAAAGTTTTGTTAAGCCAAAACCGGGCCGCCCGCACAATAAAACCCCTCAAAAATAGTTTATAACTGGAACCAGAAAAATCGATTATGAAAGCGGTGACTGCATGGGCGCTGGCCTTTTCCCTACTGATACTAGCTGCCTTGTCCTGTAAAAAGAGCTCCGGCTCCTCCAAATCGCACACCACCTATCTCACCCAATCTTCCTGGAAAATACAATCGCTGGGCATAGATGCCAATAAAGACGGTACAGTAGACTATGATGCTACCAGTTCTTTACAGGCCTGCCAGCTCGACAATATCTATACCTTTAAAAGCGACGGAACCGGTACTACCGACGAAGGCGCTACCAAATGCAACAGTACCGACCCGCAAACAACGCCTTTTACCTGGGCGTTTAAAAGCAATGAAACCATCCTGAGCGGCAATTTTGGCATATCCAACGGGGATGCCAATATATCCACCCTCAACGATACCAATTTTGTACTCTGGCAGGATAGTACGTATTCAGGCAGTCCTGTAAGGATTTACCTGACGCTGAAACATTAATTCAACTTTTGATTTCATAAACAACCAACAGCCGTCTGCTATTCTTAGCGGGTGGCTTTTTTTTGTTGACCGTTGTTCGTTGGCCGTTGGCCGACAGCGACGCAAACACCGAACACCGAACAACGGACAACCAGCAACGGGCAACCTTAACTAAGGTACTTCCCCACTATCGGCACCCGCCGGCCCACCCCAAAGGCTTTGCAACTCACCCGGATAATGGGGCAAAACTGGTTGCGTTTGTATTCATTGGTATTGACCAGTTTTAATACCCGCCTTACCAGTACCTCATCAATGCCCATGGCAATGATTTCACGCGGGCCCTGCCGCTTCTCAATGTATTGATACAATACCTTGTCCAGCACGTTGTATTCCGGCAGGCTGTCGCTGTCTTTCTGGTTGGGCCGCAGTTCCGCCGAAGGCTCTTTGGTAATAATGTGTAGGGGAATGATTTCTTTTTGCCGGTTAATATAGCTTGCCAGCGCATATACCTGTACTTTATATACATCGCCCAGCACGCTGAGGCCGCCGGCCATATCGCCGTACAGGGTGCCGTAGCCGGTAGCCAGCTCGCTTTTATTGGAGGTATTGAGCAGGATATAGCCGAATTTATTGGCAATGGCCATCAGCAGGTTGCCGCGCGAGCGGCTTTGAATGTTTTCTTCCGCCAGCCCAAAAGGAAGACCTTTAAACAGCGGTTCCAGCTGGGCCATAAAGGCATCGTACACGTTTTTAATGGGAATAATATCGTAGGGATTGCCCAGGTTTTTGCTGAGCTGTTCCGCATCGCTGACTGAATGCGAGGTAGAGAATGCCGAGGGCATTAAAACGGCCCGCACATTGGCGGCGCCCAATGCCTCGCAGGCCAGGGCCAGCGTTACAGCGCTGTCTATTCCGCCGCTGCTGCCCAGTATGGCTTCGGTAAAGCCCATTTTGCTGAAGTAATCGCGGATGCCCAGCACCAGCGCATCGTGTATCTCCTGTATATTTTTCCCCGCTACCAGGTAGTCGATGATTTTATTGGGGTCGCTGATTTTAGATACGCGCATGTCTTTATCGAAGTCTGAAGTCTGAGGTCTGAGGTCTGAGGCCCGGCTTCCGGCTTCTGACTTCCGGCTTCCGACTTCCATTTCCACCACGGCAAAATCCTCCTCAAAATGTTTCAGCTCTTTCACTACCTGCCCCGCTGCGTCCATCACCAGGCTGCCGCCATCAAACACGATTTCCGTTTGCGAGCCCACGGTATTGCAGTAAAACATGGGCAGGTGGTACTTGAGCACATTGGCGCGGATAATTTCCTCGCGGTCGTCGTCGTGGTCATAATCAAACGGCGAGGCGGAAATATTGATCATCAGGTCGGGCCCGTATTTGATCAACTCATCCATGGGGCAGGTGCGGTACAGGGGGTTATCGCCCAGGTTCCAGATATCCTCGCAAATGGTAAGCGCAATTTTCTTTCCCTTAAAAGGAATGATATTCCAGTCGAATGCCGGTTCAAAATAGCGGTATTCGTCAAACACATCGTAATTGGGCAGGCAGGTTTTGTGTACCACTGCCTTTATTTCCTTTTCATACAGGAACCAGGCGGCATTGAACAGGTCTTTACCATGCGGCCGGGCATTGCGTTGCGGGCCGCCTACCACCACCGCTATCGTGTCGGCATGCTGCCGGATGGTATCGATGGCTTCATAACAGCTGTTGATAAAATCATTGAATTCCAGGAAATCGCGGGGCGGGTACCCGCAAATGCTCAGTTCGGTAAACATGACCAGGTCGGCCCCGGCTTCTTTTGCCTGCTGTATGCCCCGGATGATCTTTTGTGTATTGCTCTCAAAATTACCGATATGGTAGTTTTGCTGTGCCAGCGCTATCTTCATAACGCAAATTTACGCCAATGAACGGGAATTGGGGCTAATGATGGGAGATGACCGGTGGCCGCGAACGAAAGCCATTAAATACTAATGCCCGCAAATGAACGTTAATCACTCCATTCGTCCATATTAGCAAAAATTAGCTCATATTAGCGTCATGAAAAGACTGGTAATCATTACAATCGCTGCTGTTTTGCTTGCTGCCTGCAAAAACGGCAATGTGCCCGATGTGTCGGGCATTAAGGTAGAGGTATCGGTGGCGCGTTTTGAACAGGATTTCTTTGCGGCCGACAGCACACAGATGGACCAGTCTATGTTTGCACTGCAAAATAAATACCCTTATTTCCTCCCGGATTTTGTCCAGAACATTGTACTGGCCGATATTCCCGATACTACCATACCCGTATCCGCCGCCATTAACCAATACCGGAAAAACGTGCGTCCCATTTATGACTCGGTTCAGGCAAAGTTCGCCCATCTTGAGGGCCTGGATGATGCGCTTAAACAGGGTTTCCGCTTTGTAAAATACTATTACCCCTCTTATAAGCTGCCCAAAGTGATTACTTACACCGGGCTTATCGGCGACCCCTCGGTGGCGCTGACCAAAGATGCGCTGGCCATTGGCCTGCAAATGTACCTGGGCAAACAGTTCAGCGCTTACAATACGCAGGAGGCCATCGATAAATTTCCCCTGTACATCAGCCGCCGGTTTGAACCGGAATATATAGCGGTCAACTGCATACAAAACATTGCGCTGGACATTTACCCCGATAAAACACAGGGCCTTTCGCTGATAGAGCAAATGGTTGAAAAAGGCAAACAATGGTATCTCTCCGATAAGTTTTTACCTA
>JACXTT010003001.1_pt1 | contig 26388 bp, 21 predicted proteins | sample 9270951 | NCBI WGS metagenome assembly JACXTT01 (sample SAMN15532306, study PRJNA645909) | rock metagenome | isolation source: weathered quartz diorite | place: Puerto Rico | collected 2017-06-21
AATTCCTGAGGGTCAGCAGATCTTGACCTTTAGCTCTCCTGAGAGGGTCGTCACCAGCCGGATACCACGAAAAACGCCGGACGGCAAGAAAACACCCATTCCCCGGATGAGCCCTTATTCATCGATCCCTAGCTGCAATTTAGCCGCCTCCGACATGCGGTCCGGCGTCCACGGTGGATCCCAGACCACGTCAACCTTAGCGGACGTCACGTTCTCCACCGGCAGGATTCGGCGCTGCACATCGCCCGGCAACGTGCCGGCGACTGGACAGCCCGGCGAGGTCAGTGTCATGCGGACGTCCACCGCTCCGCTCGGGGCGATCGTGATGTCGTAGATCAGGCCCAGCTCGTAGATGTTGACCGGTATCTCCGGGTCAAAGCACTTGTGCAGCGCCTCGATGATGCGCTCCTTGGCCTGCTCGATCTGCGCCAGCGTCAACGGCTCCGCCAGCGGCGGCCTGGCCGGCGGCGGCTCGGCCACGATCGGCGCGGGGACGTCGGGATGCTCGTTTTCTACAGGCAGTGGATGTCGTTGGCTCATGATATTTGTACAGTCAAGCCCGCGCGGGTGATCGACGCGGTTACCCCGCACGCTCGCTGCGCTCGCCCGCGGGCTTGATCTAATTCTTCCCCGCAACTTCCTGGGCAAAACGCTGCACGCGCTTGACCATCTCGGCCATGCCGTTGCGCCGGCCTTGCGTCAGGTTCTTGTCCAAGCCGATGCGGTGCATGAAGGCCGGGAAGTCTAACGCCAGCACATCGCTGGCGCGTTGCCCGCTGTAGAGCCGCTGCAGTAAGGCCAATTCGCCGCGCACGATGTCGGCGTCGCTGTCGGCCAGGAACTCGATTCCATCGGCGCTCCCCGGCTTCTTGCGTGCGTGCATGAATACTGTACTCTGACAGCCTTGCACGCGGTTGCACTCCTGCTTGAGCACGCTCGGCATCGGCGGCAGCTTGGCGCCGATATCGATCAGGTACTGATACTTCTCGCTCCAGTCATCGACCGCGTCGAAGAACTCGGCAATCTCCTCGGCCGCATCGCGCGGATTCGCCGCCGACGGTTCCGGATATGCATATTCGCCGCTTGCCGACACGACCGTTCGCGGCTTCGCCGTGGCGACGATTTGCTCCAGCGTGTCGGCCAGTACATCCACCTCTTCGAGGGTGTTGTACATGGCGAACGACGCTCGCGCCGTGCCGGCGATGCGGAAGCGCTCCATGAGCGGCTGGCAGCAATGATGGCCGGTGCGGACCGCGACGCCGGCCAGGTCGAGCTGCGTGCCGACGTCGAGCGTCGCCAGCGGCGGATCCGTGACGATGAACGACAGGACCCCTGCCTTTTCCTTGGCCATGCCGATGATGCGCACTCCGGGGAGCGCCGACAGTCGTTCGGTCGCATAGGAAAGCAACTTGTGCTCGTGTGCTGCCATCGCCTCGCGGCCGATCTCGTCGATATACTCGGCCGCCGCTGCCAGGCCGATCGCGCCGGCGATGTTCGGCGTGCCGGCCTCGAACTTGTAGGGCAGCTCGTTCCACATCGTGCGGGCGAAGCTGACGTAGCTGATCATGTCGCCGCCGGTCTGGTACGGCGGCATTAACTCCAGGTGCTGCGGCTTGCCGTACAACCCGCCAATGCCGGTGGGACCGTACATCTTGTGCCCGCTGAAGGCATAGAAATCGCAATCGAGATCGCGCACATCGACGTGCAGGTGCGGGACCGCCTGGGCGCCGTCGATGACCACGTAGACGCCGTGCTGGTGGGCCAGGTCGATGATCTCTTTGACCGGATTGATCGTCCCCAACGCGTTGGAAACGTGGGCGACCGAGATGATCTTCGTCGCCGGGTTGAGCATCTTCTCCAGCTCATCGAACTGCAGCTCGCCGGCGTCGTTGACCGGCACGACGCGCAGGTTGGCGTGCTTCTCCCAGCACAACACTTGCCACGGGACGATATTGCTGTGATGCTCCAGAGCGGTGACGATGACCTCATCGCCCGCATGAACATTCATGCGGCCAAAGGTCTGGGCGACGAGATTGATCGCCTCGGTGGTGCCGCGCGTGAAGATCAGCTCGCGCAGGCACGGGGCGCCGATGAACTTTTGCACCTTGACGCGGGCTTCTTCATACAGCTCGGTGGCGCGTTCGCTGAGGGCGTGGACGCCGCGATGGACATTGGCGTGATCGTTTTCGTAGTAGTGCTTGAGCGCATCGACCACGGCGCGCGGCTTCTGTGATGAGGCGGCGTTGTCGAGATAGACGAGCGGCTTGCCGTGGACTTGCTGGTGCAGGATCGGGAAGTCGCGGCGGACGCGCTCGACGTCGAAGGACGCTTTCATGGTTTCCGGTTTGGTCGTGATGATGATGCTCATGGTTTCACGTTAGCGCACAATGCGCGTTTCCAGTTCCTCACGGATCGCCTCGACCTTGACGCGATTGACGATGTCATTGGCGAACGCAAATGTCAGCAGCCGCCGGGCCGCAGCGAGCGGGATGCCGCGCGATTGCAGGTAGAACAGTTGCGTGGCGTCAAGCTGGCCGATAGTTGCGCCGTGCGTGCACTTGACGTCGTCCGCGAAGATTTCGAGCTGCGGCTTCGTGTCGATGGTCGCGTCGTCGGACAGCAGCAGCACCTTGTTCGTCTGCTTGGCGTCGGTCTTCTGAGCGTCCTTGCGGACGAAGATCTTGCCGTTGAACACGCCGTGCGCCTTGCCGTCGAGGATGCCCTTGTAAAGCTCATGGCTCGCACAGTTCGGCTGCGCGTGATCGATGATGGTGAAGTTATCGATATGCTGTTTGCCGCCGGCCAGGTAGAGGCCGTTGACGGTCGCCTCCGCATGTTCGCCGTCGAAGCGGACGCGGACTTCGTTGCGGACCAGAGCGCCGCCGAGGGAGAGATAGTGCGTCCTGAAGTTGCTCTTGGCCGCCATCACGATCTGCGTGTTGGCGACGTGGTAGGCGGTTGAGCTTTCTTGTTGCAGCTTCACATGATCGACGACGGCGCCTTCGGCAAGCGCGATCTCGGTGACCGCGTTGGTGAAATACGAGCCGTCGCCAAGGTAGCGTTCGACCACCGTGGCTTGCGCGTTCTTGCCGACGACGAGCAGCGTGCGCGGGTGCGTGACGATCGGCTTGCTCGATAATGACGAGACGTAAACGATTTCGATCCGCTGCTCGACGACTTTGCCGTCGGGGATCACGACGTAGGCGCCGTCGCAAAGAAAGCTGGTGTTCAGAGCCGTGAACACGCTGTCCTTGTCGGCGGCGATTTGCGCCAGCGGGGCGGCGTCCGCTTTCGCCTCGGCGAATGAGCCGACCTGCACGCCGGCGGGAATCGACGCCGACAGCGGCTTCGCGAATCGGCCGTTGACGAACACCAGCCGCAGCGTGTTGATCGCCGGCGGGAGTTTCACGTCCGCGCTCGTCGCGGGCAGCTCGAACGACGTCTCCGCGATCGGCGTCACATTTGTGAAGCGCCAATCTTCCGTGCGCGTCGTCGGCATCGGCATGACCGCAAATCGCTCTCGGGCCGTCTGGCGCAACGCGCGATAGCGCGGCGTCTCATTGGCACGATCGAAGGGTGCGAACAGATTGGTGAACGTCGTTTTTTCCATGATCTCGCGTGCATGCCCCGCAGGTTCGCTGCGCTCACCTGCGGGCTTGATTGGTTTCAATTTGCAATACTTGCCATTCCCGCCTTGATCGGGTCATACCCATGCGCTTCCAGCTCCAGCGCTAGCGCCTTGCCGCCCGTCTTCACGATGCGGCCCGCCGACAGCACGTGCACGAAGTCCGGCACGATGTGATTGAGCAGCCGCTGGTAGTGCGTGATGACGATCATCGCCCGGTCCTTCGAGCGCAGGGCGTTAACGCCCTCGGCGACCGCCTTCATCGCGTCGATGTCGAGGCCCGAGTCGGTCTCGTCGAGGATGCACAGCTTCGGCTCCATGACGGCCATCTGGAAGATCTCGTTGCGTTTCTTCTCGCCGCCGGAGAAGCCTTCGTTGACGGAACGCTTGAGCAAGTCGTCCGGCATGTGCAGGATTTTCGCCTTCTCCTTGACGAGCTTGAGAAACGCGGCCGCGTCGAGTTCGGGCTGCCCGCGATACTTGCGCACCGCGTTGAGGGCGGCGCGCAGGAAGTAATTGTTGGTGACGCCGGGTATCTCGACGGGATACTGGAACGCGAGGAAGACGCCTTCGCCGGCGCGTTCCTCGGGGGCCAGGTCGAGTAGGTTCTTGCCCTCGAAGAGGACTTCGCCCTGCGTGACCGTGTAGGCCTCGCGTCCGGTGAGCACGCCGGCGAGGGTGCTCTTGCCGGAGCCGTTGGGCCCCATGATGGCGTGAACTTCACCGGTTTTCACGGTGAGATTGATGCCGCGCAGGATGTCCTTGTCGGCAACGCGGGCGTGGAGGTTTTTGATCGTTAGCATGATGTCCATTGTCCTTCAGCGGTCACATTGCAAAACGACAATTGTAAAGTCATCTTGCAATTGGCCGGTCATTTTCATTCGCGCGGATGACAAGAGTTCGTCAATCAGGGCCTGTCCGCGCAACGTTTTTCCTGCCCGAATGATGTTCTCCCAATGAGAGTACTTCCAAACTCCATCCGACATTGCGAGCACCATCCACGGCAACTCCAATTCGGTTGCAAAAATAACGGACTTCGCGTCGCCCGAGCCAACGGGCGGGTTCTTGTACTGATTCGCCGTCAATTCCCAGCCGTCGCGCATGAAATCGAAGATCGCAACCGCGCTGTCGCCATTGGAGGCGCCGACGATTTTGTTTCCATGGATGCAGAATCCAATCAGCGTCGTGAATCCAGCGACTGGGTCTTTGTCAACCGTCGCATCCGCTTTCCGTAGGATGCGTTCCCATTCCCAATATTCCACCAAGGTCTCGGGCGATTGACTCGCCGTCAACTCCAACACCTGCTGCACTGCCAAGCGAGCCGCTTGGCCTCCGCCAGCGCGGCCTCCTTGACCATCTGCCAGGGCGCAAATTCGCCATTCCTCATTAGCCGGATGATTTGCGATGACGAATGCATCCTCATTCACGGCATGGCCGCCGCCTTCAGAATGCGAGACCACTTCGATCATCGCTGTCCCCTCCGGTCGCTAACGCCGCTAACGCTCCCGGCTCGCCGATTACCCCACGCTCGCCTCCGGACGCACGTCAAGCCAATTGATGCTTGCGACGAGCCGTTTTCTTCGTTTTCTTCGCCGCGTATCTCCTGGGCGGCGGCAAATCTCGACCTAGCTCCTGGTAAAACTCGATCAGCGTTTGCATCACCTCCTGTGCATGCTTGACCGCTTCCTTGTACGTAGCGCCATGGGTTTGCGGGTCAGGACCGAACTCCGGCAGCGTCACCAGGTATGCTTGATCCTCCTCCGACCACTGAATCACGACCGAATACTGCAACTTCATGGATTGCCTCCCGCTAGCCGAATCGCTTTCTTGACTTTGTGCTCCAAGTACGGCGGTGCGTCGTCTCCATCATGCCCGCAGACAGCCACCGACACATGAGTCTTGACGGCGTGCCACCAAACGGTGTGACTGCCGTGACCCGGCCGCCAAAGAAAACCGGCTTTTGTTAGCATTCGTTTCAATTCGCGCACCTTCTTGGGCATTACCCCACGCTCCCCTCCAAACTCACGCCCAGCAGCTTCTTCGCTTCGACCGCGAACTCCATCGGCAGCTCCTTGAAGACCTCCTTGCAGAAGCCGTTGACGATCATGCTGACGGCGTCCTCCGCACTCAGGCCGCGCTGCTTGCAGTAGAAGATCTGGTCCTCGCCGATCTTCGACGTGGACGCCTCGTGCTCGACGGTGGAGCTGGTGTTCTTCACCTCGATGTAAGGGAACGTATGGGCGCCGCACTTGTCGCCCAGCAGCAGCGAATCGCACTGGCTATAGTTGCGTGCATTCTCGGCGCCCTTGAGCACCTTCACCTGGCCGCGATAGGTGTTCTGGCCTCGTCCGGCGGAGATGCCCTTGGAGACGATGGTGCTGCTGGTGTTCTTGCCGACGTGGATCATTTTCGTGCCGGTGTCGGCTTGCTGCTTGTGATTGGTCAGCGCAACCGAGTAGAATTCGCCGACCGAGTCGTCGCCGATCAGGATGCAGCTCGGGTACTTCCAGGTGATCGCGGAGCCGGTCTCGACTTGCGTCCACGAGATCTTGCTGTTGCGGCCACGACACGCGCCGCGCTTGGTAACGAAGTTGTAGATGCCGCCCTTGCCTTCCTTGTCGCCGGGGTACCAGTTTTGCACGGTCGAATACTTGATCTGCGAGCCCTCGCCGACCGCGACCAGTTCGACGACCGCGGCGTGCAGCTGGTTCTCATCGCGGATTGGCGCGGTGCAGCCTTCGAGATAGCTGACATACGCCCCCTCCTCGGCAATGATCAAAGTACGCTCGAACTGCCCCGTCTCCTTGGCGTTGATGCGGAAGTACGTGGACAGCTCCATCGGACAGCGCACGCCCTTGGGGATGTAGGCGAACGAGCCGTCGCTGAAGACCGCGGAGTTCAGCGTCGCGAAATAGTTGTCGTTGTACGGCACCACGGAGCCAAGATACTTCTTGATGAGTTCCGGATGGTTCTGCACCGCTTCCGAGAACGAGCAGAAGAGGACCCCCATCTCGGCGAGCTTGCCGCGAAACGTGGTGGCGACGGAGACGCTGTCGAATACCGCATCGACGGCGACGCCGGTGAGGCGCTTCTGCTCGTCGAGCGAGATGCCAAGCTTCTCGAAGGTCTTGAGCATTTCCGGATCGACTTCATCCAGGCTCTTGAGCTGCTTCTTCGGCTTCGGCGCGGAGTAGTAGATCATGTTCTGGTAATCGACCGGCGGAAACGTGACATTCGGCCACCAGCGCGGTTCTTCCATCGTCATCCAGTAACGAAACGCCTTCAGGCGCCAGTCGAGCAGCCATTGTGGCTCGTTCTTCTTGGTCGAGATGAGGCGCACGACGTCTTCGCTCAGGCCCTTGGGAATTGCTTCCGATTCGATGTCGGAGACGAAGCCCCATTTGTATTCCTTGTTGGCGAGCTGCTCGATGGTTTGGGTTGCGGTGCTCATCGTATTCTCCTCTCGCTTGCGGCTTCGCGCTCGCAGGGTGCCCATGCGAGCGCGAAGCCGCAAGCGGCGCTACTTTGTGACTCCCAACGAAATCAGCTGCGGCTCCCCCTCGAATACCGCCGCCGCCAGCCGCTCGCGCAGCAACTCCGGCAGTCGGCCTTCGTGTATCAGCAAGTCGGCGAGCGTGATCTGGTCGAGGGTGCGGCGCATCCACAGCTCCAGCGTCTGCCAAAGCGATTTCAGCGTACACGTCGAGTGGTTCAGGCAAACCCCATTGGGCGCTTCGGACCCCGCGTGCTTTTGGCAATATTCGTGCTCTTCGAAGAGAGGTTCGCCCAGGATCAGCAACAGCGAGCCGAGCCCGATTTCCTCCGCCGGCCTGGCAAGCGTGTAGCCCCCGGAGCGTCCGCGCACGCTGTCGAGGATGCCAGCGTGCCGCAATACCGCCATCAGTTTGGCAACGTACGGCACCGAAAGTCCCTCCGCAGCGGCGACTTCCGGCAATGTGATCGACCCGCTGTCAGCCTTGGCGAGCCGTAAGACGCAGCGCAGTCCATACTCTTCTTGCGCGGTAATCTTCATTGTGAAATTCTCCACGAAGTCCTTCTATGACCATTATAGGAATGTGTACTTTTTGGTCAAGATTCATCAGCTACTCGTTTAGTAGCGTCCGCGCGGCGCCGCGCGAACACTAAACAAATCCAGGAAAAGCCTGATCGATACAGTCGTTATTACCGTCAAGGATCCCGCTAGCGGCAGCGCTTTCCAGGGTATTTCGTTTGACACGATTGCACGACTCCGACTAACATGAAAGGAGGTAGCACGCATGTCCTCCAGGCTCCTTCGTTTTGAGGTGATCGCATGGCCGGTCTCAAGAAAAAGAAGAAAGAAAAAAGCTCCAGCCCGAACATCGTTCTGGTGATCTTCGTGGTTTTCTTCTTCCTGGTGTCCATCGGCCTGGGCATCTGGGGCTACTACGGCTATGCGGGACAGGATGAGTTGCGCGCGAAGCGGCATGCTGCCGAGGCCACGGCCAAGGGCGAGAAGCAGGGCCGGGCGTATTTCGAAATGCTCTATCGCGACATGCGGGCAGGGGTCGGCGATAGTCTCGAGGCATCGGATCTGGACAAGGAAGACTTGCAGTCGTTTCTGTCGCCCGACTTTGGGAAATTCAAAGACGAGAAGACCAAGGAATCCGCCAAGAAGCTGATGGACGACCTCAAGCTCTTGCACAAGGATTACTCGACCGATCTGGTCAAGGAACTCAGGGCCGCTCAGGCCAAGTCCAAGGAATGGGAAGGCAAGGCGACCGCCGCCGTCGCGCAAAACAAGCGGATGGAGGATTTCGTCCAGGAGGTCAGGAAGAAACAGGACACCTTCCAGAAGGACGCCATGGCCAAGATCGACAAGGACAGCGCCGACCAGCTAAACGTCGTCAAGCAGCAGGGGGATGCCTTCCAGAAACTCACCGAGCTCAATCAGGCCCTGAACAAGGACCTCGACGCGAAACAGGCGGAGATTCTGAAGAGCAAGGATGACACGCAGGACTTGCTCAAGCAGAAGGACCGCATCATCGCCCGCCTGGAGGCTGACCTCAAGGACAAGGCCGGCGCCGGCGGCGGCGCTGCCGCGGTGGTTCGCGGCGGCGACACCTTCCCGCTCATTCTCGACATCTCCCCTGGGAAGCCGCTCTGGGACCACCCGGTCGGCAAGGTCATGCGCGTCGATCTCGACACCCGCCAGGTCGCCATCAACGTCGGCGCCTCCCACGGTGCCAAACCCGAACTCACCTTCAACATCTTCGGCGCCAACACCTATGGCCGAGCCGAGAAGCAGCTGAAAGGCTCCATCGAGATCATCAAGGTCGTCGATGCGAACACGTCGATCGCTCGGATCACATCGCTTTACGATGCTGAGGGGCGCGAGATCCTGCTCACCGCGAAGTCGCGTTTCCAGCTGGTGCGCGAATCAGAGGCGCCGATCCGCGAAGGCGATCTGCTGTACAACCTTTTCTTCGGCACGCGCGTCGCCGTCGCCGGCTACGTTGGCATCACCGGCGATCTGTCCGACAACCCGGCCGAGCAGGCGCGCCAGATGGACGACTTCCTGCACCTGTTGCAACGCAACGGCATCCAGGTGGACGCCTTCGTGGACCTGCGCGACGGCAAGATCAGCGGCGCCATTACTTCGAAGACGCGCTACCTGATCCGTGGCTATGACCTGCGCACCGCCGGCGAGGACAAGCCCGCCGCGAAGATGGCCGGCGACGAAAAGGAAAAGGACAAAGACAAGGAACCTGCCAAGGACGCAGCGGCGAACACCGATCGCAACGCCATGGTCAACAAGGCCAACGAAGTATTGCGCAGCGAAGCCAAGGACCGCGGCCTTTTGCAAATCTCCGCGGAAAACTTCGCCGTCGTCATTGGTTATCGCCGCGCCCGCAGCGCCAACAGCCCGGAACTCTCGGCCTTCCGCCCGTCGTTGCCATACGCCGGCGCACCGCGTTCCGGCGGCGGTCCCGAGAATCGTCCCGAGGAAAAGAAGGCTCCGGAGATGGAAAAGAAGGACGGCAACTGAGCCCCGCCTGGGCGCGAACTCATCCGTTGGCGAAGCCTCCGCTCCGGAGGCTCTCGACTCATCGTCAAGGTACTCAAGACCAGATCAAAGCGCCTCCCTCTGCCCGGAATATACTATCGCTTTGGCATGGGAGACCGACACTCAGGTGGTTTCCAATTGGGATTGGTTAGCCAGTCCGCGCTCGTAACTTCATCCCAACCTAACAACGCTTCGAGCACATTCCGGAACGGAGACACAAATGCGCGCCAAGTTTCTATTCGTCTGGTGCTTCGTGCTCGCCGTCACGCTTCCCGCGGCGCACGCGCAGCCTGCCTTCGTCAAGAAGCCGACGGCGACGCGCTCGGGGAAACAGATCAAGATCGACTTCACCGTTGATCGCGCCACCGATGTCGCGATCACCATCGAGGATGCCAAGCGGAAGATCATTCGCCATCTGGCAGCCGGTGTGCTCGGCAAGAATCCGCCGGAACCGTTGCGGGCGGACACCTTGGCCCAATCCATGCTGTGGGACGGCAAGGACGACTTCGGCAAACCAGCCGGCGGCGGTCCGTTCCAGGTTCGCGTGCAGCTCGGCATGAAGCCCGAATTCGACCGCTTCCTGATGCACAACCCGCACGGCTCAGGGCCGATCGGCTCCGTTGCGGTCGGGCCGGCTGGCACGCTGTATGTCTTTCACCGTGACGGCACCGTCAACGGCAACATGGGTGGGCACAAAATCAAGGTCTACGACCGCGACGGCAGGCACCTCAAAGTCCTCGCGCCGTTTCCCGCCGACATTGCATTCGATAAGGTGAAGACGCTCGGCACATTCAAGGACGCCGACGGCGCGCTGGTTCCGCACGTGCACAACTGGGAAACGCTGAGCTTCTATCCCGACAACGTCGGTGTGCGCGGCCGGGACATGCCGGAGTACAGTTGTCCCGCCGTGGATTCGAAGGGGCGCGTCTACTGGCTGGTCAAGGGACCGGCGCTGGTGGCCGTGGACGCGGACGGCGGCATCCCGTACGACTCCTTCCTCGGCCCGAAGCTGCTGTCCGACATCAAGGAACTGCGGCTGGCGAGCGAAAACTACCATTACTGGTCCGACCTGCCGAGTCTGGCCGTCAGCTCCGACGACAAGTACGTCTACTTCGCCGGCCTCAATGCGGGGCACGGCGACTTCAAGAAGGCCCGGCCCCTGCCCTGCGTCTTCCGCGTCGATGCTGCCAAACGCGGCCCCGCAGAGGTCTATCTAGGCAAGGTCAATCAGGCGGGGATCGACAAGGGTTTGCTCACGTCGCCGCGCGGTCTGGCCGTCGCCAAGGGGGTCGTCTACGTCGCCGACCGAGGCGCCAATCGCGTGGTCGCCTTCAAGGAAGCCGACGGCTCCTATGCCGGCGAGTTCGCCGTGGACCATCCGCAGGTCATCGGTGTCGATTCGGGCAACGGCGCGGTCTATGTCTGCGCCTATGCGAGCCTCACGCAAAACGCCGACCTGATCAAGTTCGACGGTCTCGGCGGCAAGGAACTCTATCGCATCAAGCTGCCGCGCACCGGCCAGAGCCCGAATGCCGGCGAGCATCGCATTGCCGTCGATGCGTCCGCCAAGCCGGTGAAGATCTGGCTGCCGTCGCTCTATGGTAGTCCGACTCGGCTACACTGCTGCGAGGACACCGGCGACAAGTTCGTCAACAAGGGAGATCCACGTCCTTCTCCCGCCAAGGACGAGGGGAACATTGAAGGGCCGCGCGACATCACCGTCGATCGCGTCCGCGGCGAAGTCTACATCCAGGGCAGCGGCAACAAGACCTATCGCATTGATGAAGCATCCGGCGAAGTCACCAAGGTGATCGACATTGCCCGCATCCATCCCGGCACCGTCCTCGCCGCCCAGCTCGTCCCCAGCCAGGACGGCGATCTCTACGTCTTCACCTGGACGAGCGGGCTGTGGCGGCTTGATCGCGACGGCAAGCCGAAAAACTGGGACGGCCTCGATACCCACAAGATTCCAATCAGCGGCATGATGAACTTCCAGATGCGTTACCTGGCGCTCAAGCCCTACGCGCTGACCGATGAAGTTTACCTGATCGCCAATGCCGACTATCTCACCAAGAACCCCAAGGACGCCGGCCGATTCCTCACCCTCAACGCCATCGGGCAGGACGGCAAGACCAAACGCACGCTTATCTGGCAATGCTTGAATGGGGCGATCCCGCGCATGGACCCCAAGGGGAACATCTACATCGCCGATCTCGTCAAGCCGGTCGATCGTTCGTATCCGGAGTTCTTCGACGGCAAGCTGCCGCCGCCCCCCAAGCAGACCGGCGGCGGCGATCTCTTCTGGTACAGCTACATGTACGGCAGCATCGTCAAGTTTCCGCCTACCGGCGGCGCCATCTGGCATGATAAGAAGCTTCCCAAGAGCGCCCTCGGCGAACCTCCCGCCGACCTGCTTGCCAAGCCCAAGGTTCCTTTCAAACGCCATTACGCCTACTCGCCGCACCTCACCGGCGAAATCCAGGGCGCCCTCTGGACACGCTTCGGCTACTCCCCCTACTCCTCGCACATGTCAGGAAATACCAGCCATTGCATGTGTGAAGGCTCCGGCTTCGACGTCGATCCGTTCGGCCGAGTCTTCTTCCCCAATCTTGGCCAGTTCCGCGTCGAAGTCGTCGATACCAACAACAACCCGATCGCGACCTTCGGCAAGTACGGCAACGAGGACGCCCCCGCCAAGCAAGCCGAGATTCCGCTGGCGTGGCCGACCTACGTTGCCGTCGCGGATCGTTACGCCTACGTCGCCGACACCGTCAATCGCCGGGTGGTGCGGGTGAAACTGGCGTACGCGGCGGAAGCGGGTTGTGTTGCGCCCTGACCTCGCCAACGATTGCCGCGCCGTCGCCGGCGAACGCCTCCACCGGCGGCGAAATCTGAGAGATACTTACCAATCAACAAATGATTGGGATATCGTAGTTTTCCTTGCATTCTTGCCGGACTGCGGGTAGAGTACCACGGTAAGTTCCTGCCAGCTGCGCCTTGTGTATCTTCCCACCCACCTTGAAAGGTGCCACGATGCTCTCATTCTTCAGCAAACCATCCCGCTTCGGTGGCTTTTGCGACGGCGTGTCGCGCCGCGATTTCTTGACCATTGGCGGCAGTCTGGTGGGCGGCCTGACGCTTGCCGATATCTTGCGCGCCGAGGCCGCGGGCCATGCCAGCACTTCCGAGCATCGCGCGGTCATCAACGTGTTTCTGCCGGGCGGGCCGCCGCACATGGATATGTGGGACATGAAGCCGGACGCTCCGCGCGAGTTTCGCGGCGATTTCAATCCGATTCAGACGAATGTGACGGGCGTGCAGATCTGCGAGCTTTTTCCGCGCATGGCCAGCATGATGGACAAGTTCATCCTGGTGCGTTCGCTGGCCGATTCCGACGGTGGCCATGACTGCTACCAGTGCATGACCGGCCGCAAACGCACTGCGCAAGGCTTTCATTTCTGGCCCATGCTCGGCTCGTGGGTTTCCCGGCTGCAAGGTCAGGCCCATCCGTCGATGCCGGCCAACGTGTCGCTCATGTATCGCACCGGCGAAGGGCAATGGGGCAATCCGTATCACGCGGGCTTCATTGGCCGCGCCCATGACCCCGTTCCGCTCATCAACCGCGGCGCGGGCGACGCCGGCTCGAGCAACATGGTCCTCAATCCGAATCTGACGCTCGACCGTCTGGAGGACCGGGTCAGCCTGCGCCGTTCTTTCGATACCCTCCGCAGCGAGCTGGACGCGTCCGGCGCCATGAACGGCATGGACTCCTATTCGCAGCAAGCTCTTGGCATCCTGACCTCGTCGCGCCTGGTCGACGCCATGGATGTGGCAAAGGAAGACCCGCGGGTGCGGGCCCGGTACGGCTACGATGATCCGGCCTACGAACGCGACGGCGCCCCGCGCATGGTGCGCAGCTTCCTCACGGCCCGGCGTCTGGTGGAAGCCGGCGCTCGCGTGGTGACGCTCAACTTCAGTCGCTGGGATTGGCACGGCGGCGATGGCATGAACTTCCCCGAAGGTCGGCGCAACTTCCCGCTCCTCGATTCGGCCTTGTCCGCCCTGGTCGAGGACCTCCACGCACGCGGGCTGAATCAAACCGTATCCGTGGTCGTATGGGGGGAGTTCGGCCGAACGCCACGCATCAACAATATGAACAGCCGCGATCATTGGCCGCAAGCCAACTGCGCGGTCATAGCCGGCGGCGGGATGAAGACTGGCCAGGTGATCGGCTCCACGACACGTCTCGGCGAACGTCCCAATCATCGCCCGGTCAAGTTCCAGGAAGTCTTCGCGACCCTGTATCACAACCTTAGCATCGATCTGAACCAGGCTCGTGTTGTTGACCTGAGCGGTCGGCCCCAATTCCTGGTCGATTCCAACATCGAGCCGATGCGCGAGGTGATCTGAGTCGCCTGGGGTGAAGTCAGCCGGGTGGGAACTCCGATTGTAGTTCATTCTCGTCCACCAAAGCGCCACGCGGTTGGCCCACCGCTACGACAGCGCCAAGGACGAATGGACCACGCTCCCCGAGATCGAAGACGCCGCCACCGGCCACGGCACCGCCCTTGCCTACTTCCCGGAGCGCAAAGGCCTGGTTCGTGTGCTCGGCGGCGCGGTCCACTTCTTCGACGAGGAGAAAGGCACCCGGCCGACAAGTCCGTGATCTTCGGCGCCGGCAACAACAGCAAGCCGCTGCACCGCATGGACGCTCAGGGCAACGTCACGCCGCTCAAGGACGCCCCGTTCGTCATCCGCATCAGCAGCCCCGCCATCGACCCGGTCAGCGGCGACCTCCTCGTCTTCAGCATGGAGGACAAGGGCAGGATCCACGTCCTGGACCTGAAGAAAAAACGAATGGCGGCAATTGCCCGACGCCCCGATCAGCGCGGGAGTCAGCGTCCCGATCGCCGCCCTCGGCGTCACCATTTACTTCGGCAACAAGCCGGCGAAAGTGTTTCTGTATTTGCATGCGAAATAGGAATGGGATCGCGAGCATCAACTTGGCGGCACCCCACACCGACAAGGCGGTTTTGATTTGGGGCAGATTTCGTTGGCGTGTTGTTCCTTCGCGGCCTGGCTTTGGGACAAAGGTCGCGTAGGATTGGGTTACTGGTTCACTTTTTCGAGGAGTGCGTTCCATGGCCGATCTAACGCGCCGCGATTTGTTGTCGGTGGGCGTCGTCGCGGCGGGCTGTCAGGTCCTTGGGGAGCCGTTATCGGCCGAGGCCCAGGCGCAGCCGGCGCCGCCGCCGCGTCGTCCGTTCCTATACGCGGGAGGGGGGCCCGGCCGCGGCACCCCCGCGCCGCACAGCCTCAAGGGGGACGACGCCGTCAACGCACGCCTCACCGCGGAGTCCTGGCGGCTCGAAATCGTCGGCGATGGCGGCTGCCGGGTTCAACGGCCGCGCACCCTCAAGGACAAAAACGCCATCGATCTGCGCATGCTGCATGACCTCGGCAAAAGGCACGCTGTCAAGTTTCTCAAGGCGATGCAATGCCGTAGCGGCAATTGGCCACAAGCCCATTACCTGTGGGAAGGTGTCCCCTTGCGCGAAGTGCTCGGCCTGGCCGGCCGAATCGACAACGTGATGCGCGTTTACGCCAGCGGCTTCCACAACAACGACCTCAAGCAGCTCTTCCAGTCGTCGGCCAGCTACACCCAGGTGTTCGACAACGCCCCCGGCGAATTGCCGGTGATGGTCGCCTACAAGCTCAACGGCGAACCCATTTCCTTGATCCGCGGCGGACCGGTGCGTCTGATCCTGCCCTGGGCCTATGGCTTCAAGAACATCAAGTGGCTGCAGCGCATTCGGCTAACCAACGAAACCAGGCCGATCGACACTTACGGCGGCGAGCCCGATGCATACCTCAAGACGCAAGTGCCGCGCATCGAGGGGCCCGAGACAATCCGGACCGGCGCCGCGGCCACCTTCGTTGGCGTGGCCGTGGTCGGTCTGCCAGGCTTGCGCCGAGTGGAATATTGGCTGCGTCCCGACGCCGGCACTGACGGCCAGATACCTGACGACGATCCGGCCTGGCAGAAAGCCAACTGGCAGGCGGCGGTCATCGACCCGGCGCCGGCCGACTGGGCGACTCACCTTCCCAAAGGAATTTCCCCCACCGAACTTTGGGGCTTCGACGCCAAGACCGGCAGACCGAACCACTGGCCGGTGCGTTACACCGTCGCTAGGTGGTCGTTGACGCTGAAAGGTCTGCGGCCAGGGGCCCACGAATTGCGCGTCCGCACGGTCGACCAGAACGGCCATGCCCAGCCACTACCGCGCCCGCAACAGCCAGCGGGGCGGGTTACGATCCCTTGCAAGATCATTCAGGTCGCCGAGTGAATGCCGGCGGGCTTCAAATCACACGCGAACGGCGGTTGAAGATCTACTAGCGAGCCGCCGGCTTGTCCCGGCGGTGCGTGTGGCCATGGATGCGCCGGGCCAATCCCGGCAGCTCGCATGGTGTTCTCTTCGACCGGTCGCCATGCTCCCGGCTCACTTCACCGGGCATCAACGAGAATGCGGTGCGCTCCACTGCTGACGATGCGGTTCGAACGATCACGCTTAGATGTCGAGTTGCTCGGTCGAGTCGCCGAATCGGTCATGCCTCAGGCCCATGCGATCGGAGAGCGTCATCAGCAGGCTGGAGAACTTGCGGTTCTGGCTCCGCTCAAAATCGAGGCTGCGGCCAGTGCGGAAGGCGCCGCCGAGTCCGCCGCCCATGAGCAGCGGAACCCGCTCGGTGGTGTGTGCGGTCCACTGTTCGTTGGCCAGGATGATGCATGAGTTGTCGAGCACGGTGCCATCGCCTTCGCGGGTGGCTTCCAACCTGCCGACCAGGTACGCAAACTGCTCGACCCAGAAGCGCGAGATCGACGCCCATTCCCGTCCTTGCCAGTTGTGCGAGAAACCGTGGTGGACACCCTGGAGGCCGAGGAACGGGTAAGCCTGCCCCGAGAGATTGTTCGTCAACAACATCGTAGCGATGCGCGTGCGGTCGGTCTGAAACGCCAGCGCGATGATGTCGCACATCAACCGGGAGTGAGCATCGAGCCGCGCCGGCAGGCCGTTGGCGGGTCGTTGGGTCCGGATGGCGTCGTTCGCGCCGCCGCCCTCATTCGCCTGGAGCCTGGCCAAGCGGCCTTCCACTTCGCGAATGCTGTTGGCGTATTCATCGATCCGCGCCCGGTCGGAAGCGGAAGCGTTGCGCGTCACGTCGCCAAGCTGCTCGCGCACATGGTCCAGCACGCTGGCATGCGTCCGGTTTCGGCTTTCGAAGAGGCTGTCGAACGCGAGGGCCGGATAAAGTTCCGCCGGCACGGGCGTCACCGGGGAACTCCAGGAAACGTGCGACGCGTACATCATCGAATAGCCGGATTCGTGGAAGCCGCTGATCGGCCGTTCGCAGGCCAGCACCAGGCTCGGCAGCGGCGTGGCGTCGCCGATGCGTCTGGCCAGCAATTGATCGAGGCTGGCAGCAGCGCGAATCTCGCGGCCGCCGCGGGGTTGCATGCCGCTCAAGATTCCAGCCGCTCCCTTGGCATGTCCATCGCACGTGCCCCCCGCATGGCGCAGGCCGTGGATGAAATTCACTTTTTCCTTGACGCGGTTCAGTGAAGTGAACGCGGGGCCGAGTTCCAGCGTCGGGCCGGTGCCGCGCGACCACCATTCCGGCGGATGAATGCCGTCGCCGAAGAACAGGAAGGCAAAGCGTTTCGGCCGCGTAGTGTTCGCGGGGCGATCGCCGGCCGCCGCACAGATCGATTCGAGCCACGGCAATGCGACCGTGGCGCCAAGGCCCTTCAAGACGACGCGGCGGGATAGTTGTTGGCCGCTCATGGATTCCCCCCCCGGATAAGTTAAGGCATGCGATTCCAATTGTATATCGGCAGAAGGCGTTTGTAAACCGCGTTTGAATCGGGATTCCGGATGAACTACGGCAAACGCAGAAAGGACGGCTGGGCCGGGTGAAACCAATTTCTCTGGGAGGCGAGTTCGCGTCCCGCCGCAGTTTGCACTGCATGCGGATTCGTCGCGCGCACACTTAGACACCCCCCGCCTTGATGCGCGACGAATCTGCCCCTCCGGGTCCATCCCTGCCCTTGGCGCCCGGCCCAATACCCAGAGAATTTCGTTGCCCCTCAATGACATTGATTTCCGCCTTTTCCACGGCGATAATGATGGACGATGACCGAGCCTCGGTTTTTGCCGCCGTTGCCCCAGGACAAAACCATGATCGAACTCACTCAGGACCAATGGCACTCCATCACGCGGGAAGCAACGCCAACATTGATCGAACCGGAGTCAAAGACGGTTTACGTCGTCGTCCGCCGCGATGACGAGGCGGCGGCCGCTCGCGTGGTGCGCATGGCATGGATGCGCCGGCAAGGGCTGGACGAGGAGGAAATCGAAGAGTCACTTCGCGACGAGCCACCGGTCAGCGTGGCGGAAGAGATGAAGCAATGGAAGGCGCTGGACCATCTTGACGAGATTTCGGTGCCGGGCAAGGTTCTGGACAAGATCGCGATCAGGTAGCATTAGGAGTGTTCGCGGAAGGCTCTCGACCAGGCATGAAAGCGCTAAGGACTGGTCTCCTGACAAGATTTTCGGTGAGTCAATGCAAAAAACGTTCAAGACCCTTATATGCGTGACGGGCGCATTCGCGATTTTGGGTGTATTGTCGTACGCTACCACCGTCCATGATGGAGAGGGCGATTGGCCCGCTGCATCTCTGCAAATCCGTGTCCTAGACACTGCGGGTTTGCCAGTTGAAGGAGGTACACTGTCCGTTTTTCGGGCGAATAGACCCGTACCCGAATTTCAACAAGCGTTTTGTTACTCTTCTAGCTGGACGTCGAACAAAGATGGTACCATTGATGTGCTGGTGAAGCCGTTGCGCTGGCATGTTGCCAGTTACCGACTCTTTTGGCTTATTCCATTCAGGCAGTCGGACGTTGAATTTGAGGCCCGATTGAATGCTCCTGGATTTGAACCTGCGAGATTGCCACTTCATATTTTGCTAAATTCTGCTGAATTCCAGGGGCGTAGGCCCGTTGATGAAGCGGAGGCAAAGAGAGGACTTGCAGGATTGGATGAACTTGACGTTCTTCACGCCACGGTGGTTCTTAATCGATGACGTTGCTGTTTGATAACTCAGTTAGATGCCGGGTCAGAACCACAACCACGGCGCCAAATTCTTTGCCCTCCAGCGCCCGCAGTTCGTGTTCGATGACTTCCAGTTCGCCGATCTTGCTCGTCCATAAACCGGACGCAAGTTGCCGAGCGGCATGGGTAGGCACGTCGTACGCATTGGCGAACAAAGCCACCTTTTCACTGCCAGGTTCGAGAGCTTCATCTGCGCCGACGACGTAGCCAAGCGTCCCAAACATCGCGGTGAAGGCAGAGATAGTTTCTTCGGCCGGCACACCAGCGGGCCAATAGGCGCCACCGACAGGCCACCAGATCTTGCTCGTGTCATTGGCGGCCCAGGCGATGCAATTGTAGGTATCGGTGGCGGACCCTGTGATCCGAAGCGGCATCGTTCGCAAGCCTGGAAAAAAAAGCTGGAGATGAGCGCTCATACGAGCCCCTTCTCCCGTCCCCATTGCAACCATGCTTCTCTCTGTTCGGGGACACTCCATTTGGCGCAGCCGTTTTCGATCAACGGCGGCGCGATGTTTTCGCCGGTGATTTCGCGCAGTGCCCAGACCAATCCCATGCCGCCTGATCCTGCCTCAAGGTCGCGCAAAATGACTGGTACAACTGCATCCGCCATCGCTACGATGGCACGCATCGCGGGGTGACGCATGATAATTGACGGGTTGGAATGATGCGCCGTGTCGGCCTTCCATTCCGCTTTCAGTTCTCGAAATCGCTGTTCGACGTCGGCAGGCGTTTCTTCTTCCACTGTGATCTTCACCGTTTTGCCAATAAGCGCATCAAGTTCCGGCATCGTCAGCGTCGAGGAGTCCAGCTTCTTGCGAATGCGTATGGTGTTCATGTTTCTTTCCATGGCGGTCACCGAGCCATGTATCATCATCGGCGCGACCCAGGCGAAAGTCAATCTCATTGACATGCAAAGCTGCCCCCCACTACTTGGCCGCCGCCGCAAAATCCCGCCCACGTTGCCGGCGAAATTGCGGACTCAGCACGACCGTTTCGAACAGCACGGAGAAGCGCCGCTCGGTTTGCAATTTCTTCTCCATCTCCTCAAGCAACGGCTGATCCGACAACAACACGGAACGGCTCAGGGCGTAACCCAAAAATTTGCGGCAGAGGTTGCGCTCAAAGTCCTGTGGGCGGTGTTTTTCAACATAGTCGATCAAGCCGGCGATTCCCTCGGCAGTTTTGTCAGTTTTGCCGCCAGGAAGCGGGCCGACGATCTGGATTGCTCGGCCGGCGAGGTCCTTCGTCCGGGCACGGCCGATCGCATCGAAGCCTTCCATTGTCAGGCCGAGACCGTCGAAGTGGACGTGGCACATTGCACATTGCTTATTCGTAGTGTGTTGGGCAAGCATTTCGCGAATCGTCTTCGCGCTTTCTTTCTCGCTCTTCGGCAATTCGGGGACGTCGGCAGGCGGCGGCGGAAAATGTTGGCCGAGCACGTGATGCACGACCCAGAAGCCGCGCTTCACTGGACTGGTTCGCGGTCCGGCGGAGTTCTTCGCCAGGATCACCGGCATGCCGAACAGCCCGCCCCGGCCGATGCTCCGCAAGCCGTCCACGCGATGCCAATCGGATTTCGGGTCGGCCGCGCGCAGCTTGCGGAATTGCACGTCAATCGATCCGCCGTAATATTTGGCGAGCGTCTCGTTGACGAAGGTCGCGTCGCTGTGCAGCAACTCATCGATCGGCTGGTCTTGCTGAATCAGGTCCGTGATGAGCCGGGTTGGCTCTTCGAACATCGCTTGCCGCAACCCGGCGTCGTAGCCGGGGAAGGCGCCGGCGGGGATCGGGTCGGTCGAGAGATAGTCGCGATACCGCAGCCATTGGCCGAAGAACTCGCGGGAGAATGCCTCGATCTTCGGGTCCTTCATCATGCGCCGCACTTGGACCTTCAGCACGGTTTCGTCCTGTAGCTTGCCGTCGCGCGCCGTCTTGAGTAATTCGTCATCCGGCACCGACGCCCACAGGAAATAGCTCAAGCGCCGCGCGAGCGCGTCGTCCGCCAGCGGATAGACACCTTTGCCCACTGGTGCTGCCGGGATGCGATAGAGGAAGTGAGGCGACATCAACACTGCCGTGAACGTGCCGCGCAGCGAATCCTCCACCCCCTGGCCTTGCTTCCGCAAGCGCTGGTACAGGGTGCGCAACTTCGTCGTTTCCTCCGCCCGCAGCGGCCGACAATACGCCCGCTCGGCCAACCGCTCCAGATCCTTGAGCGCCGGCTCTTCGGCGCGCTGCAAGGTTTGGCTGTAATCGGTCAGGCCGGCACGAACCTGCAGGAAAAAGCCGTGGATCATGTCGAACTGCGGATTGGCCGTCGCCGGTTTTAGCTCCCCGTCCACCAGTTTGACGCCCAGTCTTTCCAGATACATCCGCTCGAATTTGGAGAACAGTTTGTCTTCAAGCAGAAGCGGATCGTCCGCCTGCAGGTAGTCGAATTTCTTGTCCGTCAGGGTGTGCCGCTCCGCCCGCTCGAACCAGACGAAGCCGCGCAAGAGCGTTTCGACGCTTTGCGTGACGAAGTCGAGTTCCTTCCACAAGCGGTCCAGCTCGCTGCGTTCCGCCTTGGTCAGCACTTTTTCCACCAGTGGCTGATCGTCGCGGAAAAAGCCTTCGACGAGGTGAAAGCCGGCGGCCAACCCACGGCTGTCGTTTACGTAAAAGAACCGATTCGGAAAAGCGTTGCAGAATCGCGCGCCACTCGCCGCCAGGTCTTTCGCCAGTTGGCTTTCGGGGCGGATCAGTAACTCAACGCCGGTCCCGAACGTCGCGTCCGGGCGCTTGCCGGTCGCGGGCTGGAGATGAAACGCTGCCTGCGGAGAGGATTTTCCATCCAGCTCGCATTCGATGAGCAACTGTTTTCCCTGGAGCGCCGCGACTGCGGCCGGCTTGAGGGGGATCTCCAGCACGGCCGGCGCCTGCACGGCAAATGCATCGGCATCGATCGTGGCGCCGTTCGGATGCTTTCCGAAGCCAAGACGTCGGGCGACCTCGGGGGCCTCGCGTTCCAAGACCGCTCGCAGCGCTTCGAGCCCCTGGTTTTCAGCTTCTTTCTTGTTCGCTGCGAAATTGTCCGCCTTGGTGAACGCTGACCGTTGCATCACAACCACGTCGGCAGGCGCCCCTTCATACGCGGGATCGATGCGGAGATACAGCACCGTTGCCGCTGGGTTCTCACCTTTTTTCACCTGCAACCGGCCGAATTTGAGTATTTGCTTCGATTTGAACACGCCTGGATCGAACTTGTCGCGATTTGCCGCCACCTTGGCGCGCAGCGCGAGATGTCGAATCGGCCAATTCCCGGCGTCGGCCTGAATCAACGGAGGTTCTTTTTGATTGAGCCGGGTCTGCACAAAGGCGACGAAGCGCTCAAACTCCCTGAATTCCTGTGGAACCTCGTTGGCTTTTGCCGGAGCGGGAAGGGTCTCCCACTTGGCCCCGAGTTGTTTCAAGTATCCCGTGCCGGTCTTGGCCTCGTCCAGCGTCCTCGCAACCAGCGCGAGATATTGGACGCTTAACTTGCGTCGTGTTGCCCAGACATCCAGGCTGACCCCGCGCTCGCTTTCGCCACGATGGCGATACCGCCAGGCGGCTTCGAGGTAAGCGCCGATCCGGACCTCGTGCCCGCGATAGAAGTCGATAATCGCTTGCTCGGTCAGTTTTCTGCGTTCGTTGTACGATGTCACGGGAAACGGCGCGAACCGGATCCCGTTCGGCATCAAGACGAGATGCTCCGATACAAGCTGCGCCGCCCCGAGATATTTGTTGAGCAGATTGGGCGTCATCCCGAGCGCTTCGCCCGTGTTGTTGAACCCTTCGCCGGCGGCCGGATCGACGGGAAATTCCGCAGTCGCCCGAATGGGCACGCCGGTGAGATCGCGAATCGACAGGTCATACTCGGTGGTCGAAAGTCGTCGCGGCAGGACGACACCGGGGTCCCCCGCGTTCTTTTTGGCCTCGACGAGCAAGATCGCCTCGATCGCCGCGACGACCGCGTTGCGTTCTTCGAGCGTCGGCTGGAGTTTGTTGCTCGGCGGCATCTCGCCTTTGCGAATGAACTCGATGACATTGTTCCAGCGCCGAAAGTCGTTCGTCACATCGCGATCTCTAGCGAAGCGCGTGAGATCCAGCTCCCCCTTGGCTAGCTTCTTGTCGTGGCAAGTGTGGCAGTACTTCTTCGCGAAAGGCTCTACCTGCTCCTGAAATACATCGGCTCTCGATGTGGCCGGTAAGAACACGCTGAGCGCCGCCAGCGCCATCAGTTGCACCGAATATCGGTTTGAAGGTTGCAGTCTCACGTTCTCGGTCTCCAGCGGCAGTCGCACGATCGCGAATTTCTGCATCAATCGACGCAGGGCTGTGATTCTACCGTCGGATATTGTAGGAAACGTCCGGCGGTCCGTAACCGGCCCGCCAACGCCTCGGCCCTTGTCAACAAATTCATTGGGGACTGCCCGGTGCGCAAGAGCGGCCTGCAGATTTGCCCAGATGCCGTTGCCGTTCATCTTGCCGGGAATCTGCTTGGCCCTGTGCCCATTGTCCTGGGCGAAGAGGGGCAGTCCTTTTGTGGCTACTTTGGTTTGCTGGGCTTGCGTCAACGTGCGGGCGCAGTAAAATATCCCTTGATCGCGGTGTTTGCTCGTCAGCAAGTGATACTCACCGTGGCACTCGGCTGCCTCCTGCAACAGGCAGCCAATTTCTTGATCGGGTGTCGCCTGAATTTGCCAGACGGGGCATGCCTCAAGGAAGTATGTTAAACAAAAAGGTGTGCCGCCTTAGCTCAGTGGTAGAGCGATGCTTTCGTAAAGCATAGGTCCTGGGTTCAACCCCCAGAGGCGGCTTTTTCCAACCAATTGCCAGCAATCCCGTCCTGGCGCCTTGCCCCCATTTCCGATTCATGCGTCAGGTCTTCTATGATCACCCGCAGTTCATGACGAACAAGCCAGAGTGCCAACGCCATGAATCAACCGGATGCACACCAAGAGTTGCTTGACCTGCTGACGGCGCAGCAGCACGATCAGGACACCGCGCGGCAGATCGTGCAGGCTGTGCTGGCGCTCGGCTATCGCATCGAGCGGCCGGCGCGGGGCCTCGATCTCGTTGAGGGGGGTGCAATCGACGCGCGGGCGCAGGCCGTGGCGGCGTGCATCGACGATGCCGACGCCACGCTGCTCACGTTGATGGCGCTCTGGCGAACGCGCGAGGCCGAGGTGTGGTCGCGCGCGGTTGCGCTCTATCGCCGCTTCGGCGAGCGCGTGCTCAAGCTCGGGGCGCCGTTTGTCGCTCTCGACGCGGCAACCGAGGGGCTCGAGTGTTTCCCCCGCGACGTGCGGCTGCGGCAAATCCAGGGGCTCGCCTGGGCGCGCAGCGAGGCGCCGGAGCGGGCCCATCGAATTCTTGCCGACCTGGCCACCGAAGGACATTGCGACGAAGAAACCCTCGGCATGTTGGCGCGCACGCACAAGGACTTCGGCCTGGCCGCGACCGACCCGGCCGAGCGCCGTCGGCATTTTCGCACCGCCCAGGAAGTCTACGCTTCCGCCTATCAACTCACCGGCGGCTACTGGACCGGCATCAATGCCGCGACTCTGGCGGCGCTCCTGGGCGACTCCGACTCGGCGGTCAAGCTTGCCGGCGCCGTCCGCGCTCAGTGCCTGCATCTCTGGAATGCCGGGAACGCGCCGGCGGGCGATCGCTTCTGGCTCCTGGCGACGCTGGGCGAGGCGGAGCTAAACTTGCGCGACTGGTCCGCGGCCAAGCGCTGGTATCGCAGCGCTGCCGAGGCGAGCCTGCATCGCTTCGGTGATCGCGTGACAACCCGGCGCCAGGCCCGGCTGCTCTTGCATTACCTGGGGCGCGACAGCCGCTGGATCGACGAACTCCTGAGCATCCCGAAGGTCACCGTCTTCGTGGGGCACATGTGCGATCGGCCCGGCCGAACGCCGCCCCGCTTCCCCGCCGCGCTGGAGCGGCCGGTCCAGGAGGCGATTCGCGCTCATCTAGTGAAGCATCAGGCCCTCGTCGGCTTTGCGTCGGCGGCGTGTGGTTCGGACATCCTCTTTCTGGAAGCGCTCCTGGCGCTGAAGGGGGAGCCGCACGTGGTATTGCCGTACGAGAAGGACGAATTCGCGCGCGACAGCGTGGAAATCGTACCGGGGTCCGACTGGAGTGCCCGTTTTGCGGCCGTGCTCGAGCGGGCCACGCAAGTGATCTCGGTCTCGAAGGAGAAGGTGGCGGGCGGCGTCGCCTACGATTACGCCAATCTCGTCCTGCACGGACTGGCGACCGAGCGGGCGAAGGAACTGGAAACCGAATTGATGTGCCTCGCGGTCTGGGACGGCCGTTCGGGCGATGGGCCGGGCGGTACCGCGAGTGTCGTGGAGCGTTGGCGAAAAATTGGCGCGAAGGTGGAGTTGATCGACCTGGCCGGGATGCTGCGTCAGGAGTGTCCCGAGCTGGCGGCGGCGTCCGAGCCGGTCGTGCCCGCGGCGCCGCCCGTGGCTCCACCGGCGCCGCAGTTGGACACGCGGGTGATGGCGATCCTGTTCGCGGACGCGGTCGGTTTTTCCAGGTTCAGCGAGGAGCAAGTGGTCGGCTTCGCGCGGCACTGCCTCGGCGCGGTTAGCGACCTCCTGCAACGGCTGCCGGGCAAGGCGGTTGCGCGGGCGACCTGGGGCGACGGCGTGTATCTGGTGTTCGAGACCGTTGCGGACGTCGGGCTGTTCGCGCTGGAGTTGTGCGACGTGATCGGTAAAACGAACTGGCGGGACAAAGGCCTGCCCGAGGGTTTGACGCTGCGGATCGCCTTGCACGCTGGCCCGTTGAGCCGATGTTACGATCCGGTGGCGGAGAGCTGGACGTACCTGGGAACGCACGCCTGTCGGGCGGCGCGGATCGAGCCGATCACGCCGCCGGGCCAGGTGTACGCCAGCCAGGCGTTCGCCGCCCTGGCTGCGCTGGAAAAGGTGGCCGGGTTCACCTGCTCTTATGTCAAGCAGGTGGAGTGGGCGAAGCAGTACGGGACGTTCCCGACCTACATCGTGCGGCGGCGCAGCTCCTGAGCGAAACTTGAAATCCCCGGCCGAAATGGATTGCCTTGCCCGCGCGAGTTTTACACCCACCCGCGCCACGCCACTTCGGGGAGAGGCTATGGGGGGCGATTTTCACAACGGACCTTGACAAGCGACACGGCTGCTTGCGGATTCGTTCCATGCATCTCACGACACCCCCCGCGCCGTGGAACGATGGGACGAAGTTGGCAACCAATGTTCCACGTGGAACACTGACGAAGTAGTAACGAAATCCGACCTTGCTTTTCGCCATGGCCAGATCAATTAGCGACAGCCGTGAATTCGTTGCATGACTTCCCACCCAGGCGGTGGGCCAGCATGCACGCACGAGCTGGTGCATAAGGTGAATCGCCTAAAGCGGCTCCAAACGCTGAGTTTTTTGGGGCTCATCCGGTGAATCCGTGTTTTTCTACTCCCGAGGCTGTTTCATTTCGTTTGGGCGGGTGACGGCCAACTACAGACGTGAGGGTCACGAGC
>JACXTT010003002.1_pt1 | contig 26386 bp, 24 predicted proteins | sample 9270951 | NCBI WGS metagenome assembly JACXTT01 (sample SAMN15532306, study PRJNA645909) | rock metagenome | isolation source: weathered quartz diorite | place: Puerto Rico | collected 2017-06-21
CCGATGAAACGGAAAACCGGCGGGACAAAAGCTAGCTAAATTCTAAATTAAGCAGCTAAGGCGTAGTTATTTTCGCCATTTGTAAGTTTGAGCGTTCAGATTTAAGCGCTAATTCACACAACGCGCTGCATGCTTACTTACTTATCTCCATCCTGTCAATTCCGGTCGACCCCTTTTTGAGGTGAAAGCATAAAGCTGAAAGGCGAAAGCTAAGCATTGCAAAAATACGGAATTTAGCTGAAAGCGAAAAGTTTAAAGCTCAGAATTGCAAATACCGATTTTAGCTGCTGGAGTAACTTTCTGCGGGATCCACTTAATGCTTTCCGCCTCTAAATGCTTTCTGCTTTTAGCTTTTTGCTTTCAGCTTTCCTGCCAGGATAAACCTTCAACGCTTCGTCCAGGCAGATCATTGCTTTTTTCAGATCATCATTATTCAAAACGTATGCCATCCGCACTTCGTTAATGCCGGCGCCCTTTGTACTGTAAAAGCCGGTGGCGGGGGCCATCATTACGGTTTCGTTATTGTGGCTGAATGTTTCCAGCATCCACTGGCAAAACTTGTCGGCATTGTCAATCGGGAACTGCGCCACCACGTAAAATGCGCCGCCCGGGTTCGGGCAAAAAACACCGTCCATGTGGTTCAACGCATTTACCAACGTATCGCGACGGGCGGTATATTCTTTGTTAACGGCTTCAAAATAGCTGTCGGGGGTATCCACCGCGGCTTCGCCGGCAATTTGTTCAACCATGCCGGGGCTTAACCTGGCTTGTGCAAATTTTAAGCCTGCCGCCAATACGGCTTTGTTTTTTGTAATGAGGCAGCCGAGGCGGGCACCGCAAGCGCTGTAACGCTTGCTCACGGTATCCATCACAATTACATTTTCCTCGAGCCCGGCCAGGTGCATGGGCGATATAAAGCTGCGGCCGTCGTAGCAAAACTCACGGTAAGCCTCGTCCGAAAACAAGTACAAGTCGTATTTCAGCGCCAGGTCCTTTAATGCTTCCAGCTCTTCTTTTGAATATAAATATCCGGTCGGGTTATTGGGATTGCAGATAATGATCGCCTTCGTTTTTGGGGTGATCAGCTTTTCAAATTCTGCTATCGGCGGTAACGCAAAACCATTTTCAATAAAGGATAATATCGGTTTCACCACGATATCGCTCTGGCAGGCAAAGCCGTTATAATTGGCATAAAACGGCTCGGGAATGATCACTTCGTCGCCCGGGTCGAGGCAGGCCATCATCGATATGGTTATCGCTTCGGAACCGCCGGTGGTTACAATGATATTTTCGGGCGTGATGTTATATCCCAGCTTGTTATAATATTCCGTCAGCTTTTTACGGTAAGCCAGTGTACCTTCTGACGCGGTATAGGCCCAAACTTTAAAATCAATATTTTTAATGGCATTCAGCATGCCCTCCGGCGTTTCAATATCCGGCTGGCCTATGTTTAAATGGTATACCTTTTTACCGGCAAGCTTTGCCTTATCGGCAAATGGCGTTAATTTACGTATTGGCGATGCGGGCATTTGCTGCCCTTTGTGCGAAATTTTTGGCATGGTGCAAAATTAATGAAATAAGTCGGGAAGTTGGAAGTCTTGAGTCGGTAGTCTTGAGTCCGGAGCCGTAGGATTATATGTCGCGATTTTCAGCAAAAGGCATAAAATTAATACGGCAGCGCTGCACTACTTAAAACAAAAAAAAGACACGAATAATTCGTGTCTTTCAAAATGCGTTATTTTAAAGCCCTCTCTTTGGAGAGGATTTAGGTGAAGCCTTACCTGCTGCTCGTTGCCGGCTTGGCAATTACCTCGCCAACAATATTCAAATATTTTTGCGGTGTTTTAGCATTTGATGTTACCACGATCGTTTTATTAAACGGCGCGGCAACAGCAGCGTTATAGGTAATTTTTATCAATCCCTTTTCGCCGCCTTTTACAGGGGTTTTGGTGTAGTCGGCAATTGTGCAGCCGCAAGTTGGCCTAACTTCGGTTAATATCAATGGCTCTTTACCAATGTTGGTAAATTCGAAAACGGTTGTAACCGGGGTACCTTGCGGGATCTTACCGAAATCGTGCTTTTCTTCGTTAAATTTAAAGTCTGCCTTTTCGTTATCTTGTGCCGATGCAGTAAACGCGAAGCCTAATACCACCGCGCAAATCATTAATATCTTTTTCATATATGCTTACTTTGATTATCACAAATATAAAAGGTTTAATGTGATTTAAAAACTATTCACGCGTGCGCGATGTTTTATATGCAAGTATTGCTAATAACAGAATAGAATTTTATAATTTTGCCCTCTAATCCAAATTTTATATGCCCGAAACTGCAATACACGCTACGGTTAACTTTAATACTTCCGAGCTCAGTTTTGAAGATTTTAAGAAAATAGTGCTTGATGATTACCGCATTGGGTACGAAAGCAGGCAAGCGAGCTTGATTGGCCGCAGGGAAGTGCTTACCGGCAAGGCTAAGTTCGGCATATTTGGTGATGGAAAGGAGGTTGCCCAGTTGGCTATGGCCAAGGCTTTCCGCAAGGGCGACTGGCGCGCGGGCTATTACCGCGACCAAACTTTCATGTTTGCTACCGGCATGAGCAATTTAATGGAGTTTTTTGCCCAGTTATATGCTTATCCAGATATTGATAAGGACCCGGCATCCGCCGGAAGGCAAATGAACTGCCACTATGCTACTCGGTTTGTAAATGAGGATGGCAGCTGGACAAACCAGGCCGAGTCCATGAATTGCTCTGCAGACATTTCACCCACGGGAGGCCACATGCCGCGCCTTTTGGGTTTGGCTTATGCATCTAAATTATACCGCCAAAATAAGGAACTTGAATATCTCGATAAATTCTCGGTAAACGGCAATGAAGTTGCCTTTGGCACCATTGGCAATGGCTCAACATCCGAAGGTTTGTTTTTTGAGACGTTAAATGCCGCCGGCGTGTTGCAGGTACCTATGGCGATATCCGTTTGGGATGATGCTTATGCCATTTCAGTTCCGGCAAAACTACAAACAACAAAAGAAGATATATCCGAAATATTAAAAGGCTTCCAACGCGAGAAGGGAACAAACGGATACGAAATATTTAAGGTACGCGGATGGGATTATGTGGCACTTTGCGAAACCTACGAACGCGCTATTGCCATTTGCCGGGAAGAGCACGTACCCGTTTTGATCCACGTAAACGAAATGACACAGCCGCAGGGCCACTCTACCTCGGGCTCGCATGAGCGCTATAAGTCAAAGGACCGCCTGGCGTGGGAAGAAGAGCACGACTGCCTGGTACAGATGCGTAAATGGATGATCGCGTCAGCCATAGCTACCGAAAGCGAGATGGACGAGCTGGAAACAACAGCTAAAAAACACGTCCGTGAATGTCAGCGCGCCGTTTGGGATCAATTGGGCGATGAAATAAAGGCCGAATTAAACCAGGCAGCACAATTAATTGAACAACTGGCAAAAGAGGCGTCTGCAGAAACTGAGTTGCTGGCCGTTGTTGCCCAACTAAGGGAGTGTAGCGACCCTGGCCGGAAAGATGTAATTACCGCTGCACGTAAAGCCCTGCGTTTAACCGTGAAAGACAACCTATCGGCTAAACAAGCATTAATTGGTTGGCTTAATGATGAGCAGGCTAAAAATGAGGATCGCTTCAATTCAAAGTTATTTAATGAGACACCGCATTCACCGTTTAAAGTACCGCAGGTGCCTGTTGAGTATGACGATAGCGCCCGTATGCTTGATGGACGTGAACTATTAAACGCCTGCTTCGACGCTAACTTTGAACGCGACAAAACCATTTTAGCATTTGGTGAAGATGTAGGTGCAATTGGCGACGTAAACCAGGGATTTGCAGGATTGCAAAACAAATACGGCGACTTGCGCTTAACCGACACCGGCATACGCGAAGCTACCATAATCGGCCAGGGACTTGGCCTTGCTATGCGCGGACTGAAACCAATTGCCGAGATCCAGTACCTGGATTATATGCTGTATTCACTCAATGTGTTAAGCGACGATTTGGCAACGTTAAGTTACCGTACGCGTGGCGGCCAAAAAGCACCGTTAATTGTCCGTACACGCGGGCATCGCCTGGAAGGTATCTGGCATTCGGGCTCTCCGCTGGGTTTAATACTAAGCTCTCTGCGTGGCATACACATTTGTGTTCCGCGTGATATGACACAGGCGGCCGGTATGTATAATGTATTGCTGAGAAGTGATGAACCTGCATTAGTTATCGAATGCCTGAACGGATACCGTTTAAAAGAGCGCCTTCCTGCCAATGTCGGCGACTTTACCGTGCCGCTAGGCCAGGCTGAACTACTGAAACAAGGCAACGACGTTACCGTAATATCTTACGGTTCAACGCTTCGAATCGTGATGGAGGCGGCCGAAGAGCTGGAGAAAATGGGCATCCAGATTGAAGTGATAGACCCGCAAACTTTATATCCTTTCGACCTGGATAATATAAGCGGGAAGTCGTTAAGGAAAACCAGCAAATTGTTGATTGTTGATGAAGATGTACCCGGCGGCGCTTCAGCTTATATTTTACAAAATATACTGGAAGTTCAGAAAGGTTATTATTCCCTGGATGCACAGCCGAAAACACTTTGCGCTAAAGAACATCGTCCTCCCTATGGTTCTGACGGTGATTATTTCAGCAAGCCGTCTATAGATGACATTATTGAAGCCGTGTATAGTTTAATGAGCGACGCCAACCCGCAAAAATTTCCACCAATTTTTTCATAAGGCCTTAATTAATAGCTGGTTTATTGTAAAATAATAGTTCATATTAAACGTTTCAACAGAAACACCGTCTAACACTATTCGCTTTTAATTTTTAGTAAAACTATTATTGCCATTTGGTGTATAATTATAGTATTATGACAATTAATTGAGTTTAAACATGTATTTTTGTACTGCCAATAAATTCGAAAAACCTAATACTGGTACTCAACGTATACAGGTTGACGACGATAAACTATTGATTAAACTTAATGAAGAATATGAAAAAACATTTGATGTGGTTTTTAGGTGTTCTATTGATGTTTTCAGCTGTAATGATAAGCTGGCGGTCGGTAGATAGTGTTAAACCTAACACCGTTGCAAAAACCGTAAAAACAGAAATTTCTGCCAAATCATTATTAGAGCAATACGTAAGTAACGTATACAGCGCTGCCCATTTACAGCAAAGTGGGTTAGATCTTGCTGTATTTCAAAAAGCTTTTACCGGTTTTCTAAATTTAAAAATAGCTAACAAGCTTCCGCAAAACAGTTCAATTTTAACTGTTGTTGACTTAAGCAAACCAAGTCACGAAAAAAGGATGTGGATTGTTGACGTTACTGCAAAAGCATTGTTGTTAAATACATGGGTAGCCCACGGACAGGGCAGTGGTGATGATATGGCGACTCAGTTTTCAAACAACAACGAGTCACACCAAAGCAGTTTAGGTTTTTACCTTACTGACGATATTTATTTTGGAAAGCACGGCCGCTCATTAAGACTTGACGGCATGGACGAAGGCTTTAACAGCAGCGCACGTGCCCGTGATATTGTGGTGCATGCTGCGCCTTATGTAAGCGAGCAAAACATCAAAGTTCAAGGCCGCATTGGCCGCAGCTTTGGTTGCCCGGCTGTATCACCCGAAGTATCTGACCTGGTTATCAATACCATAAAAGGTAAAACTGTTTTGTTTATCAACGGTAACGATAGCAGCTATACCTCGAAATATTTGAACGATGAAAGCTTGCCTAAAACACTTTTTACGCCTGATTCATCGCAAACAATGGCTAACGCGGGTGTTATTTCAAATGATACTGTATCATCAGCCAAATAACATTCAGGTAGACTTATAGAAATAGCAAAGGCCCATGTCAACGATTGACACGGGCCTTTTAACTTTATTCCAGATTTTGGCTTTATATCCCTGCTTTCAATAAGTTTGCATATAATACAATATCTAATCCGTAAACATCCTGGCGGAATTGTAATGTACCGCTATCATCCGCCCAGCAGGTTACATAGGTAATATATACCGGAACCTTTTTAGGCAAATAAACAGTGGTTGGGTCGGGCTTGTCAGCAGACATATCCTTCGAGATAAGATCATACTTCGGCCCGTTTCCAAATAAGTTTAACGCCAACTCCTGTGGCTGGCCAAGGCGTACGCAGCCGTGGCTTACATCCCGTGCTGCAAGTTCAAATGCAGCCTTTGCCGGTGTGTCATGAAGATATACATTACTCTTATTTTTGAAAAGGAACTTTATTTTCCCCAATGAGTTATCATCACCTGGCTTTTGTTTAAATTCATACTCATCCTTTTGAGCTGTAGACCAGTCGATCTCCGTGTCGTCTATGAGCTTACCGTTCTTATAAACTTGTATGCCTTTATTTGCAAGATAATATTTGTCTTTTGCTGCATCCCGCATAATTTCCTTGCTGGCAATGCTCGCGGGTATGTTCCAAACCGGGTTAACATCAACACTGTGAATCATGCTGTTTAATTGCGGTGTTTCGCGCGGGAAAGGCTTGTCAACGGCTGCTGTATCGTCATATTTAACAATAGTGTTAGCGTTGGTTTTATTTCGACCCTCGCCGTCGCAAACTTTCATGCTTAAAACCGAATGCCCGTTTTCCATCACATTCAGCATATAATCCGGTATGTTAACAATAACGTATTTATTTTGGGATGGCTTGTTCTTCCATCTTAAACGCTCAAGGTTGACGATTATCGTACGTTTGGTTTCTTCCTGCGATAGCCCCGGCGCCTGGTAGTTAGCAACAAGGGCCTTTTGCAATGCTACGTATTGCGGATTCTTAGGCTGAATACTATCAAGGTAGTTTTTAATGCTGTGTGTTTGCAAAATCCCCATCATTGATGCTGTATCAGGCAGCTTGGTTTCGGTATAGTAACGCTGGTATATCTTTTTTGGATTAACTATCCCAAATTGCAACATGGTAGAATATTTTATCAGCGAATTAGCTACCAATATTTCCAACTCGGCCATATCATGGTAAGCCTCGTTAACGGTTTTTATACCTTTTTTATTCTGGAACTTTTCTAACAACGCCCTTATTTCTTCAGTTTGAAACATCTTAGGATTTAGCCCATGTTCATTGGCTTTCATAAAATAAGCTGTGGCGGTATTGAGGTCGCTATTGAACAAATGATCCATCACCAGCTGGGCATCATAGTCATTTTGTTCATAATAGGTGGTAACCAGCTGTGGATAAGCAAGCTTGCTTTTTTCGCTGTCGAGCACGTTTTTGAACACCTCCGAAAATCCTTCCGGGGTAACGTTCCTAAAAACTTTATTGTGCGTTTTTTTATAAAGAAAGTTCGCCATTTCGGGACGTTTCTTTTTACAGCTCTGAAGGGTTAGGAGAATAGCGGGAATTATGAATAGTGCGGAGAGAATTGATTTTTTTGAAAAATGAAATATCATCATAAGGTTAATATTGTTAAATACAAGCCATCATAAGCAATCGCTGTACCATAATGCCGGCAATTTGGTTTTTATCTTTGTGGACAACACCAAATCAGGTTAAACTATTGGGATATAAGCGAATAGGGCAATATTTCGCTTTGGCCCACGAATTTCGATTAATTTACAAACCTGTATAATAAGGGCTTATCCTGAATGGTCGTGAAGTATTTTCCATCCATGTTTGCCGCGGACCATCACCAGCGAATAACGGCCTGAGCGTTCGGGCAGTCCATTGCCGTATAACGTGAACCCGCCGGTCAGCAATGCATAATTCCTTCCCAGGAAGCGCACTTTCATGTCGGTATACCGTAGGTTTTGTTTGGGCATGCTGCCCTTGAAGTATGATTTTTCATAAAGAGACCGGATGGCGTCTAACCCAACCGGGCCGGTCGGCATCATCATGGTAGCGGATGGATCGTACAGGTCCATAAAAGCGTTCAGATGGCCCTGGTTCCATTCGTTAGCTGAGTTATCCATCGCCGTCGTAATTTCCCTCGCCCGTGGATTGTCGTTGGCAACAGCCTGTGCTTTTGCCTTAAGCCCGGCGAACAAAAAGCAAACCAGCAGTATGGCTGGCACCAATACCCGTTTAGTTTGAGCGGTTATTAAATTCATGAGATTAATGGTTTTGGGTTGAAGATAGAAAAATAAATCCATTCACATTCCTTCTGCACACCCCATGCTAATGGGCCGAAGACTATCTGTGTTTCTTCGCCGCTTTTGCTACCGGGTTAAAATCGAGTGCAAGCTTTATCCACGTGTCAAAATCCATTTGGTGCCGAAACCCCTCTTCGCTTACAAACACGAAATCCTTGCTTGGCCTGTTGCGTGCCATCACCATCTGCCTTACCCCGTTTTTTTCCAGTGCTGCTTCCATTTCATTGGCGCCTATCCGGCAAAGCATCTCGTCGCCACTTACGCAAACGCACATTTTGCCGTTCACCATAAAGCAAACGCCACGGAACATTTCCTTTTCCTCAACATCGGGTAAATGCGCCAGTGTTTCCCGGATGCGGTCGGCCAGTTTTGCATTGTATGCCATACGTCATTATTACGCCGTTTTGTAACTTTAATCAACCGGCGTACATCAAAATTAAAAAAACATTTAAAATGTTTCCGGTTCACAGTCGTCTCTACATCTAAATATCATAAAGTGATCACCGCAGTAATGCCCGAAGAAAAAAACAACTCCATCATACAAGCTATCGCTGCGTATGGTAAAAGTTTGATGGGCTTTATACGGCGAAGGGTAAAAAGTGATGCTGATGCCGAAGATATCCTGCAGGATGTTTGGTACCAGTTCAGTTCGGTGATCAACTCGGGGCCCATTGAGCAAACAGGCGCGTGGCTGTACCGCGTTGCTCGGAATAAAATAATCGACAAGCGTAAAAAACATACCGAAACTTTGTTCGATGATATGTTTCCCGAAAGCGAATCGGACGATGAAGTTTTGCCGGACTTCCGGTCATTATTAACGACTGAGGCATCCAATCCCGAAACCGAATATGTGCGCACCCTTTTTTGGGAACAGCTTTTCATTGCTTTGGATGAATTGCCCGACGAACAGCGCCAGGTTTTTGTTTGGCACGAACTGGACGATACTCCGTTTCAGAAAATAGCAGAACAAACCGGCGTAAATATACAAACCCTGGTATCACGCAAGCGCTATGCGGTTTTGTATCTGCGAAAGCGCATGAAACATTTATATAACGAATTAACAGACTATTAAATTTAATACGATGAGAAGACTTATTTATGAAAGACGGGCCATTTTTATTCCCCTTGCAGTACTTGCTTTTATTGCATTTATAGGCCTTGTGGGTTTCGTGGTGATGACTTTGTGGAACCAATTGCTGCCGGGTATCCTGCATGTTGGCACTATCACTTTTTGGCAAGCAATTGGAATATTTGCGTTATGCAAAATATTATTTGGCTTTGGCGGCGGCCGTCGCGGGCCGGGAAACTGGAAACGACGCCGTATGGAAGAACGATTTAAATCGATGACGCCGGAGGAAAAAGAAAAATTTAAAGAGCAAATGCTGCACCGCTGTGATTGGCAAAAATGGGATTCAGATACACAGAGCAGCAAAAGCAGCGTTACTGTCGACGCGCCCAATATTTAACGTATTGTAACGCTCCCGCAAGCGTCATACGGTGTAAAAAAGGAAATTGTATTGCTCTATTGCTCCCGCAAGCGTCCCGCTTGTGGCAACCATACCAATCAATCCGGGCAATACTTATGTGGAACTTGTAATTGCGGCCCATTGCAACGCTCCCGCAAACGTCTCGCTTGTGGCAACCATGCAGATTAATCCGGGCAATACTTATATGGAACTTGTAATTGCGGCTCATTGCTTAAATTGGGGTTCTTTTTACCACAAGCGGGACGCTTGCGGGAGCGTTTGACCGAACTAACAGGACACAAATTATTGGGATTTAATCAAACTATCCTTGCAAGTGGTTTCAAAATTTATTATTGAATCCTTTCGTGTTGCCTTATTTCTTATTCTGTAGGAAATCGAATTTTTCTTTTTAATTATAGAGTCACCTTCATTTAGGAAATTGTACACACTTTCTAATTCCACAGTAAAAATCATCTTTTTTTGTTTACCGTCATTTCCAAAGTAAATAATTGTTTCCTCGTTGTGGTTAGCTGGGTCTAAAAATTTATCTAAAACGACCGATTTAATATCTTGATTGTATATGTCTTTATGGATGTAACAACCATGATGTCTGTTGGTTAAATATGGTAATAGTTGAAAAAAAACAACGTAGATTAAAGTCCCACCTATTAGCCAGATTATTATTTTATTTTTCATTCCAATTATCTAAAATCAACAGCCCATGCTTTAACGCTCCCGCAAGCGTCCCGCTTGTGGAATCACCCTAATCAAATCCGCTTGTGCAACCATGCCGATCAATCCCGCGCGCGGCAGCTTGGCTAATTAATCAGTTATCACTTTAACCAATCCCTTTATCCCGCAATAATCCCGGGCGCTGCTATACAAATATTCATAATCATTTTCGACAAATCCAGCTTCTACCGGGTTATCGTGCGTATAGTCCATCTTTTGCTGCGTAACATGCGGGCTCCATAGTTCAATTGGGTGATTGTGCTGCTGCCAGAACTGGTTTTTCGTATTATTTGAATTTACTGCCGCCGCTTTTTTAAATGAATTTAGCAGCCACTCACGCCTGCTTTCCAGCATGTTACTTTCAATTAATGCGACTAGCTGTTTTGAAGTGTACGACTTAAAATCCCTTATCAACTCTTCGGGCCGCTGAATTGTCGACCGAAACACCAAATGCATATGGCTCGGCATTATGCACCATGCATAAATTTCCATCCCTTTGTTATCAACACAGTGGTTTAAATTTTCTACAATGCAATCAAAATAGATCCGCCTGATAAATACATCAACCCAAAATACCGTGGCAAAGCTTATAAAATACATGCCTTCCGGGTTATGGAACTTATAATTGCGGCTCATTGCTTAAAAATGCAATTTATTTGGCAATTGTGTATGTGCTTTTTATTGGTTCCTTTTACCACAAGCGGGACGCTTGCGGGAGCGTTGAGCGTTAGCCATACTGTGTAAAAAAGAAAATTGTCCGGGAATAATATAAAGCGGGGACAACAAAACTAACTCACTTTTTGTGATATCTTATCGCTTTTATTTAGCAGTTCTTTTATTTTATCAACCAGGTCGTTAATATTAAACGGCTTATTAATAAAAGCGTCGAAGCCGAAATTACCGAAAGAGGTAGCCAAAGCAGGATATGCCGAAATTAACATAACCGGTAGGTGGCAGGTGTCTTTATTACTTTTTATAAGCTGGCAAATTTTCCCGCCATTTAGCCCTGATAAGAGATAGTCTGTCAATACAAGGTCCGGATGATATTTTTTAATCGTTTCAAAGATATCATCTGTACGGTTAATTCCTTTTACTGTGAAATCGTTATAAGTTAATACGGTTTCCAGTACTTGTAAAATATCTCCGTCATCCTCAATAATCAGTATGTTTTTCTTTTTTGACATTGTTGTCTGTATTTTAAAACTTTGGTAATAACTCTTTAAACCTAAAAATGTTTATGCTTTTAAGTTATAACCAGCATTCGGCTGTTATTTTTTAGTACTTAACGCTTTAACCGCTAAAAAAGTTTTATGCCACCCGTAAACTGCTGATAATTATCCCGTTATTTAATCGTGGCCGGGCATTTCCTTAAACTGTCTGAAGGTGGCTATCGCCCGTTAACGATAAGCATTGCTTCTTTTTAAGGCTTTTGATTGTTCGGGGAACGCCAGTGTAACAATCTTATTAACAAAGCAGCAATAATTGTTTTATAAATAGGCTGATTATCCTCTTCCGGTAAAGGTTTTCCTTCAATCCGTGTCCCACCTTTTTTAGGCGCCCGATCTTAGTTGTTCCTCCCCTATAATTGCGTGAATTAAATTGCGTTAAAGCATTATTTATGTTATAGTTTTGTATATGGATTCTGCCGGAAACTATGAGATTCTGATAGGGAAGATTAACCTCTTTATCCGGAAATACTATTTCAATAATTTTTTGCGCGGGCTCATTTTTTTGGCAGCAGGGCTTTTTTCGGCTTATATAGTAATTACTGTCAGCGAATATTTTGGAAACTTTAGCCCCCTTTTGCGAACGCTGTTATTTTACACCTTTATTTGTATAAACGGAGGGCTGGTCGGCTGGTTAATTATCCCCTCCTTACTAGCGTGGTTAAAACTTCGCAAAACATTAACGCACGACCAGGCTGCAGAAATAATCGGTCAACATTTTAATGATGTGCATGACAAGCTGCTTAACACCCTTCAGTTAAAAAAACTGGCGGCTGAAGATCCGGCCCATCGCGATTTAATTGAAGCAAGTATTGACCAGAAAATAGAAGCATTAAAACCTATTCGCTTCCCCTCGGCAATAGATATAAAAGGGAATGCCAAATACCTAAAATGGGCCATATTTCCGGCAGGCGTAATTTGCATTGTCGCATTCGCTGCGCCATCTATATTAACCGAAAGCACCAAACGGCTCATCCGGCATAATGAATATTTTGTTCCCCCCGCGCCCTTTACATTTATTGTGCAAAATCAAACATTATCTGCCGTTCAGGGCGAAGACCTGAAACTTGAAATAAAGCTCGAAGGCAATAAGTTGCCGGCAGATGTATATATCGAAACCGCGAATAACACGTTTAAGCTTGATAAGGATAATATCAGCCGGTTTCACTACTTGTTTACCAACCTGCAGCAAAACACTTCATTTAAGCTAACCGGCAATGGATTTACATCGGCGCCTTACGAAATAAAGATAAACCTTCACCCGGCGCTGCTGCATTTTGATGCCGGATTAACCTATCCTTCGTACCTGCACAAAAAAGATGAGACGCTGTTGAATGCCGGGGACATGACCGTTCCGGCCGGAACAAAAGTCAGCTGGATTTTTCATACCCAACATGCCAGTCGCCTGCAGCTTGACCTGGCTGGAAAAAAAATCATCCTGAATTCAACCACCCAGGACGCATTTGGGCACCGGGAAACGATATATCAAAACACCATATATAAAATAACGCCACAAAACAACCTGGTAAACCACGGCGATTCAGCAAGTTACCGGGTTAATGTTGTGGCAGACGAGGCGCCTTCGATATCGGTACAGGAAAAACAAGACTCTGTAAGCATGAAAACCATTTATTTCAATGGCAGGATACAGGACGATCATGGATTTTCGTCATTAACTTTTCATTATAAAACGGGTACCCCGGGCGACAAATCGTCCCAACATTCGTTTACTAAACCGGTTAAAGCCGACCTGACTCAAACGCAGGCCAATTTCTTTTACTTGTGGAACCTGAGTGGCGTAGGTATTAAGCCCGGCGACAATATAACGTACTATTTTGAGGTGGCCGATAACGATGGCGTAAACGGGCCAAAAAGGGTCCGTTCTCCCGAAAGAACGCTAAGGTTACCGGACGCACAAGAACTTAATAACGAACTAAACGCCGGAACCCAGGCGATTAAGCAAAAAATGGAGTCGGCAATAAAAATTGCCGGACAAGTTGAACGTGAATCACAAAAACTAAACCAACTGCTGTTAAATAAGGCCGCGCTTTCATTTGACGAGAAAAAGCAAATTGAGGATCTGCTGCAAAAGAGAAAAGAACTGGATGAGCTGGTAAGAGAAATACAGGGCGATAACAGGAAAAACCTATATAACCGCCAGGAAAATCAACAGCAGGATAAGCAGTTAACTGAGAAGCAGCAGCAAATGGACGACCTGCTAAATAAATTGCTTGACCCGCAAATGCAGGAAATGCTGCAAAAACTGCAGAATTTGCTACAGCAAGAGCAAAAAGAGGGGACGCGAGGCCAACTGTCGAAAATGCAGATGGATAATAAATCATTGAAAAAAGAGCTCGACCGTATGCTCGAATTATATAAAAAACTAGAATTCGAACAAAAATTAAATCAAAGCGTTACCCAACTCAACCAGCTATCACAGGAGCAACAAAAGTTGGCTGATCAGGCAAAAAAGCCGGGCGCAAACACGCAAGAGTTAAGCAAAGAGCAGCAAAAACTGAACAGTGCTTTCCAGGATATAAAGAAATCGCTTGACGACCTTCAGAAAACAAACGAACAGGCCGAACACAAGCAGGATTTTGAAAATCCGAAAAAGGAAGAGCAGGACATTGAACAGCAAATGGATAAGAGCTCGGACGAGCTAAAGAAAAATAATCCGGCGAAAGCTAACCAATCACAACAGCAGGCGGCTGAGCAAATGAAGCAACTGGCTGATAAAATGGATCAGAAAGAGCAGGAAGGCGAACAAAAGGAAAACAGTGTTGATGCACAGCAATTACGTCAACTGTTGAAAAACCTTGTAAACAGTTCGTTCGAGCAGGAAAAAGTAATGCTGGCATTTAAAAGCACCAGTGCCGCCGACCCTAATTATATTGCGCTGGCACAAAACCAAAAAAACATAAAAGACAACTTAAAAACGGCCGAAGATAGTTTATATGCGCTCAGCAGGCGCATCCCGCAAATACAATCCACGGTAAACCAGGAGGTAGCGGGTATAAACAACCATATTGACCAGGCCCTTGAGGATTTGGGCGAACGACGGACTGCCGAAGCTACCCGGAATCAGCAATATGCCATGACATCAATGAATAATTTGGCATTAATGTTGAGCGAAGCTCTCGACCAGTTGCAAAACATGATGAAAAAAGGAAAAAGCGGCAAGGGAAAGGGAAAGGGAAAGCAACAGTCAATTTCGCAGCTTGCAAAAATGCAGGAGCAGTTAAATCAAAATATGCAGAAAGCGCGAGGCCAGCTGCAGCAGGGCAACCAGGGAAAAAGCCAAAGCGGAGATAAAGGCAGCACAAGCGAACAATTGGCCCGTTTAGCCCGCCAGCAGTCGATGATACGGCAGGCTCTTGAACAAATAAACAAAGAAGAGAATAAAGACGGCACCGGAAGTTTAGGCAACCTGGACAAAATTTCGAAAGAGATGGAACAAACTGAACGCGATCTCGTAAACAGGCGCATAACAGACGATGCTATTAAGAGGCAACAACAGATCCAGACCCGGTTATTAGAGGCCGCGAAAGCAGAACAGGAACGTGAACAGGATAAACAACGCGAAAGCCATGCCGGCAAAGAAACACCTCCGGGATACATAAAAGCCTTGCTGGAATACAAGCAATTAAAAGAAAAACAAACCGAACAGGTAAGGACTGTCCCGCCTGCAATAAATTTTTATTATAAATTAAAAATAAAATCTTACTTTGAGCTACTCAATACTAAATGACATGAACCCACTATCAAACGTTCCGACAGGCGAACTTTTTACGTTGCAGCTCCCCTCTAAACAGGAGAGTTTGACGTTAGTGGAAAACTTAATTGAAGAAATTGCCGATAAATACCACATCAGCGAAGATACTTTTGCCAACATGATGACTTGCCTGAGCGAGGCCGTAAATAATGCGATCATTCATGGCAACAAACTCGATCCGAATAAGATCGTAATTGTAAATGCTGATGTTGAGGAAAAACGCACCATCTGGACCATTACTGATGAGGGAGACGGCTTTGATTATAACCACCTTGCCGACCCTACTGCACCCGAAAACCTGGAAAACCTGACCGGTCGCGGTGTATTTATCATAAAGCACCTTGCCGATCAGTGCATATTTAATGCTAAAGGAAATGAAGTTGAACTTCACTTTAAAATATAATGCCTGTAATCCGGTTTTTTGAAGAAGACACCTCCTATAAAATAAAGAACAAGCTTGCTGTAAGGCGATGGATCACCGAAACCATCCAGGCCGAAGGATATCAACTTAAGGAACTATCTTATATCCTTTGCTCTGACGAATACTTGCTGCATATTAACCAGCAGTATCTGAACCATGATACCTATACTGACATTGTAACTTTCGATAACTCTACCCAGGATAAAGTTGTAATTGGCGATATTTTTATTTCCATTGACCGCATTCGTGAAAACGCGTTGAAATTTAATTCGGGCGAGAGCAATGAATTGCACCGTGTTATTATTCATGGGGCTTTGCACTTAGTTGGCTATAAGGATAAGAAACCTGCCGACAAGAAAAAAATGACGCTAAAAGAGGATTTTTATTTGAATAAAAGAAGTTTTAATGGGTAATTTTACTCGGTAATCCGTTAGAAACCAATTTTTTAAACTTATGAAAATACTCGCTTTAATCGTCGCGTTAATATTTTTCGCGCCGCGCTCCGTTTACGAATTCAAACTAAAAACTATTGATGGCCAGAATTTTTCCCTCGCAAAATACAAGGGTAAAAAAGTTTTGGTAGTTAACACGGCCTCAAAATGCGGCTTTACACCTCAATATGCTGAATTGCAGAAGCTTGCCGACCAATACAAAGACAAAGTGGTGGTTGTAGGCTTCCCGGCCAATAATTTTGGCGGGCAGGAGCCTGGGTCCAACCCGATGATCAAGGAATTTTGTTCAAAAAACTACGGGGTTACTTTTCCGCTCAGCGAAAAGGTAAGCGTGAAAGGTGATGATATTTCTCCGCTATTCAAATATCTGACCGAAGCACCCAACCCTGATTTTACCGGTGAGATCAAGTGGAATTTTGAAAAATTCCTGATCGATGAAAACGGCAACCTGGTACACCGTTTCCGGTCACAAGTTACCCCGCTTTCTCCCGAGCTTACAAAGTATTTATAGAGTGCTTTTTTAACCCAAAAAGGCCCGTCGATTACTCGGCGGGCCTTTTTGGGTTAAAAAATCAAGCGGTTATTGCTTGATATCTGTAGCTTTTGCCTTATTTACCGAATCCTTTTTCTCCTGTTTCTTCTTTTTCTTGAAAAACCCTTTTAACAAAAAGTTGCTTTGTGCAGCTTTAAGATCGGTATTTAGTGTGCTGGTTGTAGTATGTACATTTGCCATTGTAGTTTTAGCCTGCCTAACGGTGCCCTCCAAATCTTTTGAAAGCTTATCGCTGTTCAATAATCGGCCTATGCTTCCTTTTCCGTTGTTTACCTTGGCCACAATTTGAGATAATCCGCCGGTTAACGATTCCGCATTATCGATCACTTTGGTGAACTTTCCGATGATTTTATCAATATCAACAGGAGGAATAGAGGCCAGCTGCCCGCCATTTTCAATCTCCTGGGTGCTGGTAACCCCTCCCGGATGTATTACAACCAGTTTATCACCCATTAAGCCGTCGCTGCCGATGCTTAGGGTCGCATCTTTTTTTACAAACCTTTTAACCTTGTTATCCAGGGTCAGGTCAACACGTACGGCGCTGTCGGTAACGATGTTGATGCCGTGTACAACACCTACATTAATCCCGGCAAACCTCACATTATTCCCTACCTGCAGGCCGCCAACATTCTTGAACGTACCGTAAACGTTAAACGTTGAGCTAAATAGGTTCTTTTGATTGCCGATAAAGAAAATGGCGAGTACGAGCACCAATATGCCAATAAAGGTAAATACGCCGATCTTAATTTTTTGTCCCGAAGTTGTTTTCATGCTATGTCTTTAAAAAAAGCTGCTACAATTTTATTGTTTGATTTGTGAAGCTCGTCGAACGAACCTTCAGCTATATATTCTCCATCATTCATTACCATTACCCTGTCTGCCGCAAGCCGGGCGCACTCCATGTCGTGTGTAATAATAATTGATGACGTTTTATATTTCTTTTGAATGTTTAATATCAGTTCGCTTATTTCCCTTGACGTTATCGGATCAAGGCCGGTCGTAGGCTCATCGTACAACATAATGTCCGGATTAACAATTATTGTACGTGCCAGGCCTGCCCGCTTTCGCATACCGCCCGAAAGATCCGAGGGCATTTTATCAATTGCATCTAGCAACCCAACACTCTCCAGGGCCTCCTCAACGCGTTTATCGATTTCGGCCTGATCGGTAAGCTTAAGTATCCGCGTTAACGGAAATTCAAGGTTCTCACGAACGGTCATGGAGTCGTACAAAGCACCGCTCTGAAATAAGAACCCAATTTTTATACGCAGTTGTTTCAGCTCCTTATCCGACATCTCACTTACCTCATCGCCAAATACCTTGAGTGAGCCTGAATCCTGCTTAAGCAGCCCAACAATACATTGTATGGTTACTGATTTGCCCATTCCAGAGCGGCCCAGTACTACCACATTTTCTCCCCTTCTCAGCTCAAGGTTAATATCCCTTAACACATCCTTTTCGCCAAATGATTTTTTCAGGTTCTTTATCGAAACAACCACCTCATCCCGGCTTTGGCGCGGCTCCTTTTTATCCATGGTTTTAACCTTTTCCATCCGGGATTAATTGTAAAATAGTAAACTGGTTATTTGTACAGCTATGGCATCAATAACGAATATCCAAAGAGACGCCGTTACCACAGCCGAATTAGCTGCGATGCCTACGCTTTCCGTCCCCTTGTTCGAATTGACACCTTTATAGCAGCCTACAAAACCTATCGCAAAACCGAAAAATATCGTCTTAACAAATGCCGGTATAAAATCGGCAAACGCAAGCGAGCCGATCACTTTCGTAAAATAAAGCTGAAAGCTCATGCTATCGCGAAGGTTTAGCGCCAGAAAGCCCCCTAAAAGGCCTATAGCGTCCCCAATAACGGATAGCAGCGGCACCATTATAGTGGTTGCCAGGATACGGGTAACAACAAGATATTGTGTGGGGTTGGCCCCGGATACTTCCATAGCATCCAACTGCTCGGTTACCTTCATACTACCCAGTTCGGCGCCTATGCTTGATGCTATTTTCCCCGCACAGATGATCGCAATAATTACAGGGCCAATTTCACGTATAAAGGAAACAGAAAGCGTTCTTGGCAGCATACTGGCAGCGCCAAATGCCACCAGCGTTGGCCTAAGCTGTAAAATCAAAACAACCCCCATAATGAAGGATGTAATCCCCACCAGCATCATTGACCGATAGCCTATTTCGTAGCATTGACGCACAAATTCCGACCACTCGAAGCCTCCCGCAAACAAATTCCTGAAGAACCTGAAGAAAAACCATACCTGGTCGCCTATATTAAGGAACCACCTTTTCCACCCGGGAATTATAACTTGTTCTGCCATACCTATCTTATTTGACCGCTTTTTTTGGGCAATCTTTTTGCTTAACTTTTATAAGCCGGTTCAAAAACGTAACCCTATAAAAATTCTTGCTGATTTATAACATGGGGACATCCATGATAAGCAATCGTGTTTCGGCTTCTGTTTCAATTGTTATTGAACTCGTATCATAAACACCCAGCGCGTCCCTTTTGTTTAGCAATTGGCCGTTTATTTTAAGCGAACCCGCTATAACAAAGATATATACGCCATTTCCCGGCTTTTGGATGCTATAGCTGATCTGCTGTTTGGGCTCAAAATTGCCCATCGAAAAGGTGGCGTCCTGGTTTATCCATAATGCATCCCCACCTTTAACCGGCGATACTAATGTGGTAAGCTGGTTAAGCTTCATCACATCAGTAAAGCTTTTTTGGTCGTACCTCGGTTCGATATTCCTTTCTTTTGGGAACAGCCATATCTGTAAGGTATTTGCAGCTTCTGTGCGCGAATGGTTATATTCTGAATGTTCCACACCTGTACCGGCCGACATCACCTGCACCTCGCCCGCTGTGATAACACCGATATTACCCATGCTGTCTTTATGCTCAAGAGCGCCATATATCGGAATGGTAATGATCTCCATATTGTCGTGCGGGTGGCGGCCAAAACCCTGCCCCCCGGCTATAATATCGTCATTCAACACTCGTAAAGCACCAAAGTGAACTTTTTCAGGATTGTAATAAGGGCCAAAGCTGAACGAAAATTTAGCTTTAAGCCACCCGATGTCGTTGCTTCCCCGCTCATCGGCGGGATAAAAAATCTGTTTCATTGTTTTAAATATTAAAATATATGTTTAAACATACAATAGTTATACCACAATTTTATTATGCGTATTTTTGCTGAAATTTATTTCATATTGGCAAATACAGCAGTCATAGCGGGTGCAAGCGGACTTATTGGCAGTCAGTTGCTTGACCTTTTGTTAAGCGGGGATGATTACGATAAAGTCGTGATTCTTGTTCGCCGTGCGCTGCCGTTAACACATGCTAAATTAGTTCAAATTGAATTGGATTTCGCTGATCTGGAAAAACACGCCGCCAAAATTACCGGCCATGCTGTTTTTTGCTGCCTGGGGTCAACACGCAAAAAAACGCCTGATCTGAGCGACTACCGTAAAGTCGACCACGATTATCCTTTGCAGCTTGCGCAAATCGCGTTAAAAAATGGGATTCAGCAATATCATTTGGTTTCGGCGCTTGGCGCGGATGCCAAATCATCAAACTTCTACACCAAAATGAAGGGCGAGACGGAAGAAGATATTAAGAAAATTGGACTTCCTTCTCTTTATATATACCGGCCGGCGCTGTTAACCGGGGACAGAAAAGAACACCGCACAGGCGAGCGAATCTTTACCGCAATAATGAAAGTGATCGACCCGTTGTTAATCGGGGCACTAAAAAAATATAAAAGTATTCCCGCCGCAACAGTTGCCCGGGCGATGCATAATCAATCTATGAAACAAATAGAAGGAACATTTATTTATCCTTCTGATCAAATAAAAAATCTATCGTGAGTACGTATATCTCGGCCGAGAATCTTGGCCATTCTTTCCATGACCAATGGTTGTTCAAAAATGTAACCGTCGGCATTAATCGTGGGCGCAGGGTTGCGCTTGTTGGCGTAAATGGCGCGGGTAAGTCAACCTTATTGAAAATATTGGCGGGCTCATTAAAGCCGACTGAAGGCAAGGCGGTTCAAAGCCGGGACCTTAATCTGGGATACCTGGAACAAGATCCACATTTCAAAAACGCCAAAACCATAAGCGACTACATTTTCCATGCAGACGATGTGCAGCAACAGCTCATCCGAAAATATGAGGAACTACTTGAAAATGAGCCGGATAACGCCAAAGCTATTGAGCAGGTAATGGAAGAAATGAGCGGCGTGGATGCATGGGAATATGAATATAAAATAAAAACTATTCTGGGAAGGCTGGATATCCATCATTTAAATCAAAATATCAATACACTTTCGGGCGGACAGAAAAAACGGCTTGCACTTGCAAAGCTGCTTATTGAAGACCCTGATATTTATATCCTGGATGAGCCTACTAACCACCTGGACATTGACACCATTGAATGGCTTGAAAAGCTGCTGACTGAAGGAGCAAAAACTATTCTGATGGTAACACACGACCGGTATTTCCTGGACAATGTATGTAACGAGATATTGGAGATCGACAAGGGAAAGATCATCCCCTACATTGGCAACTACGAATATTATTTAGAGAAAAAGGCTGAACGTGAAAGCGCCGATGAAGCACAGTTTCAAAAAAACTCGAACTTGTTGCGCAAGGAATTGGAGTGGATGCGCAGGCAGCCTCAAGCCAGGGGCACCAAATCAAAAGCACGTATCGACGCTTTTTACGACCTTGAAGATAAAACCAAAAATGGCGGCGCAAAGCAAAAAGTAGAACTAAGTGTAAAAACGGCCCGCCAGGGAAATAAAATAATGGAAATGAAAGGGCTATACAAGTCATTTCATGGCCAAACATTTATTAACAACTTCAGCTACGTATTTAAAAAAGGCGACCGCATTGGTTTAGCTGGCAAAAACGGCAGCGGAAAATCGACCCTTTTAAATCTTATCACCGGGGGGCTGCAGCCTGATAAAGGAACTATCGACAAAGGAGAAACCACGGTGATCGGATACTTCCATCAATCGGGCATTGCCTTTAAGGATGACGAGCGCGTAATTGACGTGGTAAAAAACGTCGCGGAATTTATTACAATGGCCGATGGAAAGATGATATCGGCATCTGCCCTACTTACTTTGTTCTTATTCCCACCTGCCAAGCAATACGGATTTATATCCAAGCTCAGCGGTGGCGAAAAAAAGCGCCTCCAATTGATGAGCGTGCTCATGAAAAACCCAAACTTCCTGATCCTGGATGAGCCAACGAACGACCTTGATATTGATACGCTAAATGTACTGGAAGAATTCCTGACCAACTATTCCGGTGTGTTAATGATGGTATCGCACGACAGGTATTTGCTTGATAAGCTAACTGATCAGCTTTTCATCATGGAAGAAAACGGCCACGTTAAGATATATAATGGAAACTATTCTTCTTACCGCGTTGAGCTTGAGGAGTCGCGCCAGCAAAGCAAGCGCAGCGCCAACACCGAACCACAAAAGGCCGCACCTGCAGCCAAAAACAAACTAAGCTTTAAGGAAGCGAAGGAGTTGGAAAGTATTGAACGGGAAATAATAGACATAGAGAATCAGCTAAAGGACAAAAACGACCAACTGAATGTAGTGGGCATTGAACCTGCGAAATTAGACGAGATACTTGCTCAGATTACTACACTAAACAGCAAGCTTGATGAAAAGAGCATGCGCTGGATAGAACTAACTGAATTAAAAGAAGCATAGATGAAACTATCGGATATATTAGCATCCATCGGCGTTATTATTTTATTGATCGCCTTTTTGTTGAATTTATATAAACGGCTCCCGGCTGAAAGCAGGACATATACGTTTCTGAATTTTCTGGGCGCCGCTATTTGCTGCTATGCCTCGTTCATGATCCGATTCTATCCATTTGTAGTATTAGAGACCATCTGGTCGTTTGTAGCCCTGGTATCATTATTTAAAGTTCCACGTGGAACATCGGTTAATGATAAGTAGTTTTGCATACACGTTAAAACAATGTTCCACGTGGAACATCAGACAAAATGTTTAAAAAATATAATGTAATAGTTGTGGGGGCCGGACATGCCGGATGCGAGGCTGCGGCGGCGGCGGCTAACCTTGGCTCATCTGTTTTGCTCATCACTATGAATATGGGTGTGATCGCACAGATGAGCTGCAACCCTGCCATGGGCGGCGTGGCTAAAGGACAAATCGTACGTGAGATAGATGCGATGGGTGGATACTCCGGCATTATAACAGATAAAACATCCTTGCAGTTCAGGATGCTAAACCGCTCAAAAGGCCCTGCCATGTGGAGCCCGCGCGCGCAAAGCGACCGTATGCGTTTCGCCGAAGAATGGAGATTAGCATTAGAGCGCACACCCAATGTCGACTTTTGGCAAGACACCGTAACCTCCCTTTTAGTAAAAAACAATACCATTGCCGGCGTACGCACATCGCTCGGAATAGAAATAGAATCAGACGCGGTGGTATTAACGAACGGCACATTTTTAAATGGCCTAATCCATATCGGCGAGAAACGTTTTGGTGGTGGCCGTACAGGCGAAAAAGCAGCAACCGGATTAACCGAACAGCTCGTTGAATTAGGATTCGATTCCGGCCGGATGAAGACAGGCACTCCTCCCCGCGTAGATGGCCGAAGCTTGAATTATGCATTAATGGAAGAGCAATGGGGAGATGAAGAACGCGGCCGCTTCTCTTATACCGATGTGGAGCTGGCAAAGGAGCAACGCTGCTGCTGGATAACTTATACCAACCCTAAAGTACACGAAACGCTAAAAGAGGGATTCGAAAAGTCGCCGATGTTTACCGGCAGGATCAAGGGATTAGGTCCAAGGTATTGTCCCTCCATCGAAGATAAAATAAACCGTTTCGCTGAGCGCGACCGGCACCAGATATTTGTTGAGCCCGAAGGTTGGAATACTGTTGAAATATATGTCAACGGTTTCTCAACCTCGCTGCCGGAAGACATCCAATACAAAGCTCTCATCCAAATACCGGGTTTCGAGAACGCCAAAATGTTCCGGCCGGGGTACGCCATCGAGTACGACTATTTCCCCCCTACCCAGCTTGGCTTAACGTTGGAAACAAAACTGATCAGCAATCTTTACTTTGCCGGGCAAATCAATGGCACCACCGGATATGAGGAAGCGGCTTCGCAGGGTTTCATTGCAGGAATAAACGCCCACCAGAAAATAAATCAAAAGCACGAATTGATCATGAAAAGATCAGAGTCGTATATTGGTGTATTGATCGATGACCTGGTAACAAAAGGGACCGAAGAACCATACCGGATGTTTACCTCAAGGGCGGAGCACCGGTTGCTTTTGCGCCAGGATAATGCCGACATCCGGCTAACCCCTATCGGTCATGAGTTGGGATTGATCAGCGACGAGCGATTAGAAAAGGTAAATCAAAAAATAAAAAACTCAGATGATATTGTAGCGTTCGCCCGCTCAAAATCGATTGACCCGGGAAGTGTTAATTCGCTGCTTGAGGAACTAGGTACATCAACATTAAATCAAAACACTAAATTATTTAATTTGATCAGCCGGCCACAGGTGGGTTTCGAAGATTTGAAACGCGCCGACGAATCATTAAATAATTTGCTCGCGAACTACGACAAAGAAACTATTGAGCAGGCTGAAATAAAAATTAAATATGAGAGTTATTTTGAAAAGGAATTGGATATCGTAGGACGGATGAAAAAAATGGAGGACAAAGAAATTAATCCCGAGTTTGATTATCATCACCTGGTTTCACTTTCAAAAGAGGCGCGCGAAAAATTGATGAAAATAAAACCGCGCACTTTGGGACAAGCATCCAGGATTTCGGGCGTTACACCGTCAGATATTTCGGTTTTGATGGTTCACATCTCAAGATAACACGCAACAACTTGATTTATAGATAATTATAAAATATTCAATTAAATCAATTATTTTAAAATTTTGATATCAGCATTCATAAAAACACGAAACTCGTTTATATCGCCTAAAAACTATGTCAAATAAAATCCGGCCTGTTTTCACGAAATCTTTATCCATTTTTTTCCTTGCGCTTATCTTTTTCGGCTGCGCTAACCGCCAATTGCCGCAGGGTGGCCCGCGCGACCGGGAACCACCAAAACTATTGAAGGCGACGCCGCCAAATATGACCAGGAATTTCAGGGCCAAAGAAATCCGGCTTGAATTTGATGAGTTTTTCAAACTAAGTAGTCCGTTTACAGAAATCACGATGAGCCCTACCCCTGCCAAATTGCCGGAGTACACCGTCAGTAAAAAAAGCATTGTTATAAAGCTTAGAGACTCACTTGAAAAAAATACCACCTATGTGATCAATTTCGGAAAAGCAATCGCCGACGTCAACGAAGGAAATGTGCTGAAAAATTTCACATACGTGTTCTCCACCGGCAGCCATATCGACTCTCTAAGTATTTCCGGCTCAGTCATTAATACCCTTACCCAGGAAAAAGAAAAGGAGGCCACCGTGATGCTCTTCACGTTAAAACAAGATTCTGTTTTATTTGGAAAAAAGAAGCCAACTATTTATGCGTCGACCGACACCGCCGGTAACTTCACCCTAAGTAACCTGCGCCCCGATAACTACCGGATATATGCGCTGAAGGAAAACAGCCCGAACAAGATTTATGATAACGACAATGAGTTGATCGCATTTAACAAAAATATAATCCATCTTACTAAAGACACTGCCAATATCCAGCTTAAGCTGTTTAAACAAACACCCGATAAATTCAGGCTCGTTGACAATAGATTTGATGGCGACGGGAAACTATTTTTCACTTTTAACAAACCACTGGATAAGCCCTCAATCAGGGTGACTTACCCAGCTGATTTCGACAGGCAAAAAATCGTAGACATCAGCAAGACAAAAGATACGGCCATTGTATTTATGCGAAACATGGATTTTGATTCAATACGAATGGTGATATTGGATAATAATAAGCCTGTTGATACCATTTACAAAAAGAAAGGAAGAAAAGAAGCTTTTCAGCGCAACCTTTCGTTTCAATACAATATCAATAGTAATGATAAAATAAAACCTGGTAGCGACCTTATAATAAGGACTAATTTTCCAACGGAAACAGTCGACCAATCACTTATTTCATTGAAAGAAGATTCTACCGAAGTGAGCAATTTTACCATACAAAAAGATACCGCCGACCTTCGGAAATTCACACTAAAATACCGCTGGAAACAGCTTGACAACTACACGTTGACGATCAGCGAAGGTGCTTTTACGGACATATACGGCGATAAGAATAAACGCGCGCCTCTGAAAAGGTTCCAGGTTGACAAACCTGAAAATTATAGTGTATTGAATTTAGCTTTTACTGTGCCCGATACTGGTAAATCATACGTAGTGGAGCTGCTCAACGATCAAAAAAACGTGCTTAGAACAGATGTTATTACCAACAATACCACGTTGAGCTACAAGAATTACATAACCGGAAAATACCACGTACGGGTTATATACGACGATAACAAAAATGGCAAATGGGACAGCGGTAATGTGAAACGGAAAATTCAGCCGGAAAACATCTGGATCGATGAAACCGTCATTAC